>ERZ773042.2169-NODE-2169-length-10923-cov-11.741995_pt1 | contig 10923 bp, 12 predicted proteins | sample MGYA00511664_ERZ773042 | MGnify/ENA primary metagenome ERZ773042 (study PRJEB29015, sample SAMEA2737984) | human oral metagenome | biome: human oral; feature: human-associated habitat; material: dental | place: China | collected 2036 ... | reverse complement strand
AGCCGTCACCGTTGTTGGTGATGGAGACCTTGCCGTCGCTGTAGGTGCCCGAGCCATCACCGTTGTTGGTGACCGAGGTGGTCCCCGAGCTCGTGGTCATCGAGCCATCACCGCCCAGGACCGTGGAGCCGGAGACGAGCGATCCGCTCGCGTCGCAGCGGGCGGGCCTGACCGTGATGCCGGGCTGGGAGGTGATGGAGCGCGTGAGATCCGGGGTGAAGGCGCCCGTGGACTGGGTGAGCAGGCTGAGATCGGGCAGGGAGATCATGGGGATCGGAGGGATCTGTCCGGGCTCGTAGCCGGCCACGGCCTGCCCCGCGGAGGCGGCCGTTGCCGACGCCGGGGCGGAGGCGGAGCCCTGGGCGCTTCCCGCGGAGCCGGCGGAGTCCAAGCCGGCCTGACTGGCCTGGGTCTGCTGACCCTGAGCCTGCGAGGACGAGCCGCCTCCGATGGACAGGGAGCAGCCGCTCAGTGCGAGGGCGGCGATGAGGGAGAGGGAAGGCAGGGAGATGAGTGCTTTCGTCATGCCCGGAACGTTACTGAGTCGTTGTCGCCGCCCGGTTCCCGCCCTGTCGCAGAACTGCGACGCAGCATCATCCGGGCCGGGCGGCTCCGGCATGGGAAGCGCGGCCGTGATGCGGCCGTGATGCGATCGTGACTGATGGGCTATAGTCGATTCATTGCGGCCTGCCGGTTGATTCCGGCTGTCACCGATTGGAGTGTGCTCGTGGGACAGCGTGGTTCTCGTCGTCGATTCGCAGGGGTGGCTGGCACCGTGGTACTCGCAGGGTGTCTGGTGCTGGCCGGGTGCTCGTCAAGCAGCCCGAAGGGCGGCGGCACCGGCCACCACTGAAGACCGCTGCCAGCGGGGCCAGCGCGTCCGCTGGTGCGACGGCATCGGCCGGGGCCTCGGCGTCACCGGGCGCGAGCAGCGCCGCCAGTACAGGCCCCGTGACCCCGGAGTCGATGTCGGACCCGGACCTGGGCTACACGGTCGTCTCCGTCCCCGAGAACCTCGACCCCACCCAGACCGAGGTCCTGCGTGCCTACTTCGCCTACGACAAGGCGACCTGGCGCCTATGGACGAAGAACGAGGGCCTCGACACCATGGACACCGTGGCCACAGACCCCTTGTTGACAGAAATTAAGCATAACGTCACCAAAAGGAACGGACGCCTAGCCCGACCTCCGCTGAGAATGTCAGTGAGTGAGGTCAGCGCCTCCGATGACGGCAATGGTTACGCTGTCGCGGCATGTTTTGATAAGACGCAGATGACGTCTGTTGATGCGCAAGGGAAAGACATCACAGACCCTAAAAATCAAATCCTTCGACCAGCCATCACATTCATGACGCAAGACACCAACGGAATATGGCGAGCCAGCGATGAAAAAACTGGAACCCCTAACACCTGCTCAGTGAACTAGCGAAAGGAATCCCGATGCGCAGGCGAAGCGTAGCAATAGGGGCCGTATTCCTGCTGCTCATCACCAGTCTGCCAGCAGCACCAACTGCGCACTCCTTGAGCGAAGGCGATGAAGCAGGGGGCAGTCAGGTAGACGCCTCGTCGACGCAGAGTGCGGGTGGTGGTGAGATCTCTGTCAGTATCACCGAGCAGTACACAGCAGCCTCATCCGGAGGTGGCGGGGGCGAAACGGTCTCGTCGTCGACGTCCATAAGCGTCAAGCCCTCCTGCTACTACGAGAAGCAAGCGGACCAAACGCAGGTAGGCAGAGACGCCTTCGACATCCAGGACAGCGGCAAACTCAATCAGCCAGATGAGGTCGAAAGGATGTATTCCGGTTACAAGCAATGGATGAAAGATAGGCAACCGGGAACCTGGTGGCACGTAGAATGCAACAGGGACGCCTTCGAGGACCTGGGTGCCATGCAAGCCGCCCGCAACCGCATGACCCCCAATGGGGCGCCCTACCTGTGGGTCCCGGACAGCGAGAATGGCGGGAAGCCGCCGGCTCCCTATATCTCTGGGCGCGCGCTCTCGACCGCGGCATGGAAAGCGGTGAAGATTCCGCAACCGACCATTGAGACCAATCCGAAGGTCGGTTCTCAGGGCGCCACCCTGGTGGGGATGGACACCTGGGTGTGGGCCACGGGCAATACCCCGCGCTCGGTGACCGTCACTGCTTCCGCAGGAAGTACATCGGCGACGGTCACGGCCTCCTCGGCCGGTCTCCAGCTCTCCGCCCCCGACGGGAAGTCCTCATGTCAGGGTTTTGGTATTGCCTGGCACTCGGGAATGCCTGAGGGGTCGAGCCCCTGCACCATCTCCTTCAACCGCAGCTCGGCGCACCTGGGCGGCACGACTCCGCTGACGGTGTCCGTGGCCTATTCAGCCACCTACACCGCCACCGACGGCTCCGGAGGCGACCTGCCCGCGGTCACCGCCACCAACACCATCAACCTGCCTGTCGCCGAGGTCCAGACCCTCACCACCAACCACAACAACCCCCGACAGAACTGAGCCGACCGGTGCGGGGGCGACGAAGGTCGAGACACGTTCGAGGCCTTCGCGGCAGTATCAACATAGATTGGAGGTATGTACCGCAACGTTATTGCTACCGCTAGGAAGACTTGAACCGGAGTCGCCCTCAGTCCCCCATGGATCTAACGACATCCCCAACTTCCCAGCCCAACTCCCGAGAGCCATTGATGTCTCAGTCCCAAAATACAGCGCAGCCAAAACTGGCGCCACTGGTTAGACGTGCACACAACTACCAAACCGTACTGAAAAGTAGTTGCAAGACACCAAACTGTAGAGTCACGTGATACGACCATTACCCATAATGGTCAGCATCCTTACTCTATGACATAATGAACCAAACGCGAGATTGCTGCCACAAATTACACAGAATGGAAAGAAAATGCCTGAAGAGCAGCGGACAGCAGACAACAAGAAAAGACTTGCTTTAGAACGGATTAAGACGGCAACGGATACCGCCATATCGACGGTCAAAAAAAATCCTAGGCCTGTGGATGGCACGCCCAGAACCGAGGCTATCGATTCAAATACTAGCGGGATGGACGGGTTCACTAAGGACTTATCCGATGCATGGCAGTCGACAAAAGCCGACGAGTTTGAAGTCGATATCACATCAAACGTGAAAGACATTCGGGACCAATGGGACATTGTTAATAGTAACGTGAGTCATGCGTTATCCCCAGAAATAACCGATCCAGAACCTAAGGTGACGCCTAGTAGCGAAGAAGCGAAAGACAAGTGGGATAGAGTTCCATAACAAACACACCTTTCAACAAGAGGTAACAGATAACATTATTCCACAGAGGCGTATGATGACGTTCATCAAAGTAGACGTAATAAAACTCGGTTCATTTATCAACAACCTAAGGTACTGGATTATTGACGCCGATTCAAGTCGGCATATTGTGCGCGCTAAAGTGGATTTCGAGGATCCTGCTCAGATTTGGGATGTTGTCTCTGACAACTCTACCATGGCGCGCGTGACCAGTCAGCTGTCAAGCCTTCGAGAATCACTTGAAACCCGCAAGGTGAGTGTTGAAGTTGTGAATCGTCAGAGCGGTAGGCTCAACACAGACGTTGAATGTGGCTACTACCTGCCTGACGGACTGGAAGACACTAGCGCCAATGTAAGAGAGCACAACATTACAGCTATACAGGAAGCAAAGGCAGACGCAAAAGCCGACTATGACCGGCACAACGGGAAGAATTCTGCCCGTCCAACATACGTTTCAAGAGAAAAGTATCAAGATAACCCAGTGTATGCGTTGGCTTATATTCACGAACTCGGCGAACAGCCAGGTGTTGACAAGAACGATAGTGGAATTCACGTTTATTTGGATATGATCAGCCCAGTTGACTCTAACGACGGCTCTCCGTGGCTAAACAGTATGATTCACATCCTTGCGGCCGCCTCCCAAGATGAAGTCAACGGAGGAAAACTGGCTCAAGAGATATATGCGAATGATGGTAAACAGGTCGATAGCTGGTGGCACCAAGATCGTAGATGGGCGCTGACATACGTATTGTCCTACGAGAACAAACAGCCAGTGCCCTTTGAGATGCCGAAGTTCGGTACTGACTTTCTGACGTCATTAGCTAGCAAGGCCGAAAACGACCCCGACGCATCTAGTCGCAACGGAAACAGAAATTTTGCCGGAAAGGAGTACACGGCCGATATCTTGGCTGGTGCGATGAATGCAATGGCACGTAATCCCGAGGCTGCATTAGAATATCTTGCCAACGACGTGACGGTCGATTCTGAGGGAAAAGTGACTCCGAGTCAGGCAACACTTGAACGGTGGCTGAAACTAGAAAAGCGAACCTGGGATGGAGAATTCTACTACGGATTCGGCACCAACGCGTTCACAGCAGCTTTAGCAGCAGCTTCAGGCTACAGGAATCTGACGGACGATCAAGCCGGACTTAAAAATGCGGACGCACGTGCGACCTGGCTCTCCGGAGAAGTTATCAAACTGTTTAGTAGCGACGAGTACGGAGCAAATACCTACTTTCATGATATTCCGGAAAAGTCAAAAAGGAATCTAGGAGTTGTTCTTGCGAACAGCCCAGAGGAAGTTGCCTCAATGGCCGGTGGAACGCAAATGACATCAGATGACATATCTGGCCCTAGAATGTCGTGCTCCGAAAAACAGGCCGCATCACTGCTATATCGGATTATAGATAACGAGGATGCGGCCGCGACCATCGCGGCTAAACTGGCGGATTACCACCAAAAGCGGATAGATGAGCAATTAAGCAAGGATCCTCAGTTTTCAACCTTGTCGGATGAATATAATAAGGCGGCGAGTAGTGAGGGCTTCCTTGAACAGATCGCCGAGACTCGTTATGAGCACAACAAGAAGAATAAGGTCAGTAAAGAGAGTACGTTTAACACTGCGTCAACAATATTTGGGGCGGTCTTGATGGGCGTGGTGACTGTAGGTACGGCAGGTATGGCCGCACCTGCTGCTGCCCTCATTGGGGCGAGCGCAGGTGTGTCGACCGCATTTGCTCAGCCGCTGGTGGCCGAGAGCGTGGTGAGGGATATCAGAACTAAGGCCAACGCTCCAAGCAAGGATGTTAGCGTGAGAAATAGGCTAGAGGCCCAGGCGTACTCTGATGCTGCGGAACATAATTTATTCTCCGAGGAAGTGAATAAGTCTGCCGTGGATGAAGGAATTGTCCTCAAGGATGACCAAAAAATTGACCCTGAGCATAATAGCTCTGTAACTAACTGGCGGCATCGCAGTGCGAAGATAGATGGAAGGGTGGATGACCTGGCGGAGAAAGGTGTGGGCAATGGGCTTGACCGGGGAAGGGAACAGGTGGATCCTCTTCTAGTCGGAGATAATGACTACCAGGCAGCTAAGTCGAAATGACGTCTTTTGGCAAATGTCGCACTGTCGTGCAAAATGCGCCCCAGAGGTCGACTACGGCTTGTAGCGATACCAGCACAATCACAATGTACTCTGATTCTACTAGTTATGGTAAATGGCTGATGTCTTAGGCAAAGAGAGGTAGAATTGTGAGTTCTCAGGTTGTGCTTGCTCGTCGGCAAGGAGACTGCGCGGTGCTGTGTGGTTCGCGACGCGAGGAGACGACGTCGAATGCCCCGCAGATGTGCAGAAATATTGGTGACGCAGCCGTTAGGTCCCATCAACGACCCCAGGGGGTCGGCATAGTCGGTGGGTGGTTGTCTGATCTCTAACGGGTCTGGTGTGTTGGTGCGGGCGCGGCGTGACCCGCATGGTGACGATGAAGGCGTCTACTCAATCCCGTCACCAGCGAGGTCACGCCGCCATGTCATCTTCCACGACGACCGCCTTGTCGCGCCAGCCCCTGGCCCAGGTTCTTAAGGAACCTTACCGATCCCCGCGACAGGCGCGGGGTACGCCATGACCTGCCTACGGTGCTGTCCCTGGCCGTGACGGGGGTGCTGGCCGGTTGTCGGAGCCTGACAGCGATATGGGAGCACGCCACGGACCTGACCGCCGCCGATCTGGAGGCCCTGGGCCTTCAGGTCGGACAGGCCCTGCCGTCGGAGTCGACCATCCGGCGGGTGCTCCAGGACCTGGACCCCACCAACCTCGACACTCATGTGAGGTCCTGGTTGTGTACACGTAGTGGCACCATCGAAGGAAGAACAGTCATTGCGGTGGACGGTAAGACCATGCGCGCAGCCCGCACAGGCAAGGATCCGGCACCTCATCTCCTGACGGCCCTGGACCAGGCCACGGGTACTGTCCTTGCCCGGGCACGTGTGGCGGACAAGTCCAATGAGATCCCCGCGCTCAGGGAACTGCTCAAGCCCCCTCGACCTGGACGGGGTGGTGGTGAGCGCCGACGCGATGCACACCCAAACCGATACCGCCAAGTGGACCCGCCCAGCAGGACGGCCACTACGTGCTCACGCCTCTGGGCAGTCAGAAGACCCTGCGCAGGACACTCAAGAAGCTGCCCTGACAAGGACGTCCCGTCCACCTCCTGGGGCGACGTCTCTCACGGGCGACGAGCGCGGCGCACCGCCCGAGGCGACCTGGGCTCCCACCTGGGTGGACTTCCCCGGAGCGGCTCAGGTGGTCCAGGTCCGGCGCACCCGAACCACCAAGGATCGCAGGAGCACGGGCAACAACGGCGGCGATAGCGCCAAGAGGACGACTGTGGAGGTGGTCTACCCGGGTCTGCTCCCTACCCATGGGACAGGCCCAGCCCGAACAGGTTGTCGCCTGGGTCCAAGGGCACTGGGGAATCGAGAACCGGCTCCACGTCGGTTTGTGACGTCGTCTTCGATGAGGACCGCCACCAGCTACGCACCGCTAACGGCCCCGAGATCATGGCCACCCTGCGTAACCTGGCCACCCGGCCTCATCCGACTGGTCCACGGCGCCGGCACCTCCATCGCCTCAACCACCAGATCCCTGTCACGACAACCCAAACAAGCCATCAAACTACTCACCCAACCAACCACCTAAACCAATTATGCCGACACCCTGCCCCGTCAAAGCAGCTCAGCCACCCCCCACCCACCGACTTTGCCGACCCCCTGGTCGTGCCAGGAGTAGTACCCTGATTTTGATACCCTAGACCATCGGCACACCGAGGAGCCGGGATAATGGCTTTCTTCGCGGTTGATGAGCTCGTAACGTTCGGTCACGGTCGTTCCTTGAAGAAGGAGGCAGCCGTTTTCTTCGGGAACTCGTTCTCCTGACGCAACTCACCGACCGCTGCTCTCAGTTTCGCGATCTCGGCTGACTCGAGGCTTTCTTGCGGACATAATCGGTGGCATGCTCTTTCCTATACCTTGCGACCCAGCTACCTACCGCCTGGGGGACAAGCTCATACGAAGAGGCGACCGGGGAAATGGTGCGTTCCTTCTCGATGACTTCACGCACCACCTGCTCCTTGAACTCCTCCGAGTATCTCGCTGCTGGCATGGTCTCCATCCTATCGACTCAGGGGAAGAAAAACTCCCCCAGTCCGAGAAACACCACGCACTCCACGACATTATTGCCGCCGTCGATTTGGCAGCCGACGGGACCGTCGCCGGTTCTCGCTGTTGCTGTGAGGCGGTCGTTTTCGCACCCTCTCGTGCTGCACGAGGGTGGGGTGCTACTGGCTGACAGGTGGGTGTACTCCACAAAGGTCGGGGTCTCGTGCAGTATGGATAACCCCTGGACAGTACAACCCCACCTTCGTGCAGTACCAGAGGCCACCACGCCGTCATCTTCCTGCTCGTTGCCGCCCAGCTGGTGCTGGCATGCCTCGAGGGGCGCGTGGCCGGCGATGAGGACTTCCGGGTCGCCGTGCTCGTCCCGCTCTACAACGAGGATCCCGACGTTGTGGTTCGGATGTTCTCCGCCGACCTGGTGCACTGTGCACTCGAGGCGGGCAGGCTTCAGCCCGACCAGCGCGACCCACGCGGCTGCGTGCTTATGGCCATCCACAAAGCCAAGGGCAAGGAGTTCGACGGCGTCCTACTTGTCGAAGGGCAGTACCAGGGCACCTTCTTCCGTGACACCGATACCGAGACACAACGCGCCGCATCGCGACGATTGTTGCGATGCGGCATCACCCGAGCGCGACGCCAGGTTGTGATCGTTCGGCCGCAAGGCGTTCCGGCGCATGTGGCCGCAGCGGGTGCGTCCGTGTCGGCATGACGAGATGTTCCACCTCGAGAGTTGACGTTGGTCCACCGATGACATGCCGAGAGTAAAAACAAGCGCACCACATACTGACTGTACGCTACGCTGAGGTCATGACCTCAGAAGACGACGCGCTGGAGAGCCTGGGTCAGTCCGGGTTGCTTGAGGCGCTCACGTGGGCTGCTCCCGTGGCGTTCGCTCGAACAGGGCAGGACTACGACGAAGATGCCGGCCATGATCAGATGATCATCGGCGTCCTCAACTTCGTGTACCTCCGCGATCTTCTCGACCGGGCGACCGCCAATGGGCGCTATGCCCTTCCCGACGGCGCTAGCAATCTTGGTGAAGACATCCTCGGGCGCGGCATCACGCCAGAAGCACGGCGGACAATGCCGCTACTCTCCCCTGATCGTATCAGTCGAAGCGACTACCAGCGTTCGCCGGGATGGGCAGCTGATGGCTATCGCGTGCTGCTGCAGTCCTTCAAGTACGGCGAGGTCGATCACATCAACTGGGGACAGCGGAGTGAGGCGAAACGGCGTGTGGCGTCGCAGTCCTTCATCGCCCAGGACACGCTCTTCTCGGATGAAGATTTCGGCCTGGAGACCATCACCGGAATTCCTGACGACGATGACTTCGAAGGAGTGACGCTCGTCGCTGCACACTCCTACGAACCGATCACTGGCAAGTTTGAGCTTCACATCGGTCAGAGCAAGAACCCCGAGTTCCGGGGAGATTCATGCTGGCACTGGCGCCGTCAGTTGCTCGACGGTGGTACGCCTCCTGAGATGGCAAAACGGGGCCTTCCCCCTGTGCTTCCGGGCGATGCTCCGTCGACGCAGGTTGAGGAGATTACTGTTCGTCTCAAGGGGACACAGACAGGCGAAGGTACGGCAACTTCGAATGGCTAGCGCGGGACGCACGACTCGTACGCTCGCCAATGCCACGTCGTTCTTCAACGGACGGCGACTGACGATGGCGCGCCAGCTCGCAGGCCTTCGGAAGTCTCGTCTCGCGGACCTGATCGGGATGTCGCCAGCGTCTGTTACGGGCTGGGAGAGCGGGGCTAAACAGCCCAACCGCGCCACAGTGGCCAAGCTGGCGTTGGCGCTGAGGGTCGAGCCACAGTTCTTCGCCGGAGGGGGCCCTCCTCACGTCGAGAAGCCACACTTCCGTTCGCTGCGTTCAACTCCGCAGGTCGCTCAGGACGAGGCGGGAGCTTACGGTCAGTTCGTCGCGGAGATCACCGGACTGCTTGAGAAGGTCGTTGAACTTCCCGAGACGCTGCTACCCGATTTTCCTGTGGCTCCAGACGAAGCCGATGCCTCACCGGAGGAAGTGGCGCGCGAAGCCCGGGAATTCTTCGGTGTCACACCGGGACCGATCCGGCACGTCGTTCGGCTGGCGGAGCGCGCTGGTGTGGTCGTCGTGTTTAGCGAACCCGGCATCTCGGCGATTGACGCCTACTCCTTGCACACTGGCACGCGCCCAATCATCGTGCTTAATCCTGTGAAGGACGACTACTACCGACAGCGCTTCGATGTTGCCCACGAGATCGGACACCTGATCATGCATCACGATGCTGAACCTGGCGGGAAGGTTGCGGAGGAGCAAGCCAACCGCTTCGCCGCAGAGTTCCTGATGCCGGCCGAGGAGATCGGGCCGCATCTTCCCACGACGACTGCGGGTCGGGGCTGGACCAAACTCGCGGAGTTAAAGGAGCACTGGGGTGTCAGCCTTGCTGCGCTTCTCTATCGGGCTCGTACGCTCGGCGTCATGGGAGACGTGACGTATAGGAATGCCATGATTCGTATGTCACAGAACGGTTGGCGGCGTGCTGAGCCCGGCAGAATCTCATCCCTTGAGGCGCCATCGATGCTCGCTCGGGCCCGTGAGGTGATCAACGAGGCGGGCATCGATGACCAACAGTTCCTGTCTGGCGCCGGTCTCCCGCTTGATCTATTTGAGATCGCAACGGCACGCTCACCGCTCGCTCATGGCAGCCCGTCGTGACCTCAACCGACGAACGCAGCACCCGTTTGATCGTTGATTCACTTACACCGTACATCTCGGTCAGTTCGCATCGGGTCGTGCCGCTGGTGAATAGACGTCGTGTCTCGGCCTTCTCCGCTCTTCGCTGAGGGCTACACGCTTCGCCTTCACGGTGAGGTCGAACCCGGCGCGACGGAGCGTGTCTCGGACGGTGGCGCGGCGCAGGCTGTACCGCTCGACAAGTTCATACGTCGAGGCGCCAGCCTCATAGTCCTCGATCAGGATCTTGACCATGGAACGATGCAACGCGTTCTACTGGGGCAGTGGGCACTCGTCCGCCTGACTCATGACGCCTTGGTGGGTTATGGGGAGGTCTGAATCGCCCTGGGTTTGATGGAGGCAGTGATGACACGGAGGGATCACTGTCATGGGACAGAAGGAAGTATCCCGATGAGCTGCGCGAGCGAGCTACGAGGATGGTGTTGGACGCGTTGGTTGACCCAGCATGGGCCAAGGGCGCGATCCGCAGGATCGCCGAGGAGCTGGGTGTCCACCCCGAGGCTCTGCGCACCTGGGTGAGACAGGCCGAGATCGACCAGGGCACCCGGCCCGGCACCACCACCGACGAGGCGCAGCGGATCAAGGAGCTTGTGAAGGAGGTCCGAGAGCTGCGAAGAGCCAACGCGATCCTGAAGAGCGCGTCAGCTTGTCTATCGCGGCGGAGTGTGAGCGCCCATCCCGTTGATCTGCCAGTACATCGAGACCAAGAAGGAGGAGTTTGGGGCCTGGCC
>ERZ773042.2165-NODE-2165-length-10946-cov-6.683408_pt1 | contig 10946 bp, 13 predicted proteins | sample MGYA00511664_ERZ773042 | MGnify/ENA primary metagenome ERZ773042 (study PRJEB29015, sample SAMEA2737984) | human oral metagenome | biome: human oral; feature: human-associated habitat; material: dental | place: China | collected 2036 ... | reverse complement strand
CATCTAGTGGTGGTGTGATAATGAAACCAGTTTCGACCGCTTCATTGTATTCTTCCTCGGTGAGCTGGTTATGAAGAAGAAACCCGTGTTGTTTCGCAGCTAATTCCCGATAATCCATAAAAATATCCTTTCATTGTTATTATTAATAATGCTGTATAATTCAATAACTTTACGAGATAAGCACATAAAGATGCAACTATTAATATCCTTACCATAGATAAGGCCAGAAGTTATCAATTATTAGTTTAAGACAAATTGATGCTTCTCAAACGCCTTTGGATTAGTTTTGATAAGTGTAGCCATTAATTCCACAAACGCAGCAGACAGATAAAAGCTACACTCATCCAGGTATACTATTCCAGCATCGCAATGATAAACATATTCTACCTATGCCTGAAGTCCCCGAGATTCATTATTCTTATTACTGTATGGGTCTAGAGACGGACCATCGAAACGTGGCGATTGCGTTGCAGCAGCATTAAGCCCTTGCCCTTTCCATGAGCCGCCTTCGATCAGACCGTCAGCCAAACCATAAGGATTAGATACATTTTGCTCTGCCCCTACCGTTCGAATACTGCCCTGATCAAGACCATCATCCCTGGGCATAGCTAATGCTGGATACTGTTGATTAAACTCAGGCAGAGCTTCCATTATCATACTTGCGAGTGCTATCGCCCCAACAGCGTACAATGCCTGCCCCAAAGACATCTTGCCTCCAGGTTGTTGATTCAGATACTCCTGCATTATCTTCATCGTGGGAAGCAAGAGATTTGGATTGTTAGCAAAGCCTTCTGTCAAATAGCCCTCAGGAGTATGTACTGCGTAGGGAAGATTCTGAGGGGTACCCATATAGTTATTCGTGATCAGAATATCCCCCTGATAGGGGCCAGCATTTTCCTGCTGATTACTTTCCTCCTGTGTATTGTTTTCGCCTTTCTGTGAATCATCACCTCGATTATCAATCCAATTAGCCCCAGTATTGGCTAAACCTTCAAAACCTTTTCCATAAGCAGATCCCATCCCCTGGACAAGGTCACCAAAAGCATTACCTATTTTTTTCCAGAAACCCGGTTTCTTCTCACCCTCAGGTTTCTGGTCTTCGGGTTTCGGGGCCTCAGGCTTCTTCTCACCCTCAGGCTTCTCATCACCCCAACTCCTGATACTTTCTGCTGCAGCTTTATGTATTTCTTGGGTAAATTGGCTATGTGCTTTACCAGCTGCTCTGAGAGCATCACCAATAGTAGCTTCTTTAGGTTTATCAGCAGGTTGTTGAGTAGGGGCATTGTTTTGAGCATTTTCATTCATGGGCTGCCCAGGCCCATAAGAACCCTGAGGGTAATTAGCAATAACGTATGGATAAGGACTTAATCCATTATATGCCTGTATGTAATTTGCTAATAGCCTATTTTGCAACACGTCTTGGCCGAGGAACATACGTGGAGCTTCCCTCATGCCATTATTCATTGGATTAACCATTTTCTTTCCTTTCTATTTTAAGTAAAGTTTTAATCGTCCGAATTCCCATATTGTGGATTGAAATACGTCTGCCATACCTCTGGATGATCCAAATCAAACTGCCGCAACCGCTCAAACGCATCATCCTGACGCTGCCGCTCCCGACGAGCACTCGCAAGCAAATCCTCACGATCAAACCGACGCTTCCCATCAACCCACCTCACCCCCACCTCACCATGAGCAACCAACTCCTCCACACCCTTCTCCGACGTCGAAGCAAGCCCCTGCGCATCAAACATCGCCACAAACCGCGGCACCCCCGCAACCTCAACCACCCCATTACGCAACACCGACCACAACACCTGCCGCAAACACTCACACAACACCTGCGACATCGGCACCTCACCCCGCGGAGTCGTCACCTCCACCCGACAATCCCCAAACCGCTCCTCATGATACTCCATATTCCTCCGCAAAACCGGCATATTCACCACCGAACCATCAGCAGGAAGCACCACCCACTCAAACACATCACGACTAAACGCCACCACATCCCCACCATAAACCCCCAAACCACGAGCACCACGCCGACCCAAAACCCGAAAATTCGTCACCGGCGCCACCTCAACAAGCCGCTCACGCCGCAACACCAACAACTCCTCACGAAAATACACATCGTTTATCCCATTAGAAGCCCGATGCAACTTCCCCTCCGCCACATACGCATTCAACTCCCGCGGCGCAACACCCAAAAAATTAGCAGCACCACCCCGATCAAACTCTTCAACCAAATCGGCAAGCCCGATCTTCCCGTTCTCGACCAAAAGCTTCAACGACGTCACAAGCACCGAAGCCAACACCGGCGACACCGGCCACTTCAACCCCTTAGGAATCACCACCCTCACCTGGATATCCTCCAGATCAACCCCCTCAAAAAACTCCAACACCCCACACTCATCAACAACACCATCACCCACAGGCAACCACGACATGACGAAACACCTCCATCCGAGGTATCAAAACTTCAATCAAGAACAATGAAACTCACGCCGATCTTCTGAAGAGTGAAACTTATTGAGAGCTGGGGTTAAGATTTACAAACAATACTGACTATAGAGACGTTCCCGAGTGGCTTCGTCCATAAATGGTATTGTTGTTACGCTTTCCCGGAACCAACGGGGAGCATTGCGAGCTTGTTCGGGAAGCAAATCAGCTTCTTTATCATAAAAACTCTTGTAACCACTTAAAACCTCAAAAGCGACAAATAACGCATACATATAATCCATGCTTAACTGTGCTAACACCCGGGGAAGCACGATGAGCGTTCCGCACCGCCCAGTGGATCCGGTGGGATCTTGCGCATGTGCGGCAGGTGCCATCACCCCCATCGCAATGACCACAGATGCGACAACCGAAACTAGTTTTTTATTTAGCGTTTTCATGAAAAATACTCACGTTCTTATTTCATATTCAATTGGTATCCCCTATACATTTATGAAGTTTGGCAAATGCTACCTGAGAAGTCAATGATTCAATCATATTGGGGGTAAGAACATACTTGTCGTATCTGTTTTATGTCCGTATCACGGAATACAATCCGAACTATGTGAACCAAAAATATGGCCGGGAACAAATCATTCGTCCTATGGCTTTCACATGTGACCAATAACTTCTACTCGAAGGCGAGTGTGATCTCATGACCAACAGTTATCAGCCGGGTTTCGACTCCAACTATGGTACGGGTGCGACAAGCCTCCCGCTCCAGGGTGCCTCCCGGCAAGCCCCAATGTCGGGCAAACCGAATGATTACCTGGTGTTGTCCGTGCTCTCGTGCATTTTTGGGTTTTTCCCGCTGGCTCTCGCCGCAATTCTTTTATCGTCGCGGGTGGATGTTCTGTGGGCTGTCGGCGACTACAATGGTGCCCTCGATACGGCACAGCGGGCCAAGAAGTTCGGCATATGGGCCATCATCATCCAGGTCATTGTTGCGGTGATCACGTTCATAGCGTTCCTCAGCTGGTTTGCATTTCTCATGAGCATGATCCATTCGACGCTCCAAGGTATCTCCAATATTCCGGGCGCTACCAGTATTCCCAGTGGTAGCCCCATGCCCCTTGGGTATTAACGACTAGTCTTCGATATCCATATCCCAGATTTCTGGGGGTTGGGCCGGGTGCTGCGAGGTGGGGCGCAGTACCGCCGCAGCCGATTTCCGCGATAGGCCACAGATTTGCAGCAGGTCCACGATGATGGATCGGGATTGGCCCAGGATGACCTGCGCGGAGAGCACGCGCCCTTCGGCGATTTCCAGGCCAACGCGGCTGCCCAGTTTACGGAGTCGGTTAATGAGTTGTGGCATGACCTCATGCCCCCGATCCACACCTTCAAACAAGCGTTCTAATTCCGCTGCAATGTCGGAGAGTTCGGAGATGATGGCGATTTGTTCTTCGGAAACCGTGTCGTTGTCTTCGGAGAGCACAAGCGCGCGACGGGCGAGCACCCGCGTGTTACGGATGGCATTATCAACGGGGTGCAGGATGCGTTTCAGAGATCGAATCTTGCCGCGTTGCCGCCACAAGATGGGACTAACGGACAGGTTTTCTTCCCCCGTTTTTGTTGCGGCAATCATGTTATTGATGCGGCCTTGGGTACCGCGAACGTTCTGGAGAGCATGACGGATCACGATGATGTCGCCACTGTGGAGGGCAGCGGCCACATCCCGGAGCACATTGGAGGTAATGCCCATGAGTCGGGCAATTTCCCGTCGTCCGGCCCGCAGGGGGGATTCGGGGAAGAGTCCGATAACGATGAGCCCGACCACACCACCGATAAAGGCGTCAGTCATGCGTTCGATTCCGTCCGCACTGCCGGGTGGGGATATGGTGGCTACCAGCACGGAGGCAAACCCCGCCTGATTGGCGAGGAGCACGCTGCGGTCGATAAAGGTCCCGAGGGCGATGGCGATGCCAACGGCGACGGCTATCTGCCACGTCCCACTACCAATATTGGCGATGATGAGATCACCGAGCCCCACCCCAAGGCTGACGCCGACCACGAGCTCGACGGAGCGTCGAAAGCGTTCACCACCGGTGGTGGAGAGCACAATAATGGTGGCCATGGGGGCGAAGAAGGGAATGTCATGCCCGAATACAACATGGGCAGCCCAGTAGGCAGCACCGGCGGCAATGGCGACTTGGAGGATGTAAAACCATTTAGTTTGCAGTCGCATCCACCCCTCATGGATGCGGGATTTGGCGTAGCTGGCTTGTTTGGGTACTGGGTTCGGCATGGGTCCTGGTGAGAGTCAGTAAAAAGACATAAAGTATAGGTTTTTATTATCTTATCGACGATCAAAGCGCCACCACAACCTATGTGTGGTGGCGCCGAAAGGTGCTGGTCAGAAACCGTCACATTATGTTACTTGTTGAGGGTGCTCCCAATGGAGTGCAGGTCAGTGCAGGCTTCGACCACACGGTCAGCCATGCCCTGCTCGGCAAGCTTCATGTAGGAACGAGGATCGTAGGCCTTCTTATTGCCCACTTCACCGTCAATCTTGAGCACACCATCGTAGTTGGTGAACATGTGGCCGGCGACGGGCCGGGTGAAGGCGTACTGGGTGTCGGTGTCCACGTTCATCTTGATGACACCATAGCCGAGGGATTCTTCGATCTTCTCCTTCTCGGAGCCGGAGCCGCCGTGGAAGACAAAGTCGAAGGGCAGAGCATCGTCGGGGAGACCGAGCTTGGCGCGACCTACCTTTTGGCCTTCGAGGAGCACTTCGGGACGTAGCTTCACATTGCCGGGCTTATACACGCCGTGGACGTTACCGAAAGTAGCGGCCAGCAGGTAGCGGCCCTTTTCCCCGGTGCCGATGGCATCAATGGTCTTTTCGAAGTCCTTCGGGGAGGTGTAGAAGTTAGCGCCAGCGTGAGCAGTCACGCCATCTTCCTCACCACCGACAACGCCGATTTCCACTTCGAGGATGATATGGGCCTTGTGGGCCTTCTCCAGGAGTTCTTGGGCGATGACCAGGTTTTCATCAATCGGAATGGCGCTGCCGTCCCACATGTGGGACTGGAATAGCGGGGGCAAACCCTGGTCGACTCGCTCTTGGGAAATGGCGATGAGCGGACGAACATACTCATCAAGCACATGCTTTTGGCAGTGGTCGGTGTGTAGAGCAATGTTAATGTTGTAGTGCTTGGCAGCTTCGTAGGCGAAGGCTGCTAGGGCACAAGCACCAGCTACCTTGTTCTTCACCGAAAGGCCGGAGCCGAATTCAGCACCACCGGTCGAGAATTGAATGATGCCGTCGGATTCTGCCTCGGCAAAACCACGAAGTGCGGCGTTAATGGTTTCTGAGGAGGTGCAGTTGATAGCTGGGAAGGCAAAACCACCTTTCTTTGCCTTATCGAGCATCTCGTTATAGACCTCAGGGGTTGCGATTGGCATATATCATCCTCCAAAGAGATTGTTATTTCGGCGGAAACCGAAAACTGATTGTGACAGTCACTACCCATATTGGGGGTTAGTGACGTACCGAATTCAATTATGCCAGCAACAAGCCACGAGCGTTAGAGTATTTATGGGTGAAAAACCACACATTCGGGCACCGCATATCACGATTGAGTCCCCCATACGGTGGTTGAGCATGCGATAATGCAAACCCCCATTGGTGACCGCCGGCCGGCCCCCGAAGCAAATAATCTCTAGTATTGAACCCATGACCAGCCATCTTGATGCCATTTTGGGCACAGAGTTTCCCACACTACCTGGGGCAGACTACCCCGATGATCCTGTGGGTCGGCAACTGTTTTTGGCGTTTGTTGACCCAGATCGGCTCCCACATAGAGTGCGTGCCGATTTTGGATCGGAATTGCAGCGTCTCAAAGTGTATTTGGGGTACCAACGCACCCACGACCTGTTCGAGCAGGAGAATCCCGAATTGTTTCCATTCACGCTGTCGCACGCACAAATGCAGTATTTTTTGGGGGTGCGGCGCGTGGCGCACGGGCTCATGACCGGCAATAATGCCGATGTTATCGGCGGCTACCGCTGGCAGTGGGGGGCCTTGCGCAAACTAGGCGATCACATACGGGCCCAGCAGTTATGGCGACATATCACCGTCATGGAGGCGAATATGGCCGCGGACGAGGAGGATGCGGCAATGAACTACCGGTTCACCCGCGATGATCTAGAGGAATTAACGTCAGTGATTGACGATTTCCGCCACGAGATGTTGGCGCAACAGCGTCATTAACCAGCTTTTCGACGCCCGCACGTTTATGATTAAGCCATGCGTCGTGCCCTCCTCACCGTGTTGCTCATACCAACTATTGTGATAGGCGTAACCAGTTGCGCCCTGCCCACACGCCCACCACAACCCGCAGCCCCTACCACGCCGATTGTCACACAACCGGATACGCCATTACCCGCGCCGGGACCTACAAGCCCAAACGTCGATAAGCTGCAAACAATTGTGACACAGGTGGAACAGCAAACGGGCGCTAAGATCGGCATTGCCACCAGCACCGAAGCGGCGGGATCAATCAGCACGGGCCCAGCATGGTCCACGGCAAAGGTACCAGTAGCAATCGCGGCGTTACGGAATAATTCTGCTATCACACAATCGAACATGTGGGCGGCTATTACCGCCAGCGATAATCAGGCTGCCGCATCATTATGGGAATCATTGGGCTCCCCCACTACCGCGGCAAGTGCCACCGACCAGGTATTACGTGATGGTGGGGACGCGACGACCCACATGCAGTCACAAGTTTTACGGCCAGGCTTTTCAGCCTTCGGTCAAACACAATGGCGACTCATCGACCAGGCCGGTTTCGCGGAACACATGAGCACCATCGCCGGCGGTAGCGACGTACTCGTAGCCATGAGCAATATCGCCGCCGATCAACGGTATGGGCTAGGCACTATTCCCGGCGCGGTCTTTAAGGGCGGCTGGGGCCCGGAGCCAGAAAATGGCTATGTAGTGCGGCAATTCGGGCTCATGCCGGGGCCAAAGCCATATGGGATTGCGGTAATGGTGGTAGCCGATAATTATCAAAGCGGGCAGTATGCATTAAGTTTGGCGGCTAAGTATTTGCAGGCATGAGTTTTTGTGACACAATAAGCACATACACTATCTTGTGGTTTTACTACCCCATTTCTGTTACCCCCGAGTCGTTGGTATCTTGAGGGTGCTTGTTACTTCTTTAGTGGCATGACCTAAGAATATCGACCAAATTACAGGTTAGGTTCAGTTTTATGTCAGAAAAGTCGCAGTCGCTTGCCGGCCCGGCAAGCCAGTACCCGCCAGACCCTGATGATGCGTCTTCGGCTCACAGCCAGACGCCATCATCACCATCGGCAGCGGAAACCACCCAGTTTCCTCGGGTTGAGGATGAGGAATATGATGCCGCAGGGGCTGATGATAGTTTTGCCGATGATTCGCAATCCGTGGAGCGTTCGTACCATACAGATTCGTTTGAAAGAGTATCGGACAGTTCCGCAATGACTGTCCCCCCGTCGCAGCCTACCCAGCCCCCGCAACAGGGCCCATTCTCCCAACAACCGTATCCCCAGGGACCAAACATGCAGCAATATTCCCCAGACTATCAGCAGCAGTATCAGCCACCGTATCAGCAGACGCAGATGGCCCCGCCCCAATCCAATAATTCCGTACACGGGGTGTTGATTGCACTCCTGGTAGTGATGACAATTCTGCTGCTTATCTGCGTTCCTGTTGTGCTGCATCTCACAGGGGTTATTAATATCCCGTTCTTGGGTTCGAATACATCGAACAGCGCATCGGAGAATCAGAATCGGGTGGTGCCTGATAATCAGGGTCGGACCACCGCGCCGACGAAGGTGAATCGGCCAACATCCCCGGCGTTGCCGGCCGGGGCGGTTCCGGCGAATGCGAGCGCGTGGAGCAATTCGCCGGGCGGAAAATTCGAGAACGCATATGTGGGCTCATCGGTCACCAGTAGCGAGTTCGCTTCCGAGGTGCAGAAGTCGTTCTTGATCCAATACCAGTTGTCTAAGTCCACGACGCAGACGCTGCATGTTGTTTCCCCGGTGACCGGGCAGCTTTACGAGATGAACTGCACCGATAACAGCCAGTATGTGACCTGCACCGGTGGCATTAATGCGGTGGTGTATATCACCTAGGCCACGTCGGCATGACTATTATTTGGAGAGCCAACGGTTGAGCGAAACAACCGACTGCACGTTACCGTTGGTGTCCGTAATGGTCATGGTGTCCTTTTCCAAGACGGCAACATGGTTTTCAGTGTTGACCACATAGGAGGAGTCCACTTTTTTCGCCTCCCCTTCGGTGAGACCATCATCCGACAGGGCTTGGAATAAATACCCGGAGTCGGTTTTGCACACAGATAGGTAGTCCTTGCCGTTTGTTGCGGCATAAACATAGTTATCGTTGTCGCACCAAGTGGCGGGGATGGTGATGTCATCATAGGTGTAGCCGGATGATTTCGCGGTGGAGCTGCTTGGTGTGTTATCTAGTAATGTCCCAAGGATAATGAGTAGCACCATGGCCGCCACCATTCCGCCTCCAACGTAGGTGGCCGGCCGGAGCATGCCCTGCAGTTTGACTGAAAGGGCGGACCACGCGGTTTTTACCCGGAGTTGTTGCCGCTCAAGGTAGGGTTTTCCGCGCGACAGTTGTTGGGTGAGTTTAGGTTTCGCATCTGATGACAGGTAGCGTTTTCCACGCACGAACCATTGGGCTAGCTGGCCTTTCGCCTGTAAGAGCTGGTGTTCTATCTGTTGGATGAGTTGTTGGAAACCTGCGGATTGCCGCGGCCCCGGGGGTCGTTGTAACTGTTGGGTTTGGGGTAGCGGGGGTTGCGGCTGGAGTGGGTAGCCCCCACGAACCGGTTGGGCTGGTTGCTGCGGCGGGCGCTGCGGAATCTGTTGCGGAGCCTGCTGTGGGCGGGGTAATGACTGCGACCGTTGCGGGGGTTGCGGCCGCTGTGGGGGTTGTTGGCGTTGCGGCGGCGGGTTTTGCGGTGGCCGCCATACTTGTTGTGGTGGTTGGGGTGGCCAAGACTGTTGTGGATATTGTGGTGGCCAGGGCCGGGGTTGTTGCGGGCGCTGCTGCGGTTGTGGTTGTTGCGGCCGCTGCGGTTGCTGTGATTGTGGGGGTAATGGTTCGTAGGGGCGCCGGGGCCGGTTGGGGTTAGGGTTGGAGTAGTTGTATGGGTTATTCATTATTTTTCTATCCTGAATATTTTGAGTATTCGTATTTCCAGTCGTAAAGGGGGATGGTACGAACGATGTCCCCATTGGAATCTGTGACCGTGACGATCCCTTCATGGACCGTAATCATGTGGGGATCAGCGCCTACTATGGAGTGGCCAGAGCCGACTTTGGAGGCAGGTAATTCCAAGTCACCGTTCTCGGTATGTGCCCGGTAAAGGTATTTCGACCCCGACCGGCATATCGACACGTAGCTGCCGTAATAGTCCGCCATGCCCGCATAGTCGTAGCTGCCGCACCGCGTGGCCGCAACAGTGAGACTGTCGTAGCTTCGTTCCGGCGCGTTTCCCCCACTATTTGTGCTTGTCGACGCCTCAACAGGGGCTGTCGGCACCGGAACCGCCCGTGGTGGGGTATGGCGCTACTCATTGGTGTGTCTCGTTTCGGATATGTGCCTATATATGTAGTTTTGTCTTAGCCACGCCAATTGGTCATGGGGACGGTAAGAACCGTATTGCCGCTAGAGTCTTGGACAAACACGGCCGCCCCAGAGACGGTAATGGTGTGGGGGCTGGCGTCTACCACAAACCGTCCCGAGCCACCAGCGCTGGCTGGCCGCTCCAGGTAGCCGTCGTTCACGTATGCCTTGTAGGTATAGCCCCCGTCATTGCATACGGATACGAAATCGCTTCCGTTTGTGCCGGCGTAAGCGTAGTTGCTGCATCGGGTGGCAGGAATGGTCAACGCATCATAGCTGCTGCTTCCAGAATTGGAACTATTTGATGCACCACTGTTTCCGGCGGGGGCGGGTACAGTGACGGTCACTGGCGCGGCGGGCGCCGCTGCTTGGGGTGCGGGTGCCGCATTATTGACCGGGGCGGTGGTTTCAATCTCATCCTGGTTTTTGAGCAGTACTGGGGCGTGCCCCTGGTAGGTGCGGTTGAAATACAGCCATCCGATGAGTCCCAGGACCGCCACGAGCAGAACCATCAGCACCACCATGATGATGCCGAGAGCCCTATTCTTATTTGCGGCAACCATAATCACTGGTTGTTGTTGGGGTTGGGGTGCGGGCCCGAATGGTTGGGAATTATTGGGTGATTGATAATAGTTACTCATGGTGTGTCTCGTTTCATCAGCAGGGGGACGTGAAGTCGCCGCTGTTATTCATGGTGCGGGGGTTTCCGCCGATGCTGGCGGCGGCACGGCACAACCTATCGGTGTCAAAACCGTAGTCAATAACAATGCCGTATACGTCATTACCGTCGAGG
>ERZ773042.2161-NODE-2161-length-10960-cov-22.806969_pt1 | contig 10960 bp, 8 predicted proteins | sample MGYA00511664_ERZ773042 | MGnify/ENA primary metagenome ERZ773042 (study PRJEB29015, sample SAMEA2737984) | human oral metagenome | biome: human oral; feature: human-associated habitat; material: dental | place: China | collected 2036 ... | reverse complement strand
CGGGGAGCATCCATCATTTCCTGCTGCCGGCCAAGGGCTGGGGCAGCGCGGTGGAGGTCCCCAAGCAGGTGCGGGACCTGGTCGATGCCGGCAGGCTCAAGGCCCTCAAGACCTGGCGCAAAGACATCACGAAGGCCCTGAGCGCCACCCAGGCGCTGCGGCTGACAGCCCTGGCTCGGCGCGTGGAGGTCCTGTGGGAGATGACCCTGCGGCGCTTGCGGGTGGCGGAGGCCGAAGCCTCTCGGCGCATCGACCTGTGGGGCCGCGAGGCGCAGGCCGATGCCGGTTCAACGGTGTCCCGTGAAGAGATCGAGGCCTACCTGGCGGCGCCGGATTCGGCGTACCGGCGGCTGCGTCTGGTCATGGACGCGTGGTGCGCCCTGTGGTTCTGGCCACTGACCACGGATGTGACGCCGCCGAACCTGGATGAGTGGCTGGTTGCTCTGGAGGGACTGCTGGGTAAGCAGGTCAAGGATGCCAAGGGCACCGATGGGACCATGGTAGATGCTTCCTCCTGGGCGGAGCTGGACGCCATGGAGGAGGTTGAGCTCGGTCTCGCCGGCGCCCGCAAAGTGCAGTCAGTTGTTGACAAGCACGAGTGGCTCACCGTGGTCCGGGAAGTGGCGGAAGCCCAGGGCTTCTTCCACTGGGAGCTGGACTTCGCCACCGTCTTCGCCCGCGGCGGCTTCGACCTCCAGGTAGGAAACCCACCGTGGGTGAGGCCCCGCACCGATGTTGCTGGTCTTCTCTCTGAGGGAGATCCCTGGTGGTCGCTCAGTAACAAGCCGTCTGTCGCCGCAAAGAACGAGCGCATGCCACACACCTTGGCTCGTCCTGGAGTCCTGCGCACAGTCCTCGATGGAACCGCTGAGGTCATCGTGCTCTCTGAGCTCCTAAGCGACCCAACCATCTACCCGTTGCTGAGCGGCCAGCCGGATCTCTACCGAGCTTTCATGTGCCAGGTCTGGGAGCACCAAAGCGAGCGCGGCATCTCCTCACTCATTCACATGGAGACCCACTTCACCGACGCCAAGACCCCAGGACTCCGCGCCGCCGCCTACCGCCACCTGCGGCGACACTGGCACTTCATTAACGAGCTCCAGTTATTTGACATCGATCACCACAATGCATACGGAATCCATATCTATGGCGAGGAGCAATCACCCTCATTTCTTCACGCCACCTCGCTCTACCACCCCGATACGGTACAGCGCTCCCTCAGGCACGATGGCAGCGGAGAGGAGCCAGGCTTCAAGGATCCACACACCGGAACCTGGGACTTACGGCCTCACGCGACCCGCATCGAATCCATCGATGAAGTAGAACTGAAGACCTGGCAATCAGTAACGGAGTCTGACGACTGGCGCACGGCTCCCATGGTTCTGACCGTAAACTCAGCCGCTTCACGAGCTCTGTCAGCACTCGCAAATCAGCCACGTATCGGAGAACTCAACCTCAGATTCTCCCGCGGTTGGGATGAGTCCATCGACCGCCAAAAAGGACGATTCATTCAGCAGTGGGGGCAGTCATCTTGGGAGGACGTCATCCTCCAAGGACCTCATCTTCACGTCTCGACTCCGCTGTACAAGCAGCCCAATGAGTCCATGAAGCACAATCTGGACTGGACCTCAACCGACCTGGAAGCGCTCTCTCCGAGCGCACAGCCCGTCACCCAGTACAAGCCTGCCGGCGACCGCGCCACCTACGACCGCCTCTACACCCACTGGGATAGTTCCCCGGCTCGCGACCACTACCGCATCGCCTGGCGCAACATGGCCCCCATCACCGGAGAACGAACTCTTGCGGCGGCATTAATTCCACCAGGAGCAGCCCACGTACACACGGTTGCATCGGCAGCACCACTCGATTCTATACACTCGCTGATCATTGCTCAGGCAGTGGCTTCTTCCCTCCTCGCCGACTTCATGACCCGCTCCTCGGGCCGAGGCCACATTCACGCACACGATTTCAACCGCCTCTTCGCACTTTTTCCTGAGCACGAACTGACGTCGAGCGCCGCTCTGCGCACGCTTCGCCTCAACTGTCTCACCGACGCCTACGCGGATCTGTGGACTGAGTGCTGGGACGAGTCATTCCTGACGGACACTCCGATTCTGGAACGCCATGACGAACGCCCGATTGGTCCGGACTGGACAGCCGATACGCCCTTACGCCGGGCGGAGGATCGTCGTAATGCTCAGGCGGAGATCGATGTCATGGCGGCGATGATGCTGGGCGTGCCGATTGAGGACCTGTGCACGATTTACCGCACCCAGTTCGCGGTGCTGTACGACTATGACCACGGCCGAGGCCAGGGCGCCTACGTCTATGACGCGAATGGCCGCCAGCTGCCGACTCCGGTCCGTCAGGCCTGGGAGAAGCGCCAGCGCCCGACCTCCAACGAGGACATGCCACTATCAGAGCGTACTCACACCCACCCTGGCTCTGGCGTCTCCTATGTCTACAACCTCCCCTTCCGCATCCGCGACCGCGAATCCGACTTCCGCCGCATTTATCACTCACTCCTAGACATCGGCTTAACTACCTCTACCCCTAGCGCAACTCCTCAAAACCTAAAAGAATAACTACTCGCCGAACGCATACTGCACAACTGCAAGGCAGACTTACTACGTCCGATACTATTCATCTGCAAGTCGCTCATCCCATTTGTCAAGATGATTAGCGTCCTGCTCATAAACATCAGCCATCTGCCACAAAACCCCTGCGGTTCTAGGCCATCTAATTGCAAGCTGTTTAGCAGCACCACGGTATTCTTGCGCCTTAATTCGCTCAACTCTACCACCATCATATACAGGACGAACAGAAACGCCCCGCTGGTTGTAGCGACCAGCCATAAAGCCCGCCTCAACATCTTCGTTCTTCAGAAATTCAATGACCGCCCTCACCTGTTCGGCAGGCCATATGCCGTCCTGCCCCTCAGGGCTCGATGCCAACACCCTGCCGATTGCCCGATCGCCCACTCCACCATCATCGTGATCGTTAAATAGTGCGCGACACTGCGTCACCCAGTTACTAAGATGATCTCCGTCGATCTCTCCAGACTCAAGAACCCCGGGTAACGTCTTCCACTGATAGAGAATACTGTGAGACAATTCTGCGAATGCTACGTCGGCAGCAGTATGCCCATCACCTTCTTCACCTTTTCTTGAATGGATCGATTCAACAAGGGAAACAAACTCATCAGGAACACTTCCGAGCATCCTGTACAAAGCCCCCGAAGGATCGTGCCCCCCAATGAAATCGAAGTACCAGAATTCGAGAGACGGCAATCGTAGATCATTTGCCGCTACCAGTTCAAGCCACTTAAGGAGCTGTGAAACGACATAACTATAATGACCCCGATCAAACTCACCCTTTACGGTTAAACATGACTCAAGTACACTAATCACCACTCCGGAGTCGACCGGAATTTCACCGCCACATTTCAACCGAAAGAGAATATCCAATGCACGTAAGGGATAATCATAGCGCAGAAGAAAGTCAATAGCTTCAGCACACTGATTTTCCGGAACCCAGCGATGGTCCGACTCCTGCCAATAGGACCTACTGAATGCTTCACCTAATGTCGCAGCCCACTCCCAGAAGCACTTCTCCATAGGAACGGCGGCAGCCAATGCAGACTGACCATCGACGCTAAGACCAGCACTGGCCACAACCTCCCTGCACCATGCAACGCCTTGAATCTTTGCCTTCCGATATACATAGGATTGAGCCGCACGCCTGAGGTTAGATGGACTAGCTTCTTCTAACCAAGCGATCAGATCAGTGTCGTCGGCAAGATCGATGTTAACTAACGTTTCCCCCACAACTTCTGGACGCTCCACGCCCACTGTAAGCAATCGGATAGCTTCGAATCCTTGTTTACACACGTCCTTAAGCGCAGTCTCCTGAGCAGCCTTCAAAGCCTCTTCAAACCCATCTTCGCCTCGACGGAGTCCGTCAACTCGAAAGTCAAAACTCCAACTAAACAGACTTGTATGCTGGCGCGGGTCGCTTGGTTTGATGAGTTGATTTGCTGCTTGACATAACGACTCCAACTCGAGGGGAGACACAGCCCACTTGGCATCTGGGCACCCCTCATGGTGAGCAGTTTCATCCATCAACGCACACCATACGATATAGCGTTCGCTATCGTTCCACAACGACGAGTTAGCAAGAACAGCTTTAGAAATTGAACGAACGAGGATTGATTGTCCTTCACGAGGAAGGTGGTGCAGTGATTTGATGAGATCAGCCCAGCGCCCTGATTTAACTCCTGCGGCCTTGACGGACAATTCGAGCACCGCCCTCACAAATTGACAATATTCGACATGGGTGATGTTAACGCTAGGCAGTTCCCAATCGCGAAATCTAGGGCCCGTCGAGGTGGCAATAATTGACTGGCTGGGTTGCAGTATTGCCGTCGCCAGGCGCCAACCAACCTCTGGATATTTGCCTATCACCTGAGCAATTACTGCAATCTTGTCGTTTTTGTTCGCTGCACTCTGAGCAGCCCAAACTGCGGTAACCTTATAGAGACTACCAAGAAAATGGTCGCGATCATTCAGAGTAAGGGAAGCTAACGCAGCTAATTGCATTGCGGCCGCCCCGAAATACTCCTCAGACCAACAAAGACATTCTAATGCCTGAAGTAAATGATGAACTTGCGACCTGAGTCCAATTGAGTAACCGGACGAATGAGATTCTTGAAAGAGGGCTCGAATAACTGGAGTTTCCTTATTTAAATCTTCTGATATAGCAGCCAAAAATTCGTTCGGCGCAGCTTCCGCCAGCGAGTGCAGTGACGAAGTCAAAGACATCATAGTATCACCAGTTTGGTCTGTAAATGATGCTTCGAGCAGTTGTTTTACAAGACATCTCACCTGGGGCTCGAGTATTCTTGACGTTGCAGCAGCCAATGAGAGACCTTCTGCAATATGCTTGCGCAACGTGTCCGAACATTCAGGCCTGATTCCACGGATATCCGCAACTATACTTTGCGTCACTTCCAACCCTATACGTGGATCTGCTGCAAGGAGAACGTCGAAAGCCAAAGAACGCCATCTTTCGATGACTTCCTGTTCAATCATCGGAAGCAACAGTTGCGCTGCATCGACCGGATCCACTAGCCGCCATACTGTCCCAGATAAAAGGAATGGCGAATCAACCTGGTCTCTAAGCGAGTTGACCAGACTGCGAATATCACTCATGGAAGCACCACAGAATCTTTCGATATGATTTTTGTCCCGATCATCTCCGTCCTCCCAGGCTCCGATTAGTACCAGTGGTGCAAGAATTTTCACCGCCTTTGGGTCACGGAGCCAAGCAGGCTTCTGTATCTCTGGATTCTTCGAGTTCATACGCAAAAAGGCTCCCATACTTCTACGAGCAAGTACCGTCATCCGCTCCGCTTTTCGGAAATCAATACCCTCCTGCCGCAGTATTTCGGCAGCTTCGTGCCGACCCACCTTAGATAGCACTATCGTATTGACATCTTTACTCCGAGATTCGCAGTCAATAACCACCAGCACTCGATGCTCTTGTGCGAGAGCACTTGCCACGTCGGCATTGTTGAATCTAGGTATCAGCAGCAGCGACTTCTTGAATTCCACCAAGTGATCCCAAGCAGTTTGATCAGTAACAATCAGCGCACGCTCAAGCAAACTTGTATGATTCTGGAGTGTCGCATAAACGAACGCCAGAACATCCCGCGCGTCTGTGGAAGAAACTGAAACTGGCGTGGCTCGTCGATCATCCTGAAGTGCATTGATAAGGTTTTGCGATTGAGACTCACGTCGCGCCACATAGAATTGTGGCGGAGTTTGGGTTACTGAGTTTTTCTGTAGGCTAAGCCACCAAGCCTGCAACGTCTGTACTTTACGAGGGTTCCGGCCGAGCTGTTCCGACAGCCAGTAGTGCACAGAAGGCGTCTCCTGTAGCCACCCCTCAAGCCCCTGAGAATCTATTATTTTAACGTCAGCAAACTTCTGTTCCGCTCGCCGATCTTTTGCCCACTCTTGCCCAGTCGGCCAACTTCGCGGAGTTGCAAAGATGAACACAAATTTGCTAGAATCGCTCCCTAACTTCTCAAGTCGCTTATCATAGTCACTTTGGGCTTTAGATTTGATTCTCTTGTTTGTGCCAAACTCAAAACACAACTCTCCGGCAGGAAGGTATGCGCTGCCAGCGGAAGACGCAGCGCCATCCCAACCAGGTGCAGCAACACCCTCGTGAGCGCGAATATCAAGGTTTGTGATGCCCGGAGTCTGCCCGAGGAGACGACGCATAAGTTCAGGGAAAGCAGTTTTGGCATGAGATCGATCCGCCCATTGCTGTATCTCGACAGCTGTGACTAATTCAGGATTATTCGGCTGCAACGCCGGCGAGATCAACTGCTTCTCGGGGAGGATGGAAGGTCCGCTGTTCACATCCCCTATACTAGTCCAGGTTGATCACAGGTATCGTTAAGATTCTACGACCAAGCGCCTGCTTCGGTAGCTGGCGACAGCACTCTCTGACCTGACTCGGTTGAGCGGACGCTGCTGCCGGTTTGCTCGTCATGAGAGCCCAGTGTCTGCCTTGACCGCGTCCCCGAGAGTAGTGCCGCGCTCAGCGACCTCGGCACGGGCGGCGTCACCGGCCTCAATGTCCGCCAGACCTTCCGCCACCCAGGTGAGACGCTCCAGATCCTCGGCGTCAATCACCACAGCCACGCGGTGACCCCGGCAAGTCAGGAAGACGGGCTTATGGCTAGTGCAGGCGTCGTCGACGACATCATCGAGTTGGCTACGCGCAGCGGAGATAGGCAGGTCAGGCATACCGTCCCGTATGGGGCTAACGCGGCTCTTCGTGTTTGAGGGTGTGGTAGGCGGGGCTTATCACCTGGTTTAGGTGATTGCTGTCAGGTGGTCTTTGAGGCGTCCGGCGTGGATGAGGCCGCGGATGGTGTAGTGCGCGAGGTTCCTGAAGCCCAGGGCGATACCGCGCAGGTGCTCCAGGCGCCCGTTGATCGCCTCGGTGGGGCCGTTGGAGGTACGGGGGTGGTCGAAGTAGGCCAGGATGTCGGAGGCTCTTTCGGTCAGGGTCCTGGCCAGTGTCTGGATCTCCTCCAGGCCGTCAGGGACGGCCTGCTTCGGGGAGCTGATAAGCCGTTGCATCAGGAACCGCCCCAGACCCGCCTCCTCGGCGCGGTAGGCCTGGATCAGACGCTGGTAGACACCCCAGGCGGCCTGGACCGCAGCATGGCGCTCATCGGCGAACAGGGCCTCGAGACGCTCGGTCTGGGCATCGGTGAGCAGGTCGGCCCCGGTGTGTAGGGTGCGTCGGGCCCGGTAGAGCCGGTCACCTGCCCGGCCCCGCCGGCCCGTGATCGCTCGTTGGATGCGGCGGCGGCACTGGTCGAGCTTGGCTCCTGCCAGGGACACGACGTGAAAGGGATCCATGACCGCCCGGGCCTGTGGGAGCTCCTGGTCGGCGGCGCTCTCGGGACCCGGTGAAACCGCCCCGTGGCTACCACCTCAACCCGCCCACGCCAGGAATCGCCCCGAGTGGCGAGCCAGGTCTTGAACACCTTCTTGGAACGTCCCGGGACCACGTCCAGCAGACGAGCCGGACCACTGCGGTGGCGTACGGGGGTCAGGTCGATGATCACGGTGACGTACCGGTCGCCCCGCTTGGTGTGGCGCCACACACAGGGGGCACCTCCCGCACGAGAGCGAAGCGCGCGGGGGAATCGTCGACCCCGAGGACCTCCACGCCATCGAAGCGGTCAGGGTTGCCGGTGATGGTCTGCTCGGCTCTGGTCAGGATCGCGTTGTTGGCGGTGTGCCAGGAGATCGCCAGGGCCTGTGCGACGCGTGAGACGGACATGGACTCAAGGCTCAGGGCCCGCAGTCCCCACTCGACAGCCGCGTGGGTCAGGCGCGCCCTGGGCTCAGCCAGGGTGGAGGTGTCCTGTCTCCATACTCGGTGGCAGTGGGTGCAGCCAAAGCGCCGCAGGCGCACCAGCAGCTGCGTGGGTCGCGACCCCGTCGGTACGTGAGCCAGGCGCCGGGCCACCGTCCCACGAGCCTGCCCCTGGGCCCCGCAGGACCGGCAGAACGGGTCCTCGAACCCGACCGGCATGCGGCACTCCACAACGGCCCTCCTTGCGGTGAGGAACTGGCCCACCGCAGTCAGTCCCAGGGCGTCCAGCCCCAGGAAGGTCGTCAGGTCAGGGTCGGTGAAGGTAGTCTCAGGCACGTCGAGGTCTCTCGTGACGGGTTGTGTAGCAGCTCCCATCATCGGGGGACCTCGACCCCCACCCACCGCAACGACGCACCCACCACCCCCACCAAACAGATCAATAGGCCCTACTTACTACACCCTCAAACACGAAGAGCCGCTAACGCCACGAATATGCACGCCTCCTTAGGCGGCATGGAAGCGCTTGTTCGCACCCTGGCGAGTCATACCCAAGACGTCCCCGATCGCTTGCCACGACAGGCCAACATCGCGTGCGCCCATCACGGCCTCATCGAGCGCACGCTCGGCGGCACGGAGGCGTATCTGCGCGACCGCAATTCTTGCGAGGGCAGGATCCTCAACTGTGGCCACAGGATCCGGGCCATCCCCGTTGTTGGCGTTCTCGATCTCGTCAAGCATCTCTTCGGTGGTCTTCATATTTCACTTCCTCCTCAAGAACTTCTCGCGCGATCGATGAGGAAATATCTATGGACAGATCCCGTCGAGCGTAAAGGGACATACATCCTGCGGGCCAGACCACTCGGCGAGGTGCTGTCTCCCTACGGTAAGGAAATCTCCGTGGGTCCGTATCCGGGGTCGAGCCAGCGGGCAAGTGCCAGCACAGATACCTTCAAAATGCCCGAGGCTCGCAACGCTGCAACCGCCGACAACGTAGTACCGTCACTGACCCAGGTGTCATCAATGATCGTAGCGTGCGACGCGTCTGGGCAGTCAACGACCTCGAATGCGCTGCCGCATACTCGGCGATCGAATGTCGCCCCCTCCACCGGAAGCAGAAGTCGTAAGCCTCATCGATCGGGGTACGGCACAGTTGGCACTGCCTGCCACGCAACCGACCAGGGACGGCGGTTGCCCGGAAGTAGCCAGGCAAGATCCCGGTCATGCGACGAGTTCACGTAGTAATTCCTCCGCCTGAGCACGCTCAGCCTGGAGGGCACGTACCTGGTCCAAAACATCGCGCGTGGAGTCAGCGACGCGCGCCTGGCCGGTACGGGCAAGTTCCTGCCCCCAGGAGGTACTCTCGGCGACGCGATGAGCGAGAACGATCCCGCGCCCGTGCTTGACTGCATTCTTTGCCTGGGAGCGAGTGCCTGAGCGCTCGGAGGCGACGACAACGAAGGTCGTGATGCCGTAGCCACTCATGACGGCGTTGCGCATCGGAAAGTTCGCAGGTTTCACTACAGCATTCGGTTCGAACTGGGTCATGACCAGCCCGTGGTTGGCAACGATGCGCTCACGTAGATTCTTGTTTGTCGCAGGGTAGGTGCGCCCAAGCCCCGTGCCCATCACGGCGACAGTGCGTCCTCCAGCCTCCAGGGTAGCAGTGTGGGCGGCAGTATCAATACCAGCAGCCAAGCCCGAGACGACGGTCAGCCCTGCCTCAACAAGCGCTCTGGCAACGTAGTCGGCAACACGGAGTGCATCGTCGTCGGCGTCCCGCGAGCCAACAATGCACACGCCCTGGTCTGCCGGAGTCAAGTCGCCCTGGTAGTAGAGGAGAGCTGGCGCCTCGCGAACATCACGCAGACGGGCAGGATACTGATCAGACAACACCGAGATGAGTCCCATGCCCTGGGAGAGCCAGTTGTCAACGTGCTCGCGGGCTTGGCTCAGAGACGGATCATCCAGCAGGGCGGGACCGGTGATGTCAGCAAGGACCTCGCGGGGGTCGGCGCTGTCTAAGAGGGCCTGGACACGATCAGGCTGAGACAGGCCGCGCTTCCTGATGCGGGTGATAGCCAGGACCTGGGCGAGGGTCTCCGCAGTCTCCATAGCACTCATAGTAGCCAGGGCCAAGCTCAGGATGTCAGTGCAGGCTGCCATGATGAGACCTGCCTCCCTACGGCACCTCCTCCCGGAACGTCCATGTGTCCTTGCCGGGGAGGGAGGGATTGGGAAGGAGGTGAGGGCTGTGTCCAAGCCGAAAGGCCGACGCGCACACGTCCGCAAGGGCAAGGTAACGGCCCGGAAGGTGAGCGACATACTGAACTCGATCGCTCGCCTTGTCCGGGCCGTCGGTGTCCTTGTGGATGCCCTCAGCAAGTGGATCGGCTAGGCCATCCCCTTGCTAGGGGAGTCGCCCGGATGGCACCCGGGTGGCTCCCCACCATTATGGCCGGCCCCGCTCAGCCCTGTCCACAGCGCGACGAGACTCACCACGGATCTCCGCAAACGTGGCTCGTAGCCTCACGTCGAACCGTCCGCGCCCTCTATCCCGAGACCAGCCTTGACCTCATCCCAGGAGATGGTGCCGCGCTCGGCGATCTCAGCGCGGGCGGCGTCGGCCGCCTCGATGTCCGCCAGATCCTCCGCAGCCTGGGTGAGCCGCTCCAGGTCATCCGCGTCGATCACCGCGGCCACGCGGCGACCCTGGCGGGTCAGGAAGACGGGCTCATGTCTGGCGCTGGCTTCGTCGACGATTTCATCGAGCTGGCTACACGCAACAGAGACAGGCAGGTCGGGCATGACTCCAGTATGGGTGAAAGTCGCAGTTTTCACGCCTCGTCACCAAGAAGCGACTCAGGCTCCGCCTCTCCCCTATCCTCACTGCGGTAGCCTCTGATCTGCGGGATCACTCCCGGAACAACGATGATCCACACGAGGTGGCGCCGGCCCCGGCAGACACCACTCCCGTACACCATTCGCCGCCATCCGCCCCATCGCCCATCACCACCACGCTCCAGCTATGACGCTCCTCCTCCCTAGCCTCCAGGCC
>ERZ773042.2160-NODE-2160-length-10963-cov-11.797030_pt1 | contig 10963 bp, 6 predicted proteins | sample MGYA00511664_ERZ773042 | MGnify/ENA primary metagenome ERZ773042 (study PRJEB29015, sample SAMEA2737984) | human oral metagenome | biome: human oral; feature: human-associated habitat; material: dental | place: China | collected 2036 ... | reverse complement strand
TCGCGAGAATCGAGCGCAGGTGGATTCCGTCGCGCTGGGCTCGCACGGCGCGAGGTGGGGCGGATTCTGTTGCGCTGAGCTCGCATTACGCAAGCCGGGTCCGGGTCCGCGCCGGCCCGGAGGCGACCGCACCGACCCGGGAGTCGTCACGGATCCGGCACCGGCCCCCGCCCCGTGGGTGCGCCCCTTAGCGTGGTGGTGCTGTGGAGGTCCTGGACGGTGAAGTTCGTGGCCGATCCGTGCGTCCCTTAACGTGGTGGCGCCGTGGGGCTCCTGTTCAGCGGCCCCGGGGTTCGCGGGGGCGCGCCGAGCCGTCTGCTACGCCTCTTTCCCTCCGCTACGCCCTTTCACCCTCCGCTACGCTACTTTTTCCCGTACAGCAGAGGGCGCAGAGGCGTAGTGAAGAGAAAAGAGCGTAGTAGAGGGGGAGAGGCGGGGCGCGTCTCTCATTGAGCCTTTCCCACCGGGTCACCGAAGATGTTCCGGAGCGGGATCTGCGCCGCGGTCCGCGACGATCGCGACCAGCCCCTTCCTCGTCGAGACGTGCACTTCGCACTCGAGAATGACGGTTGAAACTGCATGTTCGAGTGCGAAGTGCACGTCTCGGCGTCAGGGGGGCGTCCAGGGGGCCGTCGCCGCGACCCGTGCCGCCCAGGACGGCCAGGACAACCTGGGCGCGCCTGGCCCGGTCGGCCTCGAAAGACCCGCCCCGACGCCCCCTGACCAGGACCACCCCCGCCTCCCGGCACCACCGGCTCACCGTCTCGTGCCGGCACCCCACGTCCCGAGCCACCGCCGAGGCCGACTCACCAGCCGCCACCCGCGCCACCGCATCCCGACGAACACCCCGATCAAACCGAGTCCCAGACACAGAACACCCCTCCCACGGAATGGTGCATCCACCACCAGAACCCGCCCTCGAGTACCGTTGAAATACTACGGCACCCGTTATCGTGCGCTCCGCCTCCCGTTCACAGCCAGCCCGTCGGCCCCCTCCGGCACGAGCCACACGCCGTCCAGGACGACCGGGCCGGCAACCGCCTGATCGAAGACGACGGTGAGATGAGCGGCAGCGCCCGGCTCGCGGGCATCGGGACCGACCGACGCTCGCGCCAGAGCATGGCGCTCCGCCCGAACCAACCGCACGCCCAGGTCCTCCGCCAGCGCCCGGAACCGGGCGTCCACGGCCTCCGGCCCCGTCTCGATGGGCACGACCGACGTCCACGCCTCGGACGGCGCCGTCGCCGCGCGCACCACTCTGGGCAGCGACGCCAGCGCCCGCGGTTCCGCCCGCCGAGCCGTCACGACGCCGCCGCGCACGGCAAAAGCAACCTCATCCAGTACCGAGCACGCCCGCACCGCAATCCCTCGAAGCACTGGCAGCCCGCGCCGCCCAATGTTTCCGAATAACGGCAGCACCCATGTCAGCGTCGGCACCTGCCCCTTCAGCTGATCAATAATGGTCGCCACGTCGGACGCGGCCACGATAACCCCTCCCGACCGCCCTCCGGGAAAACGGTACAGAACCGCATCGGCCAGCACCTCCGACGGCCCCGACGCCACCGGTTGCACATTATCGCCGTCGAACCGGTATCTCGCGGTGGGGCGCACGTCGAGGGTCGGATGGGTGCCGGTCACGCGGCTGCGCCGGCGCTGCTCCTCACGCTCATCGAGGGCGCGCAGCAGATCCGGAGTCGCCACCCTCAGCACACGGGTTCCGTTCTCATCGGGAATCCACCGGTCGTGGTCCTCCGGCGGATTCTGAGCGCCCGTCACCACATCGAGGATAACCGGCGACGTCGGCCTCCCCAGATAGGCCACATTCCGGGCGACCCGCCGCAGTACTTCCATATCCGCGTCCCGTGCGCCTCTGAAGAACCAGCGCACAAGGTCATGGGGGCCCGCCCCGATGACGACGCCGCGCTCAGGGGATTTGAACCCCTTATCCGCAAAGCGCTTTTTGTCATCAACAATGCCGATCGGGTTCCCCCGCTCCTCCTTGATCTCGTTGTTGGTGGGCACCCAGCGCCCGTAGCCGACTCCGCGCTCGCCGACGCGGGGCGCCGAGATATCGGGGGGATCCAATGCGAAGAGCCCCTCGACGGCCTTCACCCCGGTTCCGCTCTCATACGCGGCCGACAGGAGGGCGGCGGCCAGTCGGGCCGGGGCGGGGGGCCACTCCGGTTCCCCGTCCCGGCCGTGGGCGTTGAATTGCCCTGCGGGAAATCGAGCCGTCACCGTGAAGGAGGTCATGACTCGGTGCTGCCGTCCACGACCTGGATGATCTTGCCCAGTGGGGACTCGGGTGCGATCCGGACGACGCGGGGCCCCTCCCACCCGACCTCGGCGCCGAGGTCGCGCACCAGCGCCGCCATGTCGTCGACGTCGGGCAGTTCCAGCGGCTCCGGCTCGGCGCCCTGACGCTCCACCCGGATCTGCAGCCCCGGTTCCCGCAGGCGCAGCTCGGTCCCGGCCCGCAGCGACAGGTTCTGGTGGTGCAGCAGGTAGAGCAGGAGGGTGAGCGCCGCAATGAGCGGACGAGCCGATTCGGGACGGGAGAAATTGAATGTCCTCAGACCCGTGAAGGAGAAGAAGGCGCTGCTCTCAATGGTTTTGTACGTCAGGTCCGACGGCGTGGGCCTGTCGGCCTTCTTCACGAGGTCGGTGGGCGGGATGGAGCCGAGCCCCACGGTCGAGAGCTTATCATTGCCGATCTTCGTGTCGTCCTTGACGGCGGCGAAGATGGAATCGACCTTGGCGGCCATGCGCCGCCGCTCCCGGACCTCCGTCGCAATGAATTCGGCGGTGAACAGGCGCGCCGAGCGGGAGTCCGCGGGGTTCATGACATAGTAGCCGAGGTACTCGTCCCTCCCCCGCTCCAGCGCGGACTTGTTCTTCTTGCTCGACGTCTTCTTCCCGTTGGCCTCGTCAGCCGCCTTCTGGGAGCGCTTGGTGTGCGAGTGCCACCATCCGAAGGGGATCGCCGTCGGGAATCCGGTCACGAGGGCATCGGGGTGCTTGCGCGTGGCCCGCTGGATCTCGTCGAAGGCGACACCGGCCTCGCGCAGCTCGTTCCGCGCCAGGCGCCAGGTCGCATCGGCCTGCCGGTGGGAGAGTTCGACCGAGGTGGTCAGCACCCGATCCCCCTCGCCCACGAGGGTGACGAGCGGGAAGTTCAGGTAGTCGGCGAGGGCGCCGTCGTGGAAGCGCCCGGCCAGGAGGGCCTCGCAGCGCGAGGCCACCGACCCCCAGGAATCGATGGTGGCGGCCGGCTTCCCGTCCGCCGTTTCGAAGATTCCCACGACCTGCCCCTCCTGCCGGATGGTCCCGGCGGGCGGGGTGACGGTGGGCCCGGTGAGCGACTCGTAGGCGCCGGTGAGGGACAGGCCCGCGACTCCGGGATCGGAGATAAGGGCGGCGAGCAGGTGTCGGAAATCTGATTCAGTGGTCATAGTGTCTCCTTCAACGGGATTATAAATTATGGGCGGGCGGTCACAGAATAATCGGCATTCCGTATCCGAAGGCCTTCCCCCGCCCGATCCCCCGGGTGTAGGCCTCGCAGTCCTCGGCGATTGCGCCGACGGTGGCGGTCAGGTCCCGCAGCCAGAAGGACCTCCCCCCGGGCGGTCCCACCCTCCAGCGCTCGGACACGACGAGGTCGTCGGCCCCGATGCCGCGGCGGGCCAGCAGGTCCCGGGCCCAGGCGTGCGCCTCCTCGTCGAGGACGAAGCGCGAGCGGCTGCGGCCCTCGTCGTCCTCGCGGCGCTTCTCGGCCACGACCCGCACGGTGAAGCGCCGCCCGACGGCGAGGGCCTCCGGCGCGTTCACGGGCTCTGCGCCGTCGATCTCGAAGGGCGCCCGGAATCGCAGGACCGCGTGTCCGCTGCGCCCGCCGAGATCGGTGGGCAGGGCCAGGCGGTAGAGGACGCCGAGGTCGGCGCGCGCGGCCCGGGAGGCGCCCGCCAGATCCGGGAGGAAGGACATGGCGAGGCGGTGTATTCCGTCCGGGCTCCTCAGGGACGGCAGGGCCTCCTTCAGGGACAGGGAGACGGTCTGGTCAGGCACGGGTTCCTCCTCAGATGTTGGTGGGGCGTTCTTCCTTTGCGGGAGCCAGGAAGGAGATCTTGGCCGCTCCCCCGGCGGACCGGATCGGCGAGTTCCACCTGGGCCAGGGGAGGTGCTCGGGCGGCGACTCGTGGATATCGACGATCGCCGGCGCGGTCAGGGGCACGGGGTTGAGCACCCAGGTGAACTCCTTGCGCAAGGCCGACGACGTCAGCGGCCGCTGCGCGGGCTGGAGGAGGAGCTGCCCGCAGAAGGCCAGCAGGTCGATGAGCGGGTGGACGTCGCACTTCTCGGAGCCGCTGGTGACCCGCGGGGTGGGATGGTTGGCGGAGAACCGCAGCCCCGGCTTGGCCTCGACCACGTGGAGGCGCCCGTCGAGCAGTCGGTTGATCTCGACCGCGGCCGTGGTCCGAGCGGCCTCGGGCGTCTTCGCGTCGAGCAGGAGCCAGGTGTCCTGCACGGACTTGGCGGTGTAGCTCTTACCGCTGAGCAGCGTGAGCACCGCCGACCTCACCTGGATATCCGCCTCCGTCCTCCTGACGGGCTTCGACGACGCCGACAGGTCGAAGGTCTGCAGGACGTCGGCCGCGACGAGCGCACCCGCCTCCCCACTGGCCTCCCACGCCGCCGCGGACAGCGCATTGGCGCCCGTCCGGCTCGGCGTCGTCGTCTCGATCCCCCGCAGCGACCGGTGACCCAGGTCCCACGTGACCGCGACCAGGGCCTCGGCGGCGGCCCCGGCGAGCGCCCCGGCGTCGCCGCCCCAGGTGAGCACGGGCACCGCCCAGTCACCCTCGAAGCGGAGGGCGGCCCCGGGAAGGAGCGAGGTCAGGCCCCAGCAGGCCAGGACGTGGGTGGGGCGGTGACCCGACAGGACCGTCAGCCGATGCTCGGCGGGCGCACCGGGCCCCCCGGGCGCCCCGGGCGGGGAAGTCGTGGGGATCTCAGTCATGGCACTCCTGCTCCTTCCGGGACACGTCCCAGTCGGCGAGCCTGAGGACCGCCTCGGCGAGCGCCAGCCCGTACGGGCCGTAGCGCTCGTTGAGCCGGTGGAAGGACTCGATCTGCCCGGCCCACCGGGGTGAGGCGGGATCCAGGTAGGGCTCACCCGCGCCTCCCGTCCGATCGCCGACGCCGTCCCGCGGGCAGACGGGGCCGGGTCCGCGGTAGAAACCGTGGTGGCTGAGGATGAGATGGCGCACCAGCTCGTGGTCGTGGGGCCGTGCGGGGACGGCGCCGTCCCCGTCCGCAACGCTCTCATCGAGCACGCGCGCCGAGGCCGCCTCGTGCCGCCAGCCCCGGGGGACCCCGGCGAGCGCGGTCGAGCGCCGCCACAGGCGCCGGGGCAGCGCGGACTTGGCCAGCGGTACCGATGCAGCGCCGTCCTCGTCCCCTTCCACGAAGGTGAGCCAGCCATCCTCCTCCTTCATCCGCAGGGCGGACTGGAAGGCGCCGAGCTCGGCCTTGCCGGCATCGTGATAGGCGCCCGCCATGGCGATGTCGCCCACCACGTCCTCGGGCAGGCCGATGGCGCGCGCCCACCGCCTCGCGCGCTCGCTCACGTCACGGCTGTGCTCCTTCAGCGGGACGGCGCGGAGCAGCTCCTGGCCCGCCGGTCGGGCGAGGCAGAGGCGCAGCCAGGGGTACTCAGAGTCCTCGCCCAGGATGTCGGCGGTCAGTACCCAGCCCTCGGGGGCGGCGACCTCCTCGACGATCTCGCGCAGAGTGTCGGCACGCGTCCGCCCCTCGACGTCGGACTCCCCGCCGAGGTCGGTGAGAATGACGCGCGGCACCCCGGGACCCTCTCCGGACAGGGCCTCGGCCTCCACCTTCTCACGCAGGTCCTCGAGGTCCGCCCCCGGCAGGAGCAGGCGGTCGGACAGGTCCTTTCCGGCGCCGGCGATCCCGAGGACACCCTCGGCCGCGCGCGAGTCGATGACCAGGACGGCGCCGGGACTCACGGCCTTCGCCTCGCGCGCTTCCGTCAGCACCCGGGGCGGCTCCTCGCGGACCGGGTCGAGCGCAATGACCGGGGCCGTCCTGAGGGCGGCCTGAACCGCCCTGCGCGTGTCGGCCATCCGCAGCGTCCAGCCCTCGGCCCGCAGGTCGGGTGGGAAGTCCTCAAGATCGGCCAGGAGCGGCCCCTCGGCCACAAGGTCGACACGGTTCCGGACGACGACGGTGACCTCGGCCCGCGGGTCGGCGAGCTCGCGGATCCAGGGCGCCACCGGCGAGTCGTTCCTGGAGCCGGCCGTGCGCAGGTAGGCGCGCAGCACGGTCGGCGGGATGACGACCGGAACCTGCTGGGGGCGGCGAAGCGCCGCGGGGTCGCTCGCCTCGCGCAGACGCCTCACCGCCTCCCCGAGCACGGGCGCGTCCGCAATGAGCTGGGCGACGGCACCGGCAGCGTCCCCATGAATGGGGTCAGACTTGCCAGTTGCGTGGACGATGGTCACCGACCCGTCCTGACGCGCCCCCACGCGGTTGACACGGCCGAGCCGTTGAACAAGGGAATCCGCACCGCAGGACTGAGTGACAAGGTGGGTGAAGTCCAGGTCGGCTCCCACCTCGAGAGTAGAAGTGGCCACAACGACGACGGGCCCGGCCTGGTCCCGGTTTTTGCTCCCGGTGCGATACGGCTCGAGTCGGTCGATGACGGCTCGAGTGAAACGCTCCGGCATGCCACCCGTGAGCAGCTCCAGGGAGACATCACCCTGCCTACACGGTTTGCGCAGGCCGGCCCAGACGGCCTTGGCGTCGGCGACTGTGGTGCAGAAGACGACCAGGCTGTCCCCGTTGCCGAGCTCCGACACGATCCCCGCAGCCTTCTCGGTCACGACTTTGGCCATGTCTCTGGCGCCGCTCGCTGCGGTTCTGATCAGCGTGACGTGCACGGCATCCCGGGCCAGACGACGCCGGGCCAGCACCGGGTCCCGCCGCTCCTCCTCGGCCGCGTCCCAAGTGAGCACGTCTCCAGAACTGCCATCGGGGGTGGCGCTCATGGCCATGACCCGCAGCCCCGGGACAGTACCGCCGAACCGGTCCTCAAGTGCCGACTCATACGTCTGAAGCGTCTCCAGGGTGGTGTGCGCTTGTGCGGACAGGTGTGCCTCGTCGAGCACCCACCAGGAGTCGAGCCCGGTCAGGGCGGCGTCAATACTGCGACGCCTGGCGGAGAGCTGGTAGCCGCGGAAGAGCAGTCGGGAGCAGACCATGTCCAAAGTGCCGATGACGACGGCGGGACGGGCGGGATTGCGAGTGTGCTCGGTCAGGTCGGACGTCAGGCCGCCCCGCAACCTGCGCACCTCAAGGACGAGCTCGTCCGGGCCGAGGCCGAAGCGACTGCGCAGGATGGAGGCGAGATCCGCCAACGGACCCTCAACAGCCTCGTCGAGCATTACTGCCAGGTCGCAAGCGCACCGGTGGGCGTCATCGACCACCACCCGGCGGTCAACGACGACGTGAAGGCGCAGCGCGACCTTCCGGTTCCCACCACCAGCGGCATCGGCCGTCAGTGCGTAGAGCCAGGCCAGCAGGACAGCAAAGGTCTTGCCCATGCCGGTAGGGACATCCAGAGAGGAAGGGAGGTCACCTGCAGCGAGGCGCTCGGCGAGCAGCTCCTGGTAGGCACGAGGCTTGTATCCAGTGACGGCATGGAATACTGCGGAGAACTCTGGCGGCACGATGCTCACCTTACTCACTAATAGAATATTCTGACCCCCGATCACTCGGGGCACGGTTCCCTTCACTGATGTGCTGGACTAAGAGAATCCCTCAACCTCCGTGTATGCGGAGGATCTGCGGATCCGCGCGGGTCGCGGAGCATCATGATGCAGGTTACATTACTCTCGTCTGTATGTCACCAGCTCTTCCTTGCAGGTGGCGACGAAAGTGAGTCTGTATGACCGACCAAAGTGAGCGTTTAAGCTCGACGATTGTGAGTGCCTCGTTGTCCAGGGTCCGGCACACCGATGCTCTCGGCACATCACAAGGCCACCCCGCAACCCAGGCGGAGCGGCCGCTCCGCATGAGCGGCGCATGAGCCCGGCGTACACCCGTCTCGTCGACGCCCGGCTTGCTGCGCTGCTCGATGGGCTTCCAGCAGTGAACATCGAGGGTGCCCGCGGCGTCGGCAAAACGTGGACGGCCTCGCAACACGCGCAGACCCTCATCGCTGTTGACGACCCGGACGAGCGCGCCCAACTCATGCACCTGGGAAAACGCTTTGCCACGTCTCTCAGGTACCCATTGGTCCTTGATGAGTGGCAGCGACTGCCAGAGATCTGGGACAGGGTGCGGCGCGCCATCGATAGCGATCCCGCACCAGGTCGCTTCATCCTCACCGGCTCCGCCTCCCCGACGCAAGCTCCCGTGCACACTGGAGCCGGACGCATTGTCAACCTCCGCATGCGACCACTCAGTCTGGTCGAACGTTCTTTGGAGACACCCACCGTCTCGCTGGCGACTCTGATGGCCGGGGACGGAACGGACAGCGTCGAGGGGAGCACCTCGATAGGCCTGAACCACTACGTCGATGAGATCCTCCGCTCCGGCTTCCCGGGTATTCGCGACCTGCCGCCCATCGCCCGCGAGGCCCAGCTCGATGCCTACCTGGAACAGACCGTCCGCCACGACCTGGCCGACGGCCGAGCACGACGCACCCGCACCCTCACCGACTGGCTGCGCGCCTACGCCGCCGGCGTGTCGACGACAGCCGCCTACGGCTCGATCGCTGCAGCTGCCGCCGGTCGGGAAGGCTCGACGCCCGCGGCCTCCACCACACGTCAATACCGCGACCTGCTGGAAGAAATGTGGGTTCTGGAGCCAGTGCGTGGCTGGAGCCCCTCCGAGAACGACTTCAAACGGCTCACCACGGGGGACAAGCACCAGCTGTGCGATCCGGCCCTGAGCGCGCGTCTTCTGCGCACAGGGCCCGCCGCCCTGCTCGGGGTGGGTAGACCCACCCAGGTCGCCCTGAAAGAGGTTCCCAGGCGCACCCGGATGCTTGGTCCCCTCTTCGAGTCCCTGGTCACCCAGAGCGTCCGGGTCTACGCCTCAGTGTGCGACGCCGCGGTCCACCACTTGCGCGACAAGGGCGGCGAGCATGAGATCGACCTCATTGTCGAAGGACTCGACCGCCGTGTCATCGCCATTGAGGTCAAGGCCTCCGCCTCGCCACGCGCCGGGGATACCCGCCACCTGATGTGGTTGCGCGAGCGGTTGAGAGAGCGCCTGGCCGATGCCGTCATCATCACCACGGGCAGCCACGCCTACCGGGATAGGGACGGAATCGCCGTCGTTCCCGCCGCCCTGCTCGGCCCATGACCGTCACTGCGGCCGCCGGCCGACGCCGCCCCAGCAGCCACTACGCTTACTACGCTCCTTCACCCCTTACTCCGCTCCTTTCGGCCGTACAACAAGGGGTAAAAGAGCGTAGTAAGCGAAGACGACCGCCGCAGGCCGCTCGCAGGCCGCTCAGCGCGCCGCCCACCAGGAGCGCAGCGCCTGGCGCGCAGCCTCCTCACCCAGCGGCCCCTTCTCCATGCGCAGGTCGAGCAGGAAGCGGTAGGCCTCGCCCACCACCGGCCCGGGCTCCACGCCGAGCTCGTCCATGATCTGCGCCCCGTTGAGGTCCGGGCGGATGGCGTCGAGCTCCTCCTGCCTGGCCAGGGCGGCGATACGCGCCTCGAGGTCGTCGTAGGCGGCGTCGAGCATGCGGGCCTTGCGCCTGTTGCGGGTGGTGACGTCGGCGCGCGTGAGCCGGTGGAGGCGCTCCAGCAGCGGCCCGGCATCGGTTACGTAGCGCCGCACCGCCGAGTCCGACCAGGCGGCGTCGGCGTAGCCGTGGAAGCGCAGGTGCAGCTCGACCAGCCGGGAGACGTCCTTGACGGTCTGCTTGTCGAAGCGCAGCGCGCGCAGCCGCTTGCGGGTCATGCGGGCGCCCACGTGGTCGTGGCCGTGGAAGGTCACGGTGCCGCCCGGCAGGAAGCGGCGCGTGGCCGGCTTGCCGACGTCGTGCATGATCGCGGCCAGGCGCAGCACGAGGTCGGGCGCGGGCACCGGCCCGTCGGGCCCCGTCTCCAGGGCCATCGCCTGGTCCAGCACCGTCAGGGTGTGCTCGTAGACGTCCTTGTGCCGCCTGTGCTCGTCGACCGTCTCGACCAGGGCCGCCAGCTCGGGCAGGACGACGTCGGCGACCCCGGTGTGCACCATGAGCTCGAGCCCGCGGCGCGGCCACGGCGAGATCAGCAGGCGCTCCAGTTCGGCGCGCACGCGCTCGGCCGAGACGATCTCCAGGCGCGGCGCCATCTCCTCCATGGCGGCCATGACGTCGGGCTCGACGTCGAACCCCAGCTGGGCGGCGAAGCGGGCGGCCCGCATAATGCGCAGCGGGTCGTCGTCGAAGGACTGGACGGCGCCGGCGGGGGTGCGCAGGACCCCGGCGCGCAGGTCGGCCAGGCCGCCGCAGGGGTCGACGAGCTCCAGGTCCGGCAGCCGCAGCGCCATGGCGTTGACGGTGAAGTCGCGGCGGGTGAGGTCGCCCTCGAGCGTGTCGCCGTAGGAGACGGCGGGCTTGCGGGAGCCGACCTCGTAGGCCTCGGTGCGGTAGGTGGTCACCTCGACGATGATGTCCCCCTTGCGGGCGCCGATGGTGCCGAAGTCCTTGCCGATGTCCCAGCAGGCGTCCCCCCAGGACTCCAGGATCGCCTCGGTCTGGTCGGGACGGGCCGAGGTGGTGCAGTCCAGGTCGTGGGGGGTCAGGCCGAGGAAGGCGTCGCGCACCGGTCCGCCGACGAGGGCGATCTCGTGGCCGGCCCGCGTGAACAGGTGCCCGAGGGCGGCGAGGCAGGGCGGCAGCTCGGCGAGCGCGGCGCGGGCCGTGGCGGTCAGGCCGCGG
>ERZ773042.2154-NODE-2154-length-10980-cov-3.262975_pt1 | contig 10980 bp, 7 predicted proteins | sample MGYA00511664_ERZ773042 | MGnify/ENA primary metagenome ERZ773042 (study PRJEB29015, sample SAMEA2737984) | human oral metagenome | biome: human oral; feature: human-associated habitat; material: dental | place: China | collected 2036 ... | reverse complement strand
TATTCTACGTGTCCGCTTTCGCGGACTTCGAATCAATTTCCGAAAAAGTTTTTAGTCGTGCGCGTAAGCGCACACGTTCAATAGTCGAGTTTGCAAAATAAAGTCTATCGTATTCATTCGATTTTTATCGAAACGGTACGTATACACGTCTTCTGCAAACATCCAAGCAAACTCGAAATAAAAAGTGTCGGCGATATTTCAGACGACACTTTTTATCATACCTCCATAAAACCGAATTGAAACGTACGGGTGATTGACTGAATGCTCTCCGGTTGTGATCGATACTTTTATTATACTACGAGATTTTCAAAACGCAAGAAAAAAATCGGTATCGATCGTTTCGACGCCGTCCGACAAAATTAAATCGCTATAATTTTCTTGACGCTTCGCTCGCCGCTTAGTACATTTATAGTAAATACTTTTACAGGTGACAGTACATGGGTGAATCGGAAAAGAAAGAAAAAACGAAAAACGAAGCGCCGAACGGTACGACGCCGAGAGGCGAAGCGCACACCGGGGTGACGCCGCCGAAATGCGAAGAAAAGGCAAACGGCGGAAAAGATGCTGCGGACTGCAAATCTGCTGAAAATACCTGCGCCTCCGAAAAATCGGGCGAAACGCCTTCGACGGAAGATTCGGGTAAAGATACGGTTTCGGAGCTTAAGACGCAAATCGACGCGCTCAAAAAAGAAAACGCCGATTTGAAAGATCAAGTGCTGCGCCGTGCGGCCGATTTCGACAATTACCGCAAGCGTATGCTGAAAGAAAAACAGGACGTATTCGACTACGCGAACGAAAATCTTTTGCACGATCTGCTCGAAAGTCTCGACAATTTCGACCGTACGGTAGACGCTGCGTCGAACGCGAAAGACGTCAAATCGATTGCCGACGGCGTAAAGATGATAAACGCGTCGCTCGTCAAAATGCTCGAAGACAAATACAATCTGTCGAGCTACGGAGCGGTAGGCGATACCTTCAATCCCGACGAACACGAAGCGATCGGCAGCGTGCAGGGAGCTGTTGCCGAACCGGTTTTAAAAGAAGTATATTTAAAGGGATACAAGTTAAAAGACAGGATTATCAGACACGCAAAAGTTATGGTGACAATGCCCGACGGTTCGGTTCAATCGGACGAAAAAGCCGGACAGAAATCCGATTCGAAATAATTGAGGAGATATTGAAATGGGAAAAATTATCGGTATTGATTTAGGAACAACGAATTCATGTGTCGCCGTTATGGAAAACGGTGAACCGGTCGTCATTCAGAATTCCGAAGGCGGGAGAACCACTCCGTCCATCGTCGGCTTTACGTCGAAGGGCGACCGCATCGTCGGACTTCCGGCAAAAAACCAAATGGTGACGAACCCGAAGAATACGGTGTATTCCATTAAGCGCCTCATCGGGCACCGCTTTTCCGAATTGAAGGGAGAAGCGACGAAGCTGCCGTACAAGGTTGTCGACCACGGTGAAGACGTAAGAGTCGAAATCGAGCAGAACGGCGAAAAAAAGCAGTACAGCCCGCAGGAGATCAGCGCTTTCATTTTGCAAAAGATGAAAAAGACTGCGGAAGATTACCTCGGTCAGCCGGTGACGGAAGCGGTTATCACGGTGCCCGCGTATTTCAACGACGCGCAGCGCCAGGCGACAAAGGATGCCGGCAAAATCGCAGGTCTTGACGTCAAGCGGATCATCAACGAACCGACCGCAGCTTCTCTTGCATTCGGTTTCAATAAAGATTCGACGAAAGAAAAGACGATAGCGGTCTATGATTTGGGCGGCGGTACTTTCGATATTTCCATCCTCGAGCTCGGCAACGGCGTTTTCGAAGTCAAATCGACGAACGGCAATACGCAGCTCGGCGGCGACGACTGGGACAGGCGAATCATCAACTGGCTCGTCGACGAGTTTAAAAAAGATACCGGCGGCATCGATCTGTCGAAAGACGCGATGGCGATGCAGCGCCTGCGCGAAGCTGCGGAAAACGCAAAGATTCAGCTTTCGTCGCAGACGACGGCGGACATCAATCTGCCCTTTATCACCGCCGACGCGTCAGGCCCCAAGCACTTGCAAAAGACGCTGACGCGCGCTCAGTTCGAAGCGATGACGGCGGACTTGCTCGATGCGACGAAAGAGCCGTGCAAAAAAGCGATGAGCGATGCGGGCATTACGCCGGATAAAATCGACGAAGTGCTGCTCGTCGGCGGTTCGAGCCGTATGCCCAAAGTGCAGGAAGTCGTCAAAGCGATTTTCGGAAAAGAGGGCAACCGCTCGGTAAACCCCGATGAAGCGGTCGCGGTAGGGGCGGCGATTCAGGGCGGCGTTTTGGGCGGAGACGTCAAAGACGTGCTCCTCCTCGACGTAACGCCTCTTTCGCTCGGTATCGAAACGATGGGCGGCGTCTTTACGAAGCTCATTCCGCGCAATACGACGATCCCGACGAAAAAGAGCCAAATCTTTTCGACGGCGGCCGACGGACAGACGGCGGTATCGATTCACGTACTGCAGGGAGAGCGCGAGATGGCGGCGCAAAACCGCACGCTCGGCAATTTCGACCTCGTCGGTATCCCGGCGGCTCCCCGCGGAGTACCGCAAATCGAAGTCACGTTCGACATCGATGCGAACGGTATCGTTCACGTCAGCGCAAAGGATTTGGGCACGGGCAAAGAACAGCACATCCAAATCACCTCATCGAGCGGTTTGAGCGAAGAGGAAATCAACCGCATGGTAAAAGATGCGGAAGCGAACGCCGCGGCCGATAAAGCCAAACGCGAAAGCGTCGATGCGCGAAACGATGCGGACAGCCTCATCTACGCGACGGAAAAGACGCTCAAAGATTTGGGCGACAAAGTAAACGCTGCGGACAAGCAGGCGATCGATGACGCCGTTGCGGCGCTGAAAAAAGCGCTCGAAGGCGACAACGTCGAAGAGATCAAGTCGAAAACGGAAGCGCTCAAGCAGGCCTCGTATAAAATCGCCGAAGAAGTGTACAAACAGCAAGCCGCACAGCAGCAGGGCGCAGGAAGCCAAGCGCAAAGCGGCGGTGCGGGCACCGATCAGGGCGCCTCGCAGTCGGGCGGTTTCGACAAAGGCAAAGCCGACGACGCCGAATACGAAGTGCACGACGACAAATAAAGCGCATACAGGGCTTCGGCGATGTTGCGAAGCCCGGTATCGAAACGGATATGAGTGCCGCAGGCGTTTTGCCCGGCCTCTCCGTAAGACGTGAAAACACCTCCGTACGATTGCGTCGGAGGTGTTTTTTATGGTATAGTTTTTCGAAGATTGATTTTTGGCAGAAGATATGGCGGAAAAACGTGATTATTACGAAGTGCTCGGTGTCGAAAAAAGCGCTTCTCTCGACGATATTAAAAAGGCGTACCGTAAACTTGCGATAAAATATCATCCCGACAGAAATCCGGGCGATAAGGCGGCCGAAGAAAAATTCAAAGAAGCGACGGAAGCGTACGAAGTGCTTTCCGACGACAAAAAGCGTCCCCTCTACGATCAATACGGTTTTGCAGGCGTCGACGGCGCGGCCTCGGGCGGAGCGCAGTACTCTCACGCGTTTCACGATTTCAGCGACCTTTTCGGCGGCATGGGCGGCGGCTTCGGCGATATATTCGAAAACATTTTCGGCGGCGGATTTTCATCTTCGAGAAGGACTTCCGACGGGCATGCTCAGGGCGCGACGCTCCGCTACGATTTGGAAATTTCATTTAAAGCTGCGGTATTCGGTACGAAAGCCGAAATCCGCTTTACGCACAACGAAGTCTGCGGTACGTGCCACGGCACGGGCGGGGCTGCGGGTTCAAGCCGTAAAACCTGTCCCGCGTGTCAGGGAACGGGGCAGATCCGGCAGAGCGCGGGATTTTTTGCGATGCAGCAAACCTGTCCGACCTGCCGCGGAACCGGCACGGTCATCGATAATCCGTGTCCCGTATGTCACGGTACGGGTTTGCAGGAAAAAAATAAAATGATGACGCTGACGATTCCCGCAGGCGTCGACAACGGCAAGAGAATCGACATACCGCATCAGGGAGACGCGGGACGAAACGGAGGACAGGCGGGAGATTTGATCGTCGTCATCCACGTCGCCGAAGATCGATTTTTCGAGCGTTCGGGGCAGGATCTCTATTGTGCCGTTCCGATTACGATGGCGCAGGCTTGTCTCGGTGCCGAGATAACGATACCGCTCCTCGACGACAAGCGCGTGAGCCTCAAAGTACCTGCCGGAACGTCGAACGGAAAGCTTTTGCGCATCAAAGGCGAAGGTGTGCCGTACACGGGTACTTCCCGCCGCGGAGATCTCTACGTCAAAATTGTCGTGCAAGTGCCTTCCCGCATGAGCGCGCAGCAAAAGGCGCTCCTCGAACAATACCTCGCACTCGAAAATCCGACGACGTCTCCCTCACTCATTCCGCTCGAATCGCTCAGCCGCTGAAAAACGCTTGCGCTTCGGTGTTTTGCCGAAGCGAAATTCGATTTTAAAAAGGATGCGGTTTTCGCTTCGGTCTTAAAACGGTAATCGTAAAGCGCCGTGATTTATCTTTACGCACGAGGTCTATTCGTCTATACTGTTCACAGTCGTTTGAGCGGGCGGCAAAAACGCCCTCGAACAATTCATTTTAATAATAATGTATCGCAGAGGTGATTGTATGGGTGAACGAAAAAATTACTTTAATTCGATTCCGTGGCGCGAAGCGCGCTTGCAGCTCGGTCATTGCCGTTCCATGGCGAAAGACGAATTCGATGACGGTGTAAAAGCGCTCAAGGGCAAAAAGATCGTCATCGTCGGCTGCGGCGCTCAGGGTTTGAATCAGGGTTTGTGCCTGCGCGCGAGCGGGCTGGACGTCGCGTATGCGCTTCGTGAAAGCGCCGTGTCGGGAAAACGGCAAAGCTGGAAAAATGCGACCGAAAACGGTTTTAAAGTCGGCACTTATGCCGAGATGATTCCTTCCGCCGACGTGATCGGAAACCTGACGCCCGACAAACAGCACACGCCGGTTATCACCGAAGTTTTAAAATATGCACGTAAAGGCGTTACGATTTGGTATTCGCACGGATTCAATATCGTCGAAGAAGGCATGCAGATTCCGAAAGAGGATACCGTTATCATGTGCGCGCCGAAGGGGCCGGGCACGGAAGTGTGGCACGAATTCCAGCGCGGTTTCGGCGTGCCCGATCTCATCGCCGTGCATCCCGAAAACGATCCCGCAGGCCGCGGCTGGGCGGAAGCGAAAGCGCTCGCCGTCGCTATGGGCGGCAGCAAAGCCGGCGTTCTCGAATCGTCTTTCGTCGCCGAAGTGAAATCCGATTTGATGGGCGAGCAGACGATTTTGTGCGGCATGCTGCAGGCGGGTACTATCGTGTGTTGGAATAAAATGACGGCGAACGGCATCGCGCCCGGCTATGCGGTGAAATTTCTGCAGCACGGATGGAATTATATTTCGGAAGCGCTCAAGTGGGGCGGTATTACGAATATGATGGATCGCCTGTCGAATCCTGCAAAGATCAAAGCGAACGAACTTTCAAAGCGCTTGAAAACATTGCTGACGCCGCTTTACCGCAAACACATGGACGATATCCTCAGCGGCGCGTACAGTTCGACGATGATGAAAGATTGGGACAACGGCGACCGCGATCTGCTTGCGTGGCGGGAGGCGACGGGACGTCTGCCGTTTGAAACGACCGAAGAATCGAACGATGCGATTTCCGAACAGGAGTATTTCGATAAGGGCGTTTTGCTCGTCGCCATGGTAAAGTGCGGCTGCGAACTCGCATTCGAAACGATGGTCGAAGCGGGCATTATGCCTGAAAGCGCGTATTACGAATCGCTGCACGAAGTGCCGCTCATCGCAAACCTCATCGACCGCAAAAAGCTCTACGAAATGAACCGCGTCATCTCCGATACCGCAGAATACGGCTGTGCGCTCTTTGCAAACGCCGCCGTTCCCTTCCTCGAAAAGGAATTCATGCCTTCCGTCGGCATCGACGTGATCGGCAAGGGAATGAACGTTCCCGACGATTCGGTGAGCAACACGGAACTCGTCGCCGTCAACGCAGAGATCCGCAATCACCCGATCGAAAAAGTCGGAAGCCGTCTTCGCGCGTATATGACTTCGATGAAGCCGCTTGCCGAATAATGCGCCTGTGCGCGGTACGGCGGTCTTAACGCCGCGCCGCGCAAGCGCGTAGAATATTGATGCGGCATCGTTTTATGAAAGTCTGTCGTCGCACTTTCCGTGTCATGCATAAAAAAATATCAATAAAAAAATCATAAAAACCGCGTAAAAATAGCAATTGTTGACGATTATATTGTCGGGCGATTATCGCGCTCGGGGCAATTAAGTTCCCGTTTATAAAGCGAAAATCGTACGGAGAAAGGCCATGAAAAAAATAACGATTGCATATTTTTTGCCGCTTTTGCTTTTGGGTGCGGGATGCGCCGTGTCCGCCGAAGGTACGAAGGAAAGAGGTACCGAACGGCAAAGCGGTGCCGCGACGATCCGCATTGTAAATTGGAATGTCGAAACTTTTTTCGATGCGCATACCGACGGAAGCGAATATGCCGAATTTAAATCGTCAAAATCGAAGTGGGGGAGCGAGCGATATGCCGCCCGGCTCGGACGCTTGTGCGACGTGATAAAAAAACTCAACGCCGACGTATATGTTTTCGAAGAGATAGAAAACGAAGGAGTCGTATACGATATTGCGAATATGCTCGCAGGCGGCGTGTGGGATGCTAAAAAAAATTGGAATTACGCTTCTTTTGCCAAAGCGCCCGGCGACGCGCTCGGCTGTGCCGTTCTTTCGCGTTATCCGCTCGGAGCGATGACCGTTCACGCTCTCGATATCCGCACTCATGCGAAACAGCCGCGTATGCGTCCCCTTATCAGTTTGTCGGTGTTTGCCGGTTCCAAACGCCTTGCAGTTTGCATCAATCATTGGAAATCGAAATTGGGCGGTGAAAAAGAAAGCGAAATCTGGCGCGATTGGCAGGCATCCGTCCTTGCCGGATTGCTGACGGAATCGGGCGGGACGGCGTTCGTAGCCTGCGGAGACTTTAACCGCGATATCGGAGAATTCGCGAAGGGTGCGGAAAGCGGCAGCGTCGTTTTATATCGGGCGGGTTTCGGCACCGTGTCCGAAAGCCTTGTCAAATCGCCGTGGCTTTCGGAAAACGCTCGCGCGATGTACAGCTATTATTATAACGGGACGGGAGAACGGATCGATCACTTTTTCATATCGGGAACCGCGGAAGCCGTTTCATTTGCCGCCGAAACGGACGGGCCGTGGGCGGACGAAGAAGGCGTCCCCTAAGGTATGTGATGCACACGGGACAGGGCTATTCCGATCATTTGCCGATTGCGGCGAGCATACGTTATTGATTGTTGAACGGTGAGTTTCGAAAATATATTGACGGCTTTCGGCGAGAACTCCGTTCGCTCGGTTTTTTACTGTAGAGTTTGCAGCGGCGCTTTATTGTTCGTAACTCGGCTTTGCCCTGTTTGCGATGCGCGTCGGCAGATCGAGGACGGGTGTGTCGCCGGTGTTTTTTATTTCATCTCTGAGATACGGAATGACTGTCTGTTCTTTTATGAGTTCCCAATCGGCCGGCAGCTTTTCCGGTACGCCGAGCATATCGGTCGGAGGGGTATTTCTTAAAAGCATTGTTTTGTACAAGGGCAGGATATGTTCGTTTACTTCTTTGATCGAAGAAAAACCGCCTGCGATACCGAATTGATGTATGTCGAGATTTTGTTTCGCTTTGCGTTCGAGTATGGCGCGCTGGGTTTCCGCGTTTAAAAACCATTCGATAAAATCGTATGCGGCGTTTGCGTGTTTTGCGTGCTTGGAAATGCCGAGCGTAACGAAGGAATCTTCTATCGGGATTTTATTGTTTTCGTAGATCCAGCGGTAGTCGAGCTGTTCCGATTGTTCGGGCGTGAGGCTGAAAAGGGCATCGCTTGTAATATATGCGAACAGCGTGCGCCCCGACGTGACGCGTTTGAAGTTCGGCATGGACAGATATTTATACGCAAAATCCTGTTCGGCTTCGGAAGAAGTGTTTACGGTTTTCGACCAATTTTTGAGATAGGCGATCGCATCGGAAAGTTTGTCGGCGTTCCATGTAAACGACGATTTGTATTCGCGGAACTGCGCGCCTTTCGCTTTTACCGCAAAATAGAGAAAGCTGTTTCCCGCCTGCGGCACGAATCCCATGCGCGAATATGTGCCGTTTTTATGCAATTCGTTGAAAGCGCTTCCCGCTTTTTTTATCTGTTCGATCGACAGCGTATAATTGTCTTCAACCGCAGCCGCGTTTTCCCGAGAAAAGATGACGGCCGGCAGATTGAAGCTCACCGGCAACAGATAATACGCCTGTCTGATTTTTCCCGCTTCGAGAAGAGGAGGGGAGAAAAGCGTGGGGGAGAGACCGCCTCCGTCAAATATCGTATCGATAGCTCGAAAATAGCGGCTTGTTTTATCGGTGCGAAGCCACGGCGCGACGACGATATCGGGCGGATTTTTTTCCGTTTTGGAGGCGATCGCTTCCGACGGATTTTTTTTATAGACGAGGACGACTTTTTTTTTGTCGTGCGTATCGTTGAAGAGTTCCCCGTATTCGGTAAATTCGGGGATATTCGTCCATATCGTGATAAGCGTTTCGCGTTTAAGCGAACAGCCTGCAAAAAAGAGGGCAAATAAAAAAAGAAGGCAAACGAGGGGGATGCTTTTTTTATCGCGGCGGGGAGAGGTCGATTCAAAGGGCACGGTACATCTCGTCTGCTGCGGCGTATATGTCGGTATACACCGATTCGATTTTATCTTCATCTATGCTGCTGAATGCGATGCGGAGCGTGCGGCCGTCGATCGATACGGTACCGATGCCTTTTTCGGAAAGCAGCTTTTTGCGCAAGGTTTCCGCATCGATGCCGTTGAGGCGTAAGCTCATAAAATAGCCCGAATTGAACGGCAGCGTTTCGATTGCGTGCGACTTGTGAGAATCCACGAAACGCCTTACGGCGCGGTAACGCGCTTCGAGAATTTTCCGAAATGCCGCTTTTTGTGCCTCGTTTTCGGGGTCGGCATAGGAGTGCATGAGCAGCGACTGAGAAGGAGTTGCGCTGCACGAAACGGAAGAACGTATGACACCCATGAGTTTTTTTACAAGCGCATCGCAGTGGTCGTCGCTGAAATTTTTGGAAGCGAAAGTAACGAAGCCGCAGCGGAACCCCCACGCAAAATCTTCTTTCGTCGGCCCGTCGATTTTTACTGCGAGTACGTTTTCGTGGATGTCGGCGATGTGGGCAAAGAGCGATTGCTCTTCGATATCGTTTTCATAGTTGAGTCCGAAGTACGCATCGTCGCATATGATTAATAATTTTGTGCCGCCGGAAGCCGCCTCCCGTATGATACGGCAGATTTCTGCGACTTCGTTTTTTGTCGGGCTGTAACCGGACGGATTTTGCGGAAAATTCAAGAGAAGCCGTACCGAACCGCGGGCGGCCGCTTCTTTTTTGACTGCATTTTCGAGCGCCGTCATATCGATTTTTTTCCCGTCAAAAAAATTGAATCGATGCAGTTCCGCCCCTCGCCGCGCTTCGGTGATAAGCGCATAGTTGTCCCATGCCGGATCCGGCGCGACCAGCGGTTTCGCCTCGTCTATAAACAGGTCTGCGATATAGGAAATGCCTGCGGTAAGTCCCGGTACGACGACGGGAAGCGATATCTTTTTCGTTTTTAAAAGCGGGTTTTTATCGATTATCTGTTTTTGCCAAATCGTGCGAAATTCTTTTTGTCCCGCCGTCGGCGCGTACGCGACGAGGGAACGCGCATCGAAGGACGGAACGCTTTTTTGAACGGACGGAAGGATCGCCGGTATTCCGTGAATGATTGTCATGCCGATCGTCCCGTTCGCTTTGGACGCGCCCTTTTTCGCTTCTTCGCTCTGTGCGATTATCCCTTTTGGAAAATACATCCTCAAGCCTTCTTCGGAAAGCAATGCGCCGGCGACGGAATCTGCCAATCGTTCGTTTAATTCTTGTGCTAAAGGGTTCAACATGATAAAATAGATTATTCTGAAATACGGTGAGATTGTCAATTATAATAATGTATGCAGGCTTTGAGGTTGTCAGATGGAAAAACACAGTGCGGGCGAAGCGGAACTCGCAGCAAGCCGCGCCCTTATCGAATCGTGCCGTACGGAAGCCCATAAGCGCCTTATCGGTCAGGATGTGCTGTTCGACGGTATTATGACGGCTTTTATCGCAGGCGGACATGTGCTGCTCGAAGGCGTGCCCGGACTTGCAAAGACGCTCGCCGTCAAAACCTTTGCGCAAATTTCGGGATTGGATTTTAAACGCATTCAATTTACGCCCGACTTGCTTCCCGCCGATGTTTCCGGCACGCTTATCTATGAGCAGGGAAAGGGCACTTTTTCCGTGCGCAAGGGGCCGGTGTTTGCGAACGTCGTGCTCGCCGACGAGATAAATCGCGCAAGTGCGAAAGTGCAGTCCGCCATGCTCGAAGCGATGGAAGAGCGGCAAGTGACGATCGGCGAAACGTCGTATGCGCTGCCCGAACCGTTTTTCGTACTCGCGACGCAAAACCCTATCGAACAGGAAGGTACGTACAATTTACCCGAAGCGGAGCTCGATCGCTTCTTACTGAAGATCGTCGTGCCCTATCCGAAAGCCGAAGAGGAGTTCGCGGTCGTGAAGACGGGAGGTACGGCTTCTTCCGTTCCCGTTCGGAAAATTTTGAGTTCGAGCGATATCGCCGCGCTTCGAAAATTGCTTTCGAAAATCGTGTGCGACGATGCGCTTATCGAATACATCGTTTCGCTTATATCGGTGACTCGTCCTTCTCCCGATAAAAAAGCGTCCGAACACGACATCACGCGCTATATCGCATTCGGCGCTTCTCCGCGCGCAGGGATCGCGCTTTTACAGTGTGCAAAAGCGGCCGCGCTCTTTC
>ERZ773042.2151-NODE-2151-length-10982-cov-4.166011_pt1 | contig 10982 bp, 12 predicted proteins | sample MGYA00511664_ERZ773042 | MGnify/ENA primary metagenome ERZ773042 (study PRJEB29015, sample SAMEA2737984) | human oral metagenome | biome: human oral; feature: human-associated habitat; material: dental | place: China | collected 2036 ... | reverse complement strand
TTAAAACTAGCACTCCAGAGCCAGAAAAACCACAACCTAAGAAACCAACTCCAGCTCCAAAAACACCAGCCCCAGCTTTACCACAAACAGGTACAGCTTCATCGGTTGGACTTTCAGTTTTAGGAATGATTCTTGCAGGATTCAGCCTTGTTAGTTTCAAAAAACAGAAAGAAAATTAAAGAAGCACAATCTGTCATCCAGTCATAAGGTTGTTTTATGATTGGGTGATGTTTGATAAAAAGAAAGAGGTATTCTATATGACTAAAAAACAATTTCTTGCAGCACTAGCTGTTTCTACCCTCGTTTTGGCAAATGGTGGAGCTGCTTTGGCGGAGGTAACGCCTCCTGTGGTGGATCCTTCTACTCCTGGAGTGGTGGCACCAGACCCATCTACCCCTACGCCATCAGAGCCAAGTCAGCCAGCACCAGAAACACCAGTAGATCCGACAACACCGTCCACTAATCCATCAGAACCGAGTCAACCAGAAAAACCAGCAGACCCTTCTGTTCCTTCTGATCCAACGACGCCTTCAACGGATCCCTCAACGGAACCGAACCAACCAACTCCAGGAACAGCGGAACCAGAAAAACCTTCTGAAGATGATAAAAAGAAAGAACCTCAACCGAAGCCGGAAGAAAAACCGACTCCTAAACCTACGGAAGAACAACCAAAAACAACAGATGAAGCAAATCAAGCAGGTAAAAGTCAAGTTGGCACCACCTCCACCTCAACGGGACAAGTGGTTCAGGATGTAGCTCCTAACAAGCCTGTTTATACAGAAAATGGCTATACAATTGTAGGAGTACAAGATAGTCATCCCGTGATCGCAAATGGCGATGGAACAACTTCTGTGGTGGAACCTGAAGTCGTAGGGGCAACGGTCAATGCAGATAAAACCGTCACGGTTTCTACTGCTACAGGAGAAAAGAAAACACTCCCTCATACGGGGGAGAAAGAAGCAACGCTCTTAGTAGCGATGGGAATGACCTTGCTTGCGGCTGTTTATGTTATGAAACGTTTAGCTCGCAAGTTTCATTCAAAATAAATGGAAAGGCTAGTTTTCCCCTTGGATTTATGGTATAATGAGACCAACTAATGGGAGGGGAAATGATGGAAAAGGATAAGAATATGAACGTACATGTGACAAAAAATGGCTATAAATACTATACACCACAAAACAGCCAAACCAACACAGTTCAACCTTCTCTAGAAAACAAATGGAAGAAGGGACTTATCTGGATTGGACAGGTGCTTCTAGCAGGGATTAAAAACCTTCCCAGCCTTGTCCTGAGAGCAGCGACCCTCATGGTTACAACGCCTCTCATGATCCTGCTCTTTGTGGTGAATCTCATAAAGAGCTTGTTGGTGACAGCTATTGGGTGGTTTGTATTTAAAGTAATTGTAGGATTTGCAGTTATTTGTTATTATGCATTTTTAACAAAGGAAGGAAATGCTCCTGCTAGTGTAGAAAACTGGTTTCATAACTGGATAATGCCTTCGGGAGTTCCTATTCATCATTGGTGGGAAACGACCATTATCGTTGTCCTTGCTATCATTACCGCCCTCTCTTTAACCAACCGTCCAAGTGAGGACTAGTTTATTCTAACCTTATCCATAACACACAGACACTAAGTAAAGACTTGGTGTCTTTTTTTGTTTTTAAAAAAGAAAGTGAGAAAAATATATGCAACCAGTTGTCAATTTTATCAATCAAATCGGAAATATCGGAGGTCTTGTTGGGCTAGGCTGGGCCGCTTGGGGTGCCTTGGATTTAGCTACTGGCATCCGTCGAGAACTTGATGACAAGAAGGATAAAGGAATTCAAAGTGTCATATTAGGAGGACTTCTTGGTGTCGTGTTAAAAACCCTCTTCTCTGCCCTTGCTGCAGGACTGTCCTCTATCGGGTAAGAGAAGGAGGGGGAACAATGGACCAATCCACACTCAATCAGTTAACGATGAGCCTCAAGGATTATAATCCGACGGCTTATAAACTGATGGAAACTGTTTCTGGTTCAATGGAGAAGGTAGCAGTTTTACTGCTTCTCTTATTTATGGGACTCAACCTTCTCAATTGGAACCAGCAACTCAAAAGCAACGGTGGAGAGTTGACCCTGCAGCTTTGGATTGAAGAAATCCTCAAATATGCTATAGCCCTCTTTCTCATCCTCTATGTAGATGAAATGTTTGATGGGCTCTCTTGGATCTTTAATGCTATTATCAAATTGATTGCGAAAAGTGGTATAAATCCATATAAAGCTAACACTCCAGATTTTAAAGGGCTTAATTTTGCATCTAAGTTAATGCTGCAATTTGTTTATTGGGTTGTTGACTTTATCGGTCAAATTTCCACCAAACTTCTGATTCTCTTGCGCTCCTTTACGCTTTATACTTACAAAGGCATTGCCAAGATTGTCGTGGCTTGTTACATGATGGAGAGCCTACGTTCTATTTGTTTTGGATTCTTCAAGCTCTATATCGCAGCGGTGCTTCAGGGACTGATTTTAGTGATTGTGATTCTGCTTTATCCAGCCATTGTGACCAATGATTTATTAACGGTCGCAAAAACGGGAGCTTGGACGAGTGCTCTGATGGCGATTGCGAAAGGAATTATCTATATCATCATGCTCTTTGGCAGTCAACGCATGGCCAAGAACATTATGCAGGTGAATTAAAGGAAGGAGACCTATGACCCGCTTAGGAAGTGAATTTTTAAAAGCTCTGGATAGTTACGAGCGACCAGTGATTGGCTATATCACCTTTAGGCAGCTGGTCCTACTCTTTGGCATCGGACTGACGGTTGTAGTAGCTTCAGTCCTTTATTGGTTTAAAATACCCGAACTCATTCTTTATGGCGTTAGTCTCTTTGTACTAGCGCCTTTTGTGATTTTGGGGTGCTATATTGACGAAAAGATAAAAGATGAGGTGCGTTTTCTCTTAACAAAGCAAGAACGCAGCTATCAAACCGATTACGACAGAAAGGAATATACCAGGAATGCCTTTATTCAAACAAAAGAAAACCCCGAAACTCTCTAAAGCAGAAAAAGATCGGGCGAAGCGACTGAGACGAACTATGACCGCTTCCACTCAAAACAGCCTCAATTACCAGTGGCTTACTCCTGATGGTCTGATGACCATCACAAACGATACCTACTCAAAGACTTATCGCTTAGGGGATACCAGTTACATCACCGCAACTGATGACGAGCGAATTGATGTGATTGAAACCAATGCGGATATCTTTAATTCGCTAGACATCGATAACGACTTACAGCTCTTAATCTTGAATCGAAGAGTAGAAACAACCAGCCTATCTGCTATTCGATATGACCTTACACAAGACGGTTATGACGATTATCGGGAAGAATACAATCACATGATTCAAGAGCGCTTCTCACATGATCAAAATACCTTTAAAGTAGAGAAGTATTTAACAATCACCGCACAAGCCGATCAGGATCATCAAGCGAGACGAATTTTGGATGATACAGCGAATGTCATTGAAAGCCAGTATAGTGGTTTAGGAATTTCCTTTAAGGAAATGGACGGATTAGACCGCTTAATGATCTTTCGTAAATTGCTGAGGCGAGAGAATTTTTTGGATTTTAGCTATGAGGATATTGCAATCTCTGGTTTATCAACCAGGGATTTTATTGCACCCAATTACCTGAAATTCGAGAAAGACCACCTTAGGATAGATGATGCCTATGCACGCATTCTCTACGTCAAACAGTACCCAACCTTTTTAAATGATAAGCTCATTAAAAATATTTTGGATACAGGAATTGAATTAGCGATTAGTTTACATGCGAAGCCTTATGATACGGCAGATGCCCTCAAGAAAATTAAAACGGTTAAATCAAGCGTTCGCAGGGAAATGATTAAAAGCCAAAAGGCTGCTGCTAAAGCAGGATATGGAAGTGACCTTGCAGTTGGTGGAAAGGCAATTGAAGCCTCTCGTGAAACAGAAAAATGGACGGAAGAATTGCAAGACAATGATCAAAAGATGTTTTCAGGAGTCATGGCCGTCTACCTGATTGCTGATAGTCTGGAAGAGTTGAACAATTATACGGAACAAGTTCAGCGCTCTGTCCGCAAGAATACCGTAGAGCTAGATAAGTGTTACCTCTATCAGGAAGAAGCCCTCAATACGATCTTACCGATTGGGGTTCCTTTTATCAACGTGAAACGTCGTTTTATGCGAGATATGACAACGAGCAACCTCGCAACCCAAGTTCCTTTTACGAATGTTGACTTACGCTCTAGTAGTCCTCGTGCTGTTTATTATGGTCAAAATCAATTGTCGAAAAATCCCATTACCCTTGATCGAAAAAAAGACCTCAACACAGGTTCTGGAGCGATCTTTGGGATTTCAGGTTCAGGAAAATCTGTTTTGGCGAAAGGCGGAGAAATTATTCCAACGCTCTTACGTCATACAGAAGATCAAATTATCATTGTAGACCCAGAAGCTGAGTACACAGATATTGGTCGTGAGTTTAACGCAGAAGTGATTACCATTGCTCCAGGCTCTCCTCATCATTTTAACCTACTTGACTTACCTGATAAGGATAAGCTTCAGGCAGAAGATAGTGATCCGATTGGTCAAAAGGCTAATCTTCTCTCCACCCTATTTGAAAATATCTTCTCTGAAGTATCAGATGATGAATTTGCGATGATAGACCGAGTGACTAGAAAGACCTATGAAGCAGTAGATAAGCCGACCTTTAAGGACTGGCAGCGTGTCCTAGAAGAACAACCTGAAGATATCGCAAAAGCATTAGCTTTAAAAGCAGAGCCTTATACAATGGGTTCAAATGATATTTTTGCGCATCCAACCAATGTCAATATGGAGAACCGCTTTATTATCTTTAACCTGAAGCAGCTAAGCGGGAAGCTCAAACCATTTGCCTTGCTCGTTATTCAGGACTATATATGGAACCAAGTAGTCAACTTCCAAGGGAAAACTACTACCTGGCTCTATTTTGACGAATTACAGCTTTATTTCAAAAACAAGCTTCAGGCGACCTTCTTTACCGAATTGTACTCTCGTATCCGTAAGTATGGAGCACTCCCAACAGGCATTACCCAAAATCCTGAAACTGTATTGTCAACGGAAGAAGGACGGAAGCTTGTGGCCAATTGTGAGTTTCTGGTTCTCCTGAAGTTGAAACGTACTGACTTAGAAGCTCTTTCTCAAGTCACGCCTCTCACACCTTCTTTAGAGCGTTTTGTGTTACGTCCAAAAGCCAAAGGAACAGGACTCATTGTGGCCGGGGACACAATTGTTCCTTTTGAAAATCCGATTCCAAAAGACACGAAACTCTATCAATTAGTTGCTACAGATGGTTAGAAAGGAGGAGGATGAATCTTGTACGAGAGTGATCCAAAACAACTCAAACAAGAACGAAAAGCTCGGATCAAAGAAGGCATCAAAGACAATCAATCCACCATTGCTAAAGCAGCTCGGCTAGACTCTCAAGCCACCTACAAAACGGCTAAGAAGGACTACCGTTTGGCTCAAAAAGCCTATACCTTAAACAAGAAACCACATCTTACAGCTAAGGAACTCTTTTTCAAAAAGGAATTAGATCGAGCAAAGCTAGATAAACAAGTCGCCAAGAAAGTCTATCAAAAAGCTAAACAAGCAGATAGCACCTATATCCCTAATCGAATCAAGCATCGAGCTAAACAAGGAAGCAAGATGAAAGTCAGACAGGATGTGGAAAGAACGATGCGAGATAATGAAATTCTAGGCGATTGGGTAAAAGCAAGACAAGATATTCGTCAGCTTCGTTATCAAAAAGAAGCCTCAAAACAGGCTTTAAAAGCGGGTGGGAAGTTGGCTAAATACACCATTAAACACAGCTATAGTCAAGTCAATCGAGCCTATAACTTTACTCGTGGTCGTGGTTTTACAAGAACTCCGAAAGAATTCTCTTGGGAAGGGAAACTGACGAAGAAGATGCGCCAGGCAAAGCAGCGGTTAGCACAATCAAAAGTAGGGAAACTAACCAAAGGGACAGGAAAGGCCGTAAAAGTTACCACAAAGCCTCTACGTTCCATTTTAAGGAATCCTTTAGCTATTAAGTCCTATTTCCTCATGTTTCTCATCTTTGGGGTTCTAGCCCTGTTTATGGGCATATTTGCAGGAAGTGGGCCTGTCCAACAAAATGAATTTGACCTCAATCGGTCGTGGCTTCAGATTTCCAAGCGAGATCGGGAAAAGTCCAATGATAAAGTGGATTATTGGACTAATATTGATGATATTCTATTTTTTATGAATTTCCGATACGGAAGCGAGTGGAATCCAGAAAGCAGTTGGAAGGATGGAACAGGTGGGGAACTAGCTGGTAATTTAGGTTTTAATCATTATTCAGATGCTTTAAATGACCTTTGGAATCATCTGAACGGTGATCCTCAAAATCTTAAGACAATGGCGGATTTGTATGGCTCAGCTTCTTCACTGAAGTGGGCGAAGTTAAACAAGGATGAGCAGAAAGATTATCAGGAACTGGTGGAACTAACCAAAGAAGTCGGGCGTTACCCTTCCTATCAGGAATTGGATAATCCTTTCTATAGTGAAGACAATCCATCCTATTCCAATCCTCTCACTATCCTGAAGCGATTTGGCTATACCTCAATCAAGGATATTTACGAGAAAACCCAATTAAAAGCCACTACTGGTCAAAGCTTAAGAGCGGTATTATCAGGTACCGTCTCCATTCAAGGAGATACTCTATCCATCAGAACTAAGGAAGCAATTTTTTCTTATGAAAAAGTTGGCAGTATCCGAGTGAGTGATGATGCAGAAGTGAAAGCGGGTGAAGAGATAGGGAAGGTCACCACCAATGGTTATCAGACCATTCAATACCAAAAGCTAGAGGAAAAAGCCACCAATAAAACGAAAGAAAAGTGGACTTCGGTCAATCCTGGATTTTACTTTCAGTCAGTAACTTATAACCAAACAACTTCTGTTCTCACAACTTTAGATGGAGATCTGGGCACAAAGTCGAGAGCTATTCGAGATTATCTGAAGCAAAAACTTCCTAATCTCACCGATAAAGGACTAGCTGCTATGTTAGGAAATTTTGCGACAGAGAGCAATATCAATCCTAAGCGAGCGGAAGGCGACTATCTCAATCCTCCTGTAGGAGCCAGCAGTAGTTCTTGGGATGATGAAGCTTGGCTCTCCATGGGTGGCCCCTCCATTTACAATGGCGGTTATCCCAATATCCTACATCGAGGGTTGGGGCTAGGACAGTGGACGGATACGGCAGATGGTTCCACTAGACATACACTGTTACGCAACTATGCCAAGTTAAAGAATAAGAAATGGTATGATCTAGAATTGCAGCTAGATTTTATGTTAGAAGGTGACAGTCCTTATTACAGAACGATCGCAAAAGAGATTTTGACTAGTAATGAGAATGTGGGGACACTCACCAAACGTTTTCTAAATAACTGGGAAGGAAATGCAGGTGATAAACTCTTAGAAAGGCAAAATAATGCGAAACAAATTCATGCTTTTCTAAGCCAACAGATAATTGGCGGAGGAACGCTAGCTTCTTCTTGGAACTTTCCTGAAGACTATCGCTCCAAAGTTCCAAATCCACCAACACAAGCTGCCATGACGACACAAAGCGGCTCAGGTTATCCTGTTGGTCAATGCACCTGGTACGCCTATAATCGCTTGGTTGAGTTAGGCTCTATCAAAGACCTATCTGGTAGCTATGGCTATCTGGGAAATGGTCAGGATTGGGTGAGAAATCTTGTCGCAAAAGGCTGGCGCTATAGTGCTACTCCTATCAAGGGAGCAGTTGTTTCTACAGCAGGCGGATTTGATGGAACCTTTGCTTTATATGGTCATGTCGGGATTGTGGAAGCGGTCAATGCGGATGGCTCATTCCTAGTATCTGAATGCAATTATGCAGGTAGACAAGATGCGATACATTTTAGGGTCTGCCAACCTGCACCTTATTATACATTTGCGACGCCAAATTAATAGAAGAAAGGGGTCAGATATGACTATACGACTCAAAGAACTAAGAAAACAAAAAGGAAATACACAAGCTGAGGTAGCAAAAATACTAGGGACAAATCAATCCCAGTATGGCAAATATGAAAATGAACGAACACAGTTATCACTAGACAATGCTAAAATCCTTTCCGACTACTTCGGTGTCTCCGTCCCTTACTTACTAGGGCTTGATGATAATCCTAATCTCGTAGACCCAGGAGCACCCAAGGAGATTTTAAATAAAAAGGAAGAACTGAATCAATTGATGGAGACTATCGTAAAGACAAAAGCCTTGGATGGTTATTTACAGTTCCTATGTTATAAGGATTATTCTTCAGAAAGTGTTAGTAGACTGACTCAACTCATTTATGATTGTTTAGACAAGGAAAGGAGTAACTTCAACTATGAAAATGCTTGATACTGAAAAATTGAAACTGTTAAAACTAGTAGGTCTTGGACTAGGAGCTGTTCTGGTCTTAGGCTTGGTATTCTGGTTCAGTGTGGCGACAAGCTCCCACTCGAACTTAAAAACTAAGCAGGCATCAACCCATCAGGCGAAAAAAACAGAAGGCGGTGAGCTCACACAGGCTTATGTAAAGCAGTTTCTAACAGCTTATTTTACGAAGAAAGACTTAGGTGAAAATCGAAACCGCTATTTGCCTTTTATGACTGAAGCTGCTTACCAGCAGGAAGTCAACACAGAAAAAGAACCTGCAACACAGGCTTATAAGGGATATGTTGTAGATACGAAGCTTAAGTCTGCGACCATTTATATTGATCAGGAAAATAAGATGGCGATTGTTCAAGTCAATTATACTCAAACCCAGCTTCAGAAAAAGAATAACTATGCCAATGCCCAAACAAATGTTCTATCAAAAACGACGCTGCGGATTCGCTATATCAAACAGGAAGGGAAATACTTGGTCAGTCAACTGGAACCAATTCTCATTGTCGATACCTTGACAGCTAGTCAAGAAGCGAGCTTACCAACTCTAAACCAACCGAAAACAACAGAAGAAGGAGAAACAAACAAATGACAAAATTAGAAACTCTTGAAAAACAACGCATCAAAGCAGCAGAAAGAAAAGATGATTACCTCGCTAAAGCAAAAAAGGAAGAAGAAAAAATCAAGGCTTTGGATACACAAATTATTTTAGCGAAACACGAAGAACGCTCTGACTATTTAGCGAAACATCACCTTACTTGGGCAGATGTGGAGCGACAAATTGCTGAAGGCAAACTGAAAGGAGAAAAACACCATGTACCGTTTAACCAATCTGACACTGGACACGACGACAACCTACAAGAATAAAGATTTAGTCTATCAGGCTCTTGATCGAGAAAATGCCAAGGTGAAACATCAGGAAGCAGAAGGAGTGTTGCTGGCGGAAGAATTGGATAAAAAAGGCGTAGTAATTTACCAGGAAGATATCTATCTTCCCTTTGATGGTATAGCAGATAGCCTTTTTCTAAAGGCTCGTACAAACACAACTCCTGAAACCACGATAAAGGAAAAACGTTTCTCTTTCCTGAAGGGCTCTAGAGGCGAGAACGACCAAGAACCCAGCTCAAAAGCCAAACAAGAGCCTAGAAAGGCTCTCTCAACACCTCAAATAAAAGAGAAAGAGGTTCCCTCGTCATCTAATTGGATAAAAAGAATCATGCAGGTAGTGGGGCTATTTCTTATTATCATCAGTTTTGTCTTTTCGCTGATTACGACTCAATTATTCTTAGCTAGTCAACGACAAGTTCGAACGCTTCAGCACCAGGTTACTCGCTTGAGCCAATTTCAAGAACACACAGGTAAACTAGACACGTTTGTGCGTTATTTCTTACCCTCTTACTATTCGGAGAAAGGACAACTGGCTGATTTTAGTTCTTCTCGTCTTACATTGAATCATCAATCAGGCCAGCTTCAATCAGTTATTTTAGAATCCGTCTCACAAATGAAAAAGGATACCTATCAACTAACTTATGTTTTAGCGATTAAAGAAGGAGAGACCAGAAGTCAAAAACGGTTGAGCTTGGTTGTTCAAAAAGAAAAGGCAGCTCCTTATGGCTATCAAGTCATCCAAACTCCTAAAATCAGTAATTATCCAAAATAGAAAGGACTTATGATGGATCAAGAAAAAACCAGTCATTCCTTAGCTTTGAAAGGAAAAATCACCTTAGAGATGACGATTCAGGCACTCTATGCCTTAGCGAAAGCCTATCATGATCACGAGCAGTACAAGCTAGACCATCGAACCTTTGAAGGAGAAACCCGTTTTAATGACTTTATGGCCACTAAATCCCAAAAGGATATGGAGCAGCTGTTAAGCAGCGAAGTCCATCTAGCTAAGCTCAAACACTATCTGGAAGAAGTTAAAGTGGGCTTTACCTACCACCAAAAAGGGGATAGGACTTACCTCTTTTTTGAAAGCAAGAATCGTCTGTTAGCTGAGAAAGCTATCAAAGACATGTTGGCCGATATCACCAAGAGTCATGAAAAGCTTGAAAAATTCTCGAAAAAGGTCTTAAAGAAACCACATGAAATGACCCCAGAAGAAAAAATAGCCTATTACAAGGCTCACACGACTTATCGAGATCTAAAACCAGTCGTAACGAAAGATCTTGGGAAGGAGAAAGCACGATGACCAGAAAATCTATCTGGCCCTACTTAGTGGTGGGGCTTTTTTCTTTTATCCTTTGTCAATCGTTTTATCATTATTATCAACTATCGGCGGCAGCTGTTCCCTTTATGGGTTTGTTGCGGTTGGAATGGTTGTTTCATCACTGGGAACAGTTTTCATGGCATCTTGCATTTGATCAAGGTTCTTTATATGCAGGTGTTATTGGATTTGGGTTGCCTCTGCTGGTTTATGCTTCAGGAGATAAGAATATTTATCGCCAAGGAGAAGAACAGGGGAGCGCTCGTTTTGCGACTTTGAAGGAAATGAGACGGTTTGAAGACGTTGATTTTGAGA
>ERZ773042.2150-NODE-2150-length-10984-cov-2.497941_pt1 | contig 10984 bp, 6 predicted proteins | sample MGYA00511664_ERZ773042 | MGnify/ENA primary metagenome ERZ773042 (study PRJEB29015, sample SAMEA2737984) | human oral metagenome | biome: human oral; feature: human-associated habitat; material: dental | place: China | collected 2036 ... | reverse complement strand
CTTCTCCGAATCGGAAAAAGTGAAGAAGAAGCAAATTCTATTATTGCTCAGACAGTAGCAAATTCCGAGTACATGGATAAGCATTATGACTTCAAAAACGCTGCAGGTGCTGTTCCCAAGCGTAACGCAAAAGGAACTGGTTTCTCCGATGGCGCTGAGTCCTTGTCTCTTCTGGATGCCAGTATCAACAATAACCTTGGGCAGACGATGATGAATCATGCTGTGGGATGCGTCGAGGCAGTGGATCAAATTCTTGCAGGAGTAGAGGGTTACTTTAAGGGGTTGTATGACGATCAAGTGTTCCGTGTTTCCACGCTCATAGAACGTATGATGGGTGACGGTTATAGTGTTGTACCATTCAGTGAGTCTCAACTCGAAAAAGGCGATATTATTTCCTTTAACGATTTGGGAGTTTCAAGAGATTCTAACCCTGCGTCCGATGGCGATGGGCAGAATGTTCACGTCATGATTTACTCTGGCAATGGCAATATCGTAGGCAACTCCTCTGATGCCGACAAGATTATCACCAGAACACTTGCGGAGCATGAATCGTATCAAACGCCTGCGTGGATTATCAAAACAAATGTCGCAAAGGGTGGTATGGGTGTTGGCTCGGACTCCCAGTACAAGGACGACCTTCTCGCGAAATATTACGACAACAACAACGGCTCTGTTTATAGTCTTGGCTATGATTACGCAAAAGAGTTTCAGAAATTCATGGAGATGTCGGAAGAAAAATACAAAATGACATCTAAGAGGATCGAAAACTCTAAGAAGTTCTATGGAGACAATTTCTCCGATTCGCAGAAAGAATATATCGCAGAGCTTGAACGACTGACCGATCTATCGAGACAGAAGCGTGTTGTAGACCAAGCGTATATTCGCGCACAAACAAAGGTGAATGACTTCCTTTTGCAGCATCCGGAAATCGAGCGAGCTTTGAAAAGCGACAACATGTCTTGGGCTAACCTCACATTAGACGAGCAGAAAGAGCGTTTTGAAAAAGTCGGGGGTAAAGACAGCGGTAAAATCATAGAGCAAGCAGAAGCGCTGCGTAAATCGCGAAACAGCATTACCGATCAGCATGAAGACCAGATGTATAGGCTTAATTCTCTCCGTGGGTATCTCAACCCGCGTGAAGCATACGAATATAAGCGCAGCATTTTATCTAGTTCTGTTGACGAAAACGGTACAGAGCGCAACTGGTTTAACCAGACAGAGCGGGCAAAACAGGAGAAAGCTCTTGCGGAAGCGGAATTGTCTCGACTTAAAGAGCGATTGGCTCAAGAAAAAGCGAATAACGATAAGCAGGTAGATGAAGCCAAGAAGCAAATCGAAGCAGATAAGAAGGCTCTTGCGGTTCTCAAGCAAAAGGAAGACCGTACGAGAGAAGAAAAGGAAGAAATCGACAGGCTTACGAAGTCTATCGAAGTCAATACTTCTATCATTCAGAATGGTACAGAGGCATACCGAAATGCAGAAAAGGCTGTAATATCTCAGAGCGAAGCTGTCAAGGAAGCGACAGAAAACTACCGTAAACTCTCCGAGGAATTACACCGTGTAGAGAGCGACATGGCTACTGATTTCTTCGATAAGCTGATTGTTCAGGGAAATTCCTTGAAAGACATTTTGAAAGACATCGTGAAACAAATTGCATCTATTACGATTCGGAGAAGTTTTGATAACATCTTTGGTGTCAAGCATGAAAGCATGGGTGCGATGGACGATATTCTTGGAGGGAAATATTCTCAAAGGAATCCGACCGCGAGAAATCAATCCTTTGTGGGTTCAGCGATGTCAACATTCTACCAGAGCAGGTTCTTCCCATCTATTCAAAATGGCAGCGGAATTGGATATGACGGTGGGATAGGGAATACCGTACAGAGTCTCACGACCGCCATGACCGCTCAGACAGCAGCTACTACAGCGAACACGGCTGTTACTACCACGGGAACTACGGTTCAGACGTTGGGCAATACAGCTACTCAGTTGGCGACGGTTACACAGCAAGCATCCACGGCTACGGATGCGACCGTCACGACGGCCAACACTATGGCTATTGGAGCTTTAACTGCACAGATGGCTGTTTCATCCGCATCTAGCGGGTTTGGGTTGTCCTCTATTTTCGGCATATTCGCTAAAGGCGGTTATGTTCCTAGTGGTGTCCCGGGTTTTGCTTCTGGCGGTTCGTCGAGGAGCGGCCTTATTCGTGGAGCTGGGACGGGTACTAGCGATAGTATCTTGACGTATTTGGCGCATCGGAGACAATTTATCCGCACGTCTGATGGCGAGTATATCATCAAAAAAGACAGCGTAGATAAACTGGGAATCCCCTTTCTCGATATGCTCAACAATCAGCCAGAACTTGCGCCAGCCATGGACGGATTCAAGCGCTACATGGACGGCGGCTCACTGGGAACAAGCATGAGTCCTTCGATGAAACCGTCTACCATGGAAAGCTATCGTAGGTTCAATCAAGCCAACGGTGCAATAAAAATGGCATCAAACGAGAAGATGGAAAGCTTGCTTGCCGGGCTTCGAGAGGACGTTAGAGAAGGAAATAAACAGGATGCTCCTGTTCAGCCAGTTATCCTTAACACGCAAGCATCTAGCGCAGAGGTCATGAAGGCTATTGCGAAGAATCCTAGGGCGTTCAACAGAATCATGGGAGGTCATCAGAAGCATGGCTTTAGATAAGTTTTTGTTCTTTCCCCGAGGGGAAGTCAAAGTTACATACTCTTGGGGGAGTAAGGAAACTGAATATGAAAGCGGCTACAAGAAGTACAGGCGCACGCGTATCGCATCGAAGAAGAAATATTCGTTTACCGTGTCCGGCTTGACAAAGGACATGGAACGATTGATTCGGTTCTACAACGATCACAAAGGACAGTACAAAGCGTTTCTTTTTGAGTACGACGGTGTTGAAGAGGTTTGCCATTTCTCCGATGTGCTAAACATTACAAGGCTGTATGAGTGCTCTACTCCTGTTGGGTTCAAATGCACGATAGACCTTTCTGTAGAGAAGCAAAAAAAGAAATACGGACTGCCATTGGAAACAGATATGCTTCCATCTCCTCATGGTGAGATCAAGCAGTCGATTGACCACAACGTACAGGTCTTAGAGATGGGCGCGGAGGGTAGGCGCATTAAGTCTACCTATCCCCATGAAAAACTGTCCTGTAATTGGAGCGGCTTAAAAAAAGACAGAGACAAAATCATCGACCTGTTTAATTCTCACAGCCGTATTCCGCTGCTTATGAAAAAGGGAGGCACAGTCTATAGGGTTATACTTCCCGATTCGATTGAGATAAAAGACCTCAGAGAGCAGCAGAAAATCGTTGGCTACAAAACGAGCATGGATTTGGAGGTAGTCAATGACAAAGAACACAGATAGTGTGCATGACATCAATATGTTTGTGGGGATTCCTCATTATTTTGGGGAGTCCTCTTTTGATAAATGCGACTGTTTAGGTTTGTGTCGCTTGTTCTACCGTGAACACGGATATAAGGAGCACATCGAGGACGGTAAACCTATTATAGAGGGCAAGAGTTTTGGCGCATGGCGTAGGCTCTATGCATACCTTCTAAAAAACATGGATAGGGTTACATACAAAAACCTACAATATGGCGATCTGGTCGTCTTTGGAATCGAAGGGGAAGTTCATCTCGGGATATACCTTTTGTATGGGAAACTGTTAGCTATGCAGATACCCGTGAAGTTCGGTAAAACGACAAGTACCATCTATCATCGCGACTGGTGGAGCAGGTACTTCAAATATGCTTTTCGGAGAAAGGGGTGAGTATATGCCATCAACATTACCGGTTCAAATGGAAGTTGCCAAAGAGAGCGGCAATCCGTTTTTTATAGAGCTGTACGTCTTGGAACTACGAAATGGGATCACTCGTATAGCAGCTTGTGATGAGGACATCATATATAACGGTGAAAAATATATCGCAGTGCCATTCAAGCGTGGAGAAATCACAAAGAGCATGGACAACATCACAGATTCGTGTGAGGTTACATTGGGTGACTGCTCCTACGAGTTGTTATCCTACGTTATTCAAGGCTTTGATTTTCGTGGATGTAATGCGACCGTAGCACGTATATCTTATCCGGAGTCGTTGTCAGACCCGAGCATAATTCAGCTTGTGTTTTCGGGTTATATCGACGAGCCTTCTTATTCCGATGGGCAGTTCACTTGTAAGATTAAATCACGCATACCTGACATCGAATGTCCCAACCGTGATTTTCGTCTTGCGTGTAACAGTGAGTTCGGAGACTCTGAGTGTGGTATGGATTTAGGAATAGAAAAGGTTGGTATTTCGGGTGTAGATGGGAATAAAATTACTGTTCAAGGATCGTGGCCTAGTAACTACTGGCGCAATGGTGTTGCTTCTGTAGAAGGGGAGTCTAGGGTTATTCACAAATCAGAGGGGAATACAATTACACTCAACGTCAACTTCGCCCAAGATGTACGAGGTATAGAGGTCACGCTTCAAAAGGGATGCGACAAATCTGCTGACATGTGCCGCAAGTACAATAACATGAAACACTTTAGCGGATTCCCCTCTATTCCCTTAGAGACTCAATACAGGTAGGTGATATGATGTTCAATTTCTTCGATGGGGCACTGTTTGATATTCAGAACAACAGATATGGCTATTCTTGGCAGCCCTTCCATCCGCGCGACAAAGAGACAGAACGACTGACAAAGAGACTGTTTAGACATGCCCATTTCAAGGGTGGAGGGAAAAACGCGGGAAAGCTCTTCGGAGCGATCGTCTTTGGCTTTATCTCGCAGGGCTTCGGTTTCTTCGGTTCAGGACTTAGTGCTATTTCTCGGTTCGTTATGGGTGCGTCACTGTTTAGTAGTGTCTGGACGGCAATAGCGATGAACAAAATGGATTCAAATCATCAGGGCAACGTAAGCGTTCAGCGTTTCGATCGACAGCAAGAACAAATGACAGCAGACGTTCCAGTTCAGCTTGTATACGGAAGACGACTAATTACAGGCAATCAGACATTCCATCAGACGGACGCAGACGCAAAGCAGCTCCATAAGCATGTAGTCTTGTGCGAAGGTGGAATCAACAGGATTGTTAGTGTAACCGCAAACGAGCTTCTTGTCCCAGAAAAAGAAAGCGGAAAGAAAAATAAAAGCGGCATAATCTTTACTGTCCGGAACATCAAGTACGAGAACGCTGGAATCCATCTGTCTGGGAAAAAACTTACGCTCATCTATGGAGAAAAGTCGAAAGAAGTCCAGTTGGTAAATAAGAGCGATTTTGAAGGAAGCAACGATAAGTCATTTTGGGAGTGGCAGGTCAGTATTTCTGGTCTTATTTCTTATATCAATCGTTTAGGCGATGGTTGGCAAGCATTTCCGTTTGCCGCTACGAGCAAATATCCGGGAGATATTCACAGTATAGACGCAGGATGTTATGCAGATTTTGCAGCGCTTACGATGGACACTGTTACTGGCGGTACGTCATATACATTCCATGACTGCGATCCTCCGGAGAACTACGACGAAACAGGCGGCTACCCAAAGATGGCTTGGCTCGATATGTATTTCACCGTATCGGAAGAACTGAACGGAAATCCGTCTGTGTCGTGTTTGGTTGAAGGCCTCAAGGTCATGGACACTCGCTCCGGAAAGGTTGAATATACCACAAACCCTGCGATGTGTTTGAGGGATTTTTTGCTTTCAAAGCGTTATGGCTTGGGTAAATGGATAACCCCAGAGATGTTGGACGAGGATAGCTTCAAAGAGTCTGCTGACTATTGCGATGAGGTTATATCGTATCTTGACCCAGTAGGGGTTACGGTACGCGAAAAGCGATATGAGCTTAACATGATTATCGACCAACGCATGAGTGCCATCGAATGGCTGCAGGAAATTTTGGCCAATTTTTGTGGCTATATGACGTTTACAAATGGCAAATTCAAGCTCCATATCGAAAGAGAAACACCAATATCGTACAGGTTCAACGATGATAATTGTTTCGATTTAGCAGTAGCTCCTTTGGCTTTATCTGAAACACCGAATAAGTACAGTGTGGCAATCGTAGACCCGCGTAACAACTGGAAGACGGTACATTGCATCTGTGAGGACTATGCTGACCAGAAAGAGCGCCAGAAGATCATCACGAAAGAAGTTCAGCTTAACGGCTGCACGTCACAGTATCAAGCCCTACGTTTGGCTAGATTCTATCGCGATCAGAACCTCGCGTGTCCCCTACAGCTATCTTTTAAGACTGGCGTAGAAGGTATGCACCTTGAGCCGGGCGATGTGGTAACTATCTCTTATCATGGCGTTTTTGAAGATCTTCCTATTCGCATCGCAGAGATAAAGGAAACCGAAGAAGGTGACTACGAAATAAGTGGTCGTCAGTACAATGACAATCTGTATGGTGATGAGTTGAGTGGTGGTATTCACTGGCATAACTACATCGGTGCCAAAAGCATGGCAACAGAAGAAAACGAGATTCCTCCAAAAGACGCAAAAAACGTGAGAGCATATACTCAACGGAGGCTAGACAAAGACGGAAGCACAAAATATGACATTCATGTTCTCTTTGATTTGCCAATAAGTACATCCATAGAATGTGGTCAAGTGTACTACAAGACGAAGGCTGCTGTCGGCACAGAAATTGGCGTATTTGACGAAGGTGTACCAGCAGACGAAATTGGATGGAGCAGAGAGTGGAAATTTGCCGGAGAAAGTCCTCGCGAGTTCATCTTGAGTCGCGTTGTGCTGGGGGAGACATATCGTATTCGAGTGGTGTCGAAAAACAAAAGCGGCTCCACGTCGGATTTGAGCGCCGCACCGGAGGTGATCGTAAAGGTTACAGCCAAGGAAACAGTACCATCTATGCCATATAACCTGCGATACGATTTTAGTAAAGAGTTTCTTTTTCGTTGGGACGATGTTTCCGATTCGGATGTCATTTACTACGAACTTCGCTTGAACGAAAACGTAGGATCACCAATAGGCATGTTGGGCAGGACACCAGATACGTCTATAGTCGTGAATCTTACTTCGCGTGTTGGAACAGTTTATCTTTATGCAATCAATTCTCTCAAAAAGGCGAGCTATCCAGCAAAAGTGAAGTACAACTACCCCAAGCCTTCTGCTCCTAAAAGTATTACGTTCTCGGAAATTCCTAGGGGTGTTAATATCTCTGTCGAAGAGTTTCCAGTTAATGCTGTGGGAATGAAGCTGTACGTTGACGGAGCGGGAACATCAGAAGTTTTGGACTTGAAAGTAAATAGTTATGTGTTCCACGGGAAGCCAGACATTTACAAGGTATCTGCCTCTTATGTTGATCTCATCGGAGAAGGTTTCCGTTCAGCAGAATACACATGTGTTGTCAATGCTACGTTCAAAGAGGAATGGATAGAAGACGGAACGCTGTCTATCAAAAAGATGGACAAAAGCGTAATGGATGCTGTCACCAATGCTACAAAGTCCTCTAAGGAGATTTTGAATATCAACACAGCTATATTAGGGCTGCGGGAAACAGACAAACAGATTACGGCCACTCTTGCGGATAAAGAACGAAATTTAGCCTCTCAAATTAAACAAACCGCTGACAGTATCAATGCTACGGTGGCAGATAGGACAAGAAACCTCGCGTCTCAGATTTCAGCGCAAGCAAATCGTATTTCTTCTGTGATTACAAGCCTCAATAAGAATCCGGGGCAAAGCGGGTATTCCGCGCTCACTCAGTTGCAAGATGGCATAAACGCTCGCGTAGTCAAAGGTGATGTCATCAACCAGATTAACATGACCGCCAAGGGAACGAAGATAGATGGCAAATATCTACATGTGACTGGAAAGACAAGATTCGACAACGACATTATCGCATCGGGAATGATAAAAGCAGGAGCGATCAGCGCTGACAAGATAGCGTCAAGGTCTATTACTGCGGATAAGCTGAATGTTGACTCTTTATCTGCTTTGTCGGCCAGAATTGGCGTGCTGCGGACGAAGGACAGCGGAGCGCGTGTTGAAATTCGCGATAACCTCATTTTGGTTTATGATGAGAACAATGTCTTGAGAGTAAAAATGGGGGTGTGGTAATACGAGAGCAAAACTTGAGATATATGACGCAAACGGGAAGAATATCTTCGATACGAACGATTGTGTATATAAGAAACTTGGCACATTCTCTGTTGTATCTGGTGAAGATGGGCAAATTATAGACCCTAACATTGTGGGGAAGAATATTGTCGTAAGAGTGGTAGGTGGAAGTATCGTGCGAAATGGATCCTCCTATGGAACATACCCATCATCCGTTTCTGTAGATAATAAAACAGGGAGAATTCAATGGAAAGGCATACCTTTAGACGGGTTACGCTATTGGGATGGCGACGAGAAATACATGATTTCTGAAAAAATATGTATCGTATACGAGTATGGGTGGTTTTAATGAGTAGCTATTTTTCGGTAGTCAACGGTAATGAGGTTACGACGATAGACGACAATAATCAAACCTTAGGGGTATGCAGAGAAGGTACTATTCGGGCTAACATTCTTAACGGAGAAATATTTGGTGTTGCTTTATCTGCCGGGGAGTCCGTAACATTCCGTCCAGAAGGGGACACGAAGTTGATTTGCTCTCCTCCCGTAGTGTTCGGGGGAGGTCTTGTATATTTTGTGGCTACGACCAGTAGCGTGAGCGTAAGGTACAGGGTTTATAAAAAGGTGTCCTTGGAGAGGTATGCCCAACACGGGAATGGGCTAGTTCTCTTCGATGGGCAAAAAAACATAGTGTTCGATAGCAACGTAAGGACATGGAGACACAAGGGGTTTTATCAGAGCAGCTTCCTGTTTCATTACGGTGAGCTTTCGGACAGCGTTGTAAACTTTTTCATTGTCTTAAGTCACTCCTCGATATGGATGCCTAACGATCCGAGCACTTTCAATGTAGACGCAATAGGAAATGAGCCAATGACGATAAGCCTGAGCGGTGAATCTTATGTAAATCCCTTTAATTCTCCTTGGGTAACATGGTTTACCCCTCGCGGTCTTGCTCAAGATCACAGATTCTCTGCTCTTGGATATGTTTTTAAGGGAAACACTTTAACAACGGAAAGATACTTCGACCGATGGCACTTCCCACGAAAAATTCTTGGCGCAGGAACAGTAAGTTGCTTGTCTGACGTAAGGGGAGCATCTTTAATGACGGGAATAATGTCGGGATCGTATATGTTCAACATCGTCGAATAAACCATCTATAACACAAAAAGGGGTGATAATTTGAAGGGATTCCAATATTTAGAACAGCGTGACACACAGGACGCTATCACAAAAGAGGGTGTGGTGTCTAAGAAGACGCCATTCGCTACAGCGGATAATGCAGGTATTTATGATACGATCGCAGAGAACTTTCGCTATCTAAAGGACGAACTTGACAACATCACAAACACGAGTGAGATTTCTTCGATTCGAGATGAAGTCAAGAACATGTATGAGCAGATGAAGACGGACGGTAACTTCGGTGAAGTAGCAGCCAAAGCACAAGCACAAGAAGCGCTAAAACAGGCAAAAGCCGCTGCGGAAAGTGCGTCAAAAGCATCAGCATCGGAGCAGAACGTACAGAATAACACCGTAGTAGCGAACAATCTCTTGGAAGACGTAAAGACTAAGATTTCAGAAACGAAGTCTATGCTTGACCGTATCAAAGAGCTGGCAAAAGCAGGAGAAGTCAAGCTACAGGAGACAGAAACTTCCATAAAGGGCAGCGAACAGAACGTAAAAAGTCTGGAAGCATCCACGAAGGCAGCGGAAGCAAATGTGGTATCCATGACATCTGAGGTCAATGGCGCACTTACTGAGATTCGCACATTGGAAAAAAACGCAAGAAACTACAAAAATGAAGCCGACGCAAGCGCTTCCTTGGCACAGAATCTTTTTGAAGAAACAATGACCTCTAGAGAAGAGGCAAGCGGATTTGCAAACGAATCTCAGATATGGGCTATGGCAACTAGCTCTCCCGATGATGTTGTTGATATAGAGTCTCCGAGTGGAAAGACGGCATCTTCTAGGTCATGGGCTATCGAGTCGAAGAAGAAGGCTACTGATGCGATAAAAGCTTTGGAATCGGTCAAAGACCTACATGCGACTGTTATGAGCGCAAAAGAGGTGGCAGTAAAGGCTGAACAATCTGCGAGGGCAATCCAGTCTATCGTTGATGTGGCTATGGGAACAGCACAGCAAGCACTGGCCGACATACGAGCAATACAGAAGACGATCGTCAGCTCCGTTGCATGGAAAGGTGTAGTCGAGTCTTATTCCGATTTGCCACAAAACCCAGAGCGCGGTTGGATATACTGCATAAAGACGGCGAACGAAGAGCATAACGTCAGTGCAGGTGACTGTCTGATATGGAATGGCACGTCTTGGGATAACGCTGGCAAGTTTGTTGATATGACTCAGTTTGCTAAAATCGGCGATAACGTAAAGTTTGGTGAGATCAACGGATATACGACACCAGAAGGCACAGGAATATTTGTTGTAACCCACGGAAATGAAACGCGCTTGGGCAATACCCTAAAAGTTGGGAATATAACGGTTTCCGAAACTTCAAGTGGGTTGGATTTCACATCGAAAAATGGACAAGCCTACTTAGGAGTCAAGGCTGCAGCATCCAGTACATCAGATACAGCAGACAACGCAAACAAGTTGGGAGGCAAGACCCTACAGGAAATCGGGAATATCATCACCGACGTACAGAAAACTCTTACTTCTTCGATAAGCAAAGCAAAACAAGATGGAGATAATGCAATCAAAAGTGCCATCGACTCTATCAGAGGGATGTCTCCCAATGCACTGAATACGCTACAGAAAATCGCGAGTGCCATCAACAACGATGCCAGCTTTGCGACCACTATTACGAACGCTTTAGACACGAAGGCAAACAGGAACGAGACATATAGCAAAGGCGAAGTCTATAGCAAAAACGAAATCAATCAGTC
>ERZ773042.2149-NODE-2149-length-10984-cov-5.243298_pt1 | contig 10984 bp, 9 predicted proteins | sample MGYA00511664_ERZ773042 | MGnify/ENA primary metagenome ERZ773042 (study PRJEB29015, sample SAMEA2737984) | human oral metagenome | biome: human oral; feature: human-associated habitat; material: dental | place: China | collected 2036 ... | reverse complement strand
CCGTCACCGGACTCATCTTCGCCTACACCCTATGAATAAGCCTCAATGACTACGCCTACGTCGAGGAGATCGACGAGGACCACGTCCGGGTGTGGCCGCTTACCGATTCGGAACTCACGTGGAATGGAGAAAAAGTCCTGACGCGAAAGGACGGCTTCACGCTCGAAATCGAAATGTGCCTCGGGTATGAGAAAGGAAACCCGGGATACTACGTGGTGGAAACCGATGAGCTACCTGAGGTGTGCATGTTGGAATCTCCCATTTCCGGAACCTCGGTCGGTTCCAAGAGAAGCAAAACTTGGAGAAAAGAACTGTGGATTCCCGAAGGAAGTGGCGGGCTGGAAGGTGCTCTCCGTGACAAAGCCTACAGCCATGACTTCGATCTCCTGGAAGTCGAACCTAAACGGTTGTGCTGGGGTGGTGAAGGTCTTGACAGGTGGATTGAGACGGCCAAGGAGGAGGTTGAGCGAAAAGCTGCACGCAAGAAGGCCGGTAAAATCCGGGAGAAGCTGAAAGAGTTCCACGACGGTGGGAAGGCTTTCATTAATCCCTACACCTTCGTTCCGCTGCCCGACAAGGTGAAACGGGACAAACCCCACGGCCATGCGAAAGCCGTCGAGGGCGGGCTGACCGGGTATCTCGACGTGGTGTTCGCCTTCCGTTCCCCACTCATGATGCCGGCGGACTGGAAAACTGCCGAGGAGACAACCGCCACCGGCACCCGGATCGAGGAATGTGTCACCGTGCCGGGATCCTCCGTGCGGGGCGCCGTCCGGTCGCTGTTCGAGGTGATCAGCAGCAGTTGCCTGTCCATACTCGACCCCGACTACCGGCCCGCTCACCGGGCGTCACTGGAGATGCGCTCCGACAAGCAACTGGCCGTGGTGGACGAGGTCGATTCCGACGGGAAAGTGATCTCGGTGCTGCCCACCAGTCGGGTGGTGTGGATCCGGGCCGAGGCGCTGTGGCGCCTGTTCGGCGGGGCGGCAGTGCTGCGCTCCGGGGTGCGGATTTCCCTCGACGAGAAGGCCATCTACGAGCAGAGTTTCGGCGGCAACAAGGGCAAACCCGTGAAACGCGAACAGCTCACACCGGAGGGGGAATCCACGCTCACGAAGGGCGGCGACTGGGTGGTGCACGTCGCCGATGCCGGCGCGAAAGGAAACCACCCCGCCGATCGCATCCACGTGGCCGTGGGGAAACTCGATGCCACCTCGATCCGGCTGGGCGAGAGGACCTGGGAGGGCTACCGGGAGCTGTGCAGGTACTCGGCGGACATGACCGCCGGAGGGCTCGCCCCCAAGGCGCCCGCATGGGATGCGCGGGAGTGGCCGGAAGTGCTGGTCAAGCACAGAAGCAAGGACGGGAAGGAAACTGCCATCGGGAAGCGACGCAAGAGCGACGGCGCCCTGGCCCCGGGCGATTCGGTGTGGATCACCACCAGGAGCGAGGGCGGTGAGCGCGTGGTCACCGGGCTCACGATGTCGTCGAGCTGGCGGGAGTTCGGGAAGGGCCCGATCCGCGATCGGCTCCCCGACGAGTCCCTGCTGCCGTGCCGAGATCCAGATGAGCTGTGCCCGGCCTGCGCGACCTTCGGTTTCATCGAGGCCCGCGCCGAGGGTCAGCGACGCGACCAGGCGGAACACAACGCTTACGCTTCCCATCTGCGGTTCGGGGCCTTCGAAACCGACGCGCCGGTGCCGCTGCGCCTGGTGCTTCCCCCGCCGACCCGCTCCCCGCGCCCGAGCGCCGGGGCGTTCTACCTGGAACACCTCACAGCGGAGGGCGAGAACCGGGAGGCGGGTGTGGCCGAACTCGGGAAGCCGGCGTCGCGGTGGGGCGGTCAATTGGACAGCTCCGGGATGCGGAGGATCGCTGGTCGTAAGTTCTACTGGCACGGCCAGGAACCCGAGGACACGATCCCCACGCCCCGCCAGGTGCGTCGCGCTCACTACCCGAAGGAAGGCGCCCCCGACTGCCAGGAGACCAGGCGCTGGATCACCGAGGGAACCCCCGTCCTGAAGGGACGGATCCACTTCGAGAACATCGACGCCCGCCAGCTCGGGCTCCTCATGTTCGCACTGGCACCCCAGGAACTCGCAGAACGTGCCGGTATCACCGTCAAAGGTGACCTTGCCACCCACCTCGGTGGCGGCAAGGGCCTGGGTTTCGGCACCGCCGTCGGTCGCATCACCGATACCTGCATCCAGGACGCCGCGGGCAGGTACCGGGCCGGCGCGGGGACGGTGGAGGTGGATCCGTGCGGCGCCGCCATGCAGGTCATCGACCCGGAGGCGCCGTGGATCACCGGGCTCGTCAGGGCGCTCGGCACCGACAGCGTCCCCGCTGATCGCATCTGGTACCCGACCATGGGCAACTTCACACGGCGGGGCAGCGACGCGGAGCAGAAGGAGTTCGACAAGAGCTTCGAGTACTACGCCAGCTTCTCCGGAGGCAAAAACAAGGAAACTCGGATGCGAACCCTTCCCAGGATCGACGACCCGATCCAGTACATGAGCAACGAGAACTGAAAGGACCGGAGATGACGTGTTTCGCATCCATCGGGGTCAGTCAAATCCAGGGGTATCTCGCCCGGTCTCGTCGCCTGTGGGGACGCCGCGGCGCCTCCGACATGCTGGCCTACCTCACCGACACCAGCGGGGCCGCCGACCGCATCGAGGAACGCAGCTTCGAGACCGCTGGGGAGATCCTGCAGGGTTTCCCCGGGGTGACGGTCAACGACGACGCCGTTGACGTCGACTCGGTACTGAACATCCGGGGCGAGGATCCCTGCGAGGTCCGCAAAGCCGCCGAGGCCCTCGCGCTCAACATCAAACTGCACCTGCCCGCCGCGCACGTCCACACCACCTTCCGGGAGGCTGCCGGGTACGGCGACGTCATCCGCGCCGAGGACGACGACATTCCTGCCGAAACCAGGCAGTATCCGCCGTCGATGATCGAGTTTCCCCTGGCCCATCACTGCGACGAATGCTCCTCGGGCATGGCCTCGGAGGAAACCTCGGTGGGTGAGGAGACGACGCGGCTGTGCAGCGACTGCGCCTCCCGTGCTCCGCGGAAGGGCCGCAACAGGCTTCTGAACTGGTCTCTGCTGGGTGGGGTCCAGCAGGGATTCATGGTGGAGCAGGTCATGCTTCGCGAGCTCCGGAAGCAGGAGAAATTCGGACATCTCACACAGGTGGAGCATTTCAAGGAGTTGGCGCAGCTCGGTGATCTCGGCTCCGAGGGGTCGCGCACCCACACCGGCAACCACGTCGCCACCATCTTCGCCGACGGCAACGGCTTCGGGAAGCTGTTTCGGGAGCTGAGGGCGGCTGCGGCGGATTCGGAGGACGGTCTGCAGGAGTTGCGGAGGGTGTCCAAGGCCGTCAAGGACGCCACGAAACTGGCGCTGCGCAAAGCCATCGAGGAGATCACGGACGACCGGGTCGCCGCGGCGAACCCCATGCCCGCCGTCCCGCACATCCTCGGCGGCGACGACGTGCTGGTGACCGTGCCAGCCACCAAGGCATGGCCCTTCCTCATCGCATTCCTGAAACACCTGGAACAGGAAGCGGGCAGCGACACCTTCGGACTGGGGGCGGGGAAGGTCAGCTTCTCCGCGGGCATGGTGATCTGCAAACTCGCCTACCCCATCGGCGACCAGGTGGAACTGGCCACCACCCTGCTGCGCACCGCCAAGGAAGCGGTGAGGGGCAACGACTGGTCCTTCGCATGGCTGGACGTCACCAACGAGGGCCCCACACCGTCGAGACGATTCCGCACCCTCGACGACTGGGGGCGGATTGAGGAACTGCGAGACCTGGCGCGTCGACTCGGCGACGACGAACGCGGCAACGCGGCGCGCGCCACCCTGCGCCAGGAACTACGGATCAGGGACGAGAAGGACCGCACCCTGCACCTGAGACACCGGGCCAGCAGGCTGCCCGGGGCCGCGGACCTCCTGAACGCGGTGTTCGGAAGGAACTGGGAGCGGGCCACGAACCAGGGCACCGAGGAACTCTTGACGGTACTGAACATCATGAGGTGGTACGCATGACGACGACCAAGACCACGATCGAGCTGGACATCCGTTTCAACACCGCCTTCCGTATCTCCCAGGGATACGGGCAGGGGGAGGTCGACGACGTGATCGACGAGGAGAATCCGCTGCCAGCCACGTCGCTGAAAGGCGTCATGCGGGACGCCGCCCGCATGGTCCTGCCGGGAAAACGACGAGGCGACACATACGTCGATCATCACCTGGTGGATGCCGTCTTCGGGAAACGCGGCAGCGGCAGCTCCCCATGGAACTTCTCGGACGGGAAACTCGACCACACGGATGAGCTTCGGGAACGGATCCGGGTGCGCTCCCGGGTGGCCATCAACGAGCAGCGCCGCGCCCAGGACGGGGCGTTGCTTTTCGCGGAGGAGCTGCACGCGGACCGGGCCACCACGACGATCTCCCTGACCCAGCCCCTGCCCCCGGAGGAGCTGAACACACACGTCGCGCTGCTGCACGTCGCCGCGCGACTGGTCGACGGGATCGGCGCTGACCGGCGTCGCGGCCTGGGATGGGTGAGCATCACCACCGACACCGACGACATCGAGGCAATGGTCGACAGGATCGAGCGGGCCAGAAACGGGCAGGCCGGAAACGAGCAGGTCAGGAGCGCATCATGAGCTGGTGGCGGGTAACTGTGACAAGCGAACAGGCGATCGTCATCGGCACCGGGGCCACCCGGGCCTTCCACACCCCAAGCCTCGGATACATTCCCGGCTCCACGCTGCGCGGGGCACTGGCCACCGCCTGGCGGATCCGGTACGGCGACCCGGATTCCGTCTTCCAGGAAACCTTCGACCATTCGGTGCGGTTCGGGCCCCTGCTGGCCGTGACGGGGGACGTCGCCAGCCAGTCCGTGCTGCGCCGCAAGTACGCCCCCGGCGACGGCGAATACGTCGACTGCGCCTTCGAGGATGCGGGGGATGCCGTGGGGGAATACCTCAAGGGCGATGTGATCTGGGGCGACAAGAACGCATTGAAGGTGGTGACCACCACCGCCATTGACCCTGAGAAACGCACCGCTCTCGACGGGAACCTGTTCTCCCGCGAGGCCCACCGTCGCCGGCAGACCTACCACGGCCTGATCCACGGCGACGAGAACCTGGTGGGGAGGTTGGCGGAGCTGGAATCCGCCAGCATCGGGGGTCGCAGGAGCGTCATGGGACGCGCCCGGATCCGGATCGAACCGACACCGCCACCCGAGCTGCCCGCATCGGGGGATGTGGTGCTGCGCACCCTGTCGCCGACGATCCGCCTGAATGAGGCGGGCGCACCCACCCTGGAATGGAAAGGAATGAAAACCTTCGAGGGCTTTGAGGTCGTGGATGCCTGGGGCGGCAGGGTCGCGGGCGAGGGGATCAGCGGCTGGCATCTGGCGTCGGGCACCCCGAAACCCGGGGACATCGCCATCGCGCCCGGGGCCGTCGTGAAACTGCGGGAACCCGACCGGGACAAGGTGCTGAAACTGCTGGAACGCGGCCTCGGGACCCGCAGGGCCGAGGGATTTGGATGGCTCGAACAGGTGACGACACCCTGGCGGCCACCCGGCGGGAAACCCGGCGCGGAACAAACCGGGGGAGTCGCGACCCCGGATCTCGACGCCATGCTCGGCTGGCCGCTGGAGGACCGCAGGGCGGTGGCGGGCTGGCTGCAGGAACTACGGGAGGGTGACGACACCGAGCCCCTGGAGGGCAGGCGCGCCTGGCTGAACCTGACGGAGGGTCGGCGGGCGGCGGCCCGACGCGTGATCCGCGACACCCCACAGGCGCAGCGCAACCCGTGGGCATCGAGGCTACGAGAGGGACGGAACTGACATGATTCTCACCTACATGCGAGTGACGATCCGCCCGTTGGGACCGTGGCGCGTCGGAGCGGTCGGACAGGACCAGGCCGCGCTCGAAACGCTGCGCGATAACGCCGGGAGGCCGGCACTGCCGCCGTCGAGCCTGGCCGGTTCCTTCCGGGCCGGCATCGACGAGGCCGCCCGGAAACTTCTCATGGGTCAGGAGAAAACGAAGAACGGAAAACCAGACTTCCGGGCCTCCGCGCTGTGGTTCCTGGGCACCCGGCTCACCGGCGTCGAGGACGGACAGCCGGAGATCAGACGCCGCACCGCCACCGCCGTCGACCGGAACCGTCGCGCGGCCCGCAACCACGGGTCGCACGACGTCGAGGAGGTCTACGACACCGAAACCATCCAGCTCTACCTGCGGCACGAGGGCGACCCCGCCAAGGCGCTACAGCTACTCGGACGGTGGCAGATCACCATCGGAGGCGGAATCAGCACAGGCCTCGGGCACGCCAAGGTGACGGCCATCTCGTACCGCACCCTGGATCTGTCGCATCCCGCCGACCTGCTGGCCCGGGTCTCGCTGCGGGACGCCGGACCGGACGCCCTCGACGCCCTGCTGCAAGGCGGCACCGACCATAAGGTGACCGCCGAGGAATCACCCACCCTCCTGGAAGCGACGATCCGCATCGACGGACTGAACCTTCCCACCCAAAACCTGAAGGATCAGCTGAGACCGGAGGACCACTGGTTCCACGGCACCCGGTGGAAGGGAATCCTCCGGGGCCGGGTGGAATACATCGGACGCAGCCTCGGCCTGGACGTCTGCGGCGCGGAGGACCAGCAGTGGCGCGGCTGCGGGAGGTGTTCCGTCTGCGAGGTCTTCGGGTCCGGGGAAACCGGGGCGGGCAGGTGGAGTTTCCACTTCACCCCACTGAAACCCGGCCACCCGGCGGGACGAACCCGCAACGCCATCGACCGTTTCACCGGAGGAGTGGCGGAGAAGAAACTCTTCCCCGAAAGGACGGTGACCTGCCAGGCGCGGCTGGTGATCGGACAACTGGACGGCGTCGAGGAACACCACGCCTGGGTGCTGAAGGCCCTGCTGTTGGCGCTGCGGGACCTGCAGGAGGGGTACCTCGGAATCGGGGGCCGGAGTTCGACGGGGCTCGGCTCGGTGCGGTTCGAGAAGCTGAAGCTCGGCGAAGAATTCCAGCGTTTCAAGATGACCGCGACAAACCTGAAGGACGTCGAGGGCATCACCGAGGCGGACATCGAACTGGAAAGAACCCACCGCTCACTGAAGGAGAAAGAGGAGAAGGAGACGCAGCATGCCTGAGCAGAAACGAACCACCGAGACCCGCTACCTTTCCGGTCAGGGCGAGGTGGAGTGGTCCCGGCTGCGGAAAGAAGCGGGCGGCCTCACCTGCGCCTGGGCCGACTACGACGGCTTCCACATCGGCCTCTGCCCCGACAAGGCGCCCCCGTACAGCCACATCTGGGGCTGGAGCCGCGACGGCAAGGTGCTGCTGCGAGGCAGGATCGACGCAGGCATGGTGGTAGCGGGATGGCTACGGAAAACCCCGAGCGGCGGGAAGAAAGAAAAAGAGGTGCCCACGATAACCCGGCAGGTCCTCACCTGGAAACCCGACCACGAACGCCTAAAAATCAACTTCGCAGGCGAAAAAGCACACTGGCCCGAAACAATGCAATCAGTGGAGGTGCTAGGAGAAAACCCGGTGACATTCATACAAGAAGAAAACCCTTCCTAAAACCGGTTGAGCCAAGATGTGACGAAAACTCCCAGCCCCCTGCGACCGGGCATCGTGGAGACACCCTCAGGCAGGGGTGTTGGAGAACGACCAAAACAGCCTCAGGTGTGTATGCCACGTGACGAGGGGTTGTACCCCATTGAGGACAGATCCTGTCCGCTACTTAGAGGAAGTGAGGAGTGGTGGTGTGTAAAACCGCCGCAACAGAGCTTGTCAGGACAGCGTGTCAAGGGGTAGGGGTCTGAAACCACCGCGACCCTCAAAGCGGATTGAAACACCCGTCTAAACTAAAAACTATCGACGAGCCTGGTAGCTCGTCTGAAACCACCGCGAACCTCAAAGCGGATTGAAACGGGCCTGCAAATCCCCGATGGGGGTTTGGGCAACATCGTCTGAAACCACCGCGAACCTCAAAGCGGATTGAAACTACAGCGGCAACGGTGGGAATAGTTTCGTAGTCTGGAACCACCGCGAACCCTCAAGCTGCTCTTCGTAGTTGGGCGTGATGTCGTGGGTGGTCGCGTTGTGTTGCTGCGTCCGGTGGGTGTTCTTGACCCGCTGCCGATGCCGGGCGGATGGCGGGCGTGACGCGACCCTGCAGTCGGGGTGGCCGGCGAGGGGTCTCGTCGCTTCCTACCATCATCCGTCGTCGATCAGTGCAGGCTGATCGCGTCAAGGTCGGACAAGTTGTTGTTCACACTCGCCACTGTGCACCGTGAACACGTAGACTTGACCACAGCTCGTGGCCTCTGCTTGAGGGGATGTCTCACACCACCCATCCCATCGCGGGGCCGCGAGCCCTTATGTCAACGACCCGCCACACTCACCTACGAGTTGCCGGAAGGGAAGGGCGGCTGAGTGCACCGGGCCGCAGCGCAGGAGCTGCCCGTGCCGAGGGCCTTTACCGGTGCCGTGGCGTTGGGACATGCTAGGTATCCAGATCGGGTGAGAAGAGAACAGCGCAGTGATCGTTGATGATCGAGGTGTCGCGATGAGCAGGAAGGACTGGCCGCAGTGATGAAGGCGAGGACGTGGGTCTTGGTGGTGAGCGCCGTCGGGGTGGCGGCGCTGGTGCTCTGGTGGGTGTGGGCTGTGGTGTTTGCTGTGGAGCCGGCTGTGTTGCGTGACGGGGAGACGCGGGCATCATCGTCGGGGCGGTACACCTCCGAGTTTCTCTCGGAGGAGATCGACGGGAAGCGCAATGTGTATCCGGTGATCAAGAATTCGGCAGGCGAGGTGGTGTGGAGCGACGATCAGCGCTATCTCCTGAGCGCGCACCCGGTGGGGGTGGTGTGGCAGGAGGACGCCGACGTGCTGTGGTTGCTGTCTGGTGATATTGGCACATCCCGTGTGGTGGAAAAGGACGGGACGTGGGTCAAGGAGTGGGACTGGGACACGCTGCCTCCCGATATCAAGAAAATCAAGGATCACTGATGACGGCGTAGCTGTGTGCGGATACCGGACGCCCAGGCTCCTGGGAACTGTCACGTGTCGTCGCCCGCACCTTCGCCCCGACCGGGTGTCACGCTGATGAGCCAAGAAGCCATCGGCAGAGGCCGTGGGCGCCGAAACCGATCATGGATCAGCTGTTCTCCTCGGTCTCCTGCAACCATTTCCTGGTCGCTTCCCAATTGGCCTGGTAATCGGCCTTGCGCAAAGTCTTTCGCCATGGTTTGACGGCACACGCCGACGCCCAGAACACGACGAGAGCGGCCAGCCCCGACGGCAGCGCCAGTTCGGGTGCCTGCCACCCGCCGATACCGGCCCCAACGATGGGAGGAAAAACGAAAATCCAGACGGCATAGGCCCAACCGCCGGGCCTCGGATTCCGGGCCCGCACCACCGCCGGATGCTCCGCCAATGCGACAAGCACGCTGCTTGTCGTTGTCGTCGCGAAGCCGATCAGGATCGCGGCCCCGAAACCAAGATCCAGGTGCAGCAGCCAACTGAGGAGATACAGCACGCCGACGAGAAACGGAACCCCGACCAGCGACGACAGCAGCCGACTGAGCACGCTCGCCCACAGCGGACTGTATTCCCAGGCCCCGGCTTGTTTCCGGTCATTCCTGCGGATCTTCTGGCCTCCCCCGGGCATATCCTCATCAATCATTCGATGCCCGTCATCTGGTGCTCCCAGCATTTGCCCAACTCGACTGGAAAAGGGCCAGCATGCCTCATCGCTGGACGCTCCCGCGCCGCAAAACCCTGATCCGCAGAATCCTGGGAGATCATCATCGGACCACACCCCTTCAGTTTTTCGCACGCATGCAGGTGATCACGGAACGTCAATCTTGTTGTTCCGCGATCACCTGAAGCGAGGCTCACTCTGTCTTGTCCCGCGGAACCACCCAGCCGTCGCTGAGTTTGTCTTCTCCGAACGTTTCCGCGGTCATCTCTTTCGTGGCTTCCCACTTGGCGCGCACCTCGGCCTGGCTGTCGCCCCGTTTCCACGGCTGCGACCACAGACCAACGGCCCAGAACACAATGAGAGCAGCGAGGGCCGTCGGCACCGCGACGCGGGGCGACTCCCACCACCCGACGGCGAACCCCACCAGCGGCGGCACCACGAAAATCCACATGGCATAGGCCCAGCCACCGGGAGTCGAATGCCGGGCGCGCACCACCGCAGGTCGCTCACCCAAAGCCATCAGGACCTCACTGGTCACAGTCGCCACCAGCCCCAGCACCACAATGGTGCCGAAGCCGGTTCCCGGCTGCATGATCAGGCCAAGCAGCCACAACACCCCCACGACCAGAGGCGCGATGACCACAGAGATCATCACATGCCCCGCCACGGCCTGCCCCAGAGTTGCGTATCCCGCCTCTTCCAGTTCTCGCCTTTCCTCCACCATCGGATCACCTCCTTGGATCACGCCTCTCGGTGTTCTCGATACGCGAGAAACACCACGTCACGGCGCTCCATCTCGCGCACGTGAAGTCCTTCGCCACGGGCCTGACGACATCAGAATGCCTCAGCCCCCAGAATCGCACCTCCCTGGCGGAGAGTCAGCTCACTTTCGTCCAAGAAACTGGTCAGTGGTGACGGTGCGGAGGGGCGGAGACAGTGGCGATTCGCGTGATCCTACTGCTCGGTGATGAGCCCGCGACATCAGAAATATAAATGGTTTTATCGCTTTAGAGCTGCGACAGATTCCGCGTGAGTGTCGTCTCTATTGACACGCCCGAGGGGCCGAATGGGGTGACGATTTTTCAAACGCGTCCATCGACCGGGCAAAAGGGCCAGTCAAACGGTGAATGACCCGCGATGGCGTGTTTGTCAACCTCCGGGCCTGTCGTGCCAAAGCGCTGACGAGGCTCGCGATCGTGTGCTGGAGTGTTCCGCAGTCCAAATTCCCTCAACAA
>ERZ773042.2144-NODE-2144-length-10996-cov-3.164519_pt1 | contig 10996 bp, 7 predicted proteins | sample MGYA00511664_ERZ773042 | MGnify/ENA primary metagenome ERZ773042 (study PRJEB29015, sample SAMEA2737984) | human oral metagenome | biome: human oral; feature: human-associated habitat; material: dental | place: China | collected 2036 ... | reverse complement strand
GCAGATGTAGTCGATAAACGGAGAGGTGACGATCGTTCTGACGGCAGCGGGTTTTTCGGGCATTTTGCCGAACTCTTTCCGTGAAAGCAAAATATATTCGAGAAAAAGCGCGCCCATTTGATTGCCCGTTATCAAAACGAATTTTCCGTCTTTGTCGGGGAAAGCCGAGCCGAAGCGATCGGCATCGGGATCCGTTGCCATAATGCAGTCGGCTTTTTCCTTTTCGCCGAGCGCAATCGCGAGTTTCATCGCAGGCGCTTCTTCGGGATTCGGTTTTTCGACCGTCGGAAAGTTTCCGTCGGGGTCGCGCTGTTCGGGAACGGTGATCACATTGAGCCCCAAATCGCCGAGCACTTTTTCGACATGCATGCCGCCCGTGCCGTGAAGCGGAGTGTAGACGATTTTGACGTCTTTCGCGTGCGCTTTGATGAGATCCGGCCGGAAAAGCTGCGCTTTGCACATATTCCAGAATTTTTCGTCCATGTCTTTGTCGATGAGGACGATTTTGCCGGCTTTTATCGCTTCGTCTTTCGACATCGTTTTGATTTCTTTGACGGCGTTCACTTCGCCGATGATACCCTTGTCGTGCGGCGGAATCACTTGCGCGCCGTCGTTCCAATACACTTTGTAGCCGTTATAGATGCGCGGGTTGTGGGAAGCCGTTACGATAACGCCGGTATCGGCACCGAGCGTGCGGACGGCGAACGAAAGTTCGGGCGTGGGCCTCAGCGACGAAAAGAGATAGGCTTTGATGCCGTTCGCCGCAAAAATGCAAGCTGCAGCTTCTGCAAATACGTCGGAGTTTTTTCGGCTGTCGTAGGCGAGTACGGCAGAAAGCGTGCCCGCCTTTGCCTTTTCGGGAAAAGCTTTGATCACGTAAGAAGCGAGCCCCTGCGTCGCGCGGTTTATGACGAGGGGGTTCATGCGGTTCGTTCCGCCTCCCATGATGCCGCGAAGTCCGCCCGTGCCGAATTCGAGCGATTGATAAAACCTGTCTTCGAGTTCTTTCATGTCGTCTTTAGCGATGAGAGACTCGACTTCTTTCCGAAAGTTTTTGTCTTTTTCTTCCGCGATGTACGCTTTTGCGCGCTGTAAGATTTCCGATTTTTCCATAACCATCCCTCACTATACTTTAATGGATGGGCTGTCAAAAAGTAACCGCCTTTTGAAACAACCCCTTTCCTTGGATTTACCGTTTTTGCGGTCTCCGCTACGCTTTATCCGCCTGCTTGAGCATTTCCGTTTCCCATTCGATGAGCATCCGCTCTTCTTCCTGCGCGTCTCCTTTTACGTCGCACAATATGCGGAACACGGGCTCCGTTCCCGATCCGCGCATCCACATAAACGCTTTCGGATTTTTATCTTTGTCGAAAAAGAGAATGCGCAGTCCTCCTTTGCCGCTCTTTGAAAAATCCGAAGCGTTGCGCGTCTCTTCGGTTCCGTTTGTCAGAATCGCTTCGTATGATACGATACCGTATTTTTTTTCGAGTTCGGCTTTTTTCGATTTCCATTCGCGCTCGAAAATTTTTTGAAACTTTCCTTTGAGCGCTGCGTTGTCGCCTGTTTTGAGATGAAGCACGGCGCAGGGTTCGGAAACGCCGGTCGTCGTGTAGACGGGAAGCGTTTCGAGAACGTCGGTGAGCGTAAAGCGTTCTTTGTATATGTGATGCGATTTTTCGCACCACGCTTTATACAAACCGTCCATAGTCAATAATTTAATAATTGCGAACAGCGTGGAAAGCGGATCGCGGACGGCGGACGGGTACGTGATGTTCCCTCCGTTTCCGCCTTCGCCGCAGATGCGCACCGTAAAGCCCTTTTCACGCGCGATTCGTGCGGTATTGACGACGTTCGCTTCTCCGACTTCTCCGTGAAAAACTTTTGCGCCGAATGCCTTTGCGATGTCGTCGACGCGCATGGACGTGCAGCAGTTGACCGCAACGGCGGGCTTATAGCCGTCCTTTGCAGCGTAGAGCTTGTCGGCGTATGCGAGCTCTGCGAGGACTGAAAGCGCAAAAACTTCCTGTGCTTTCAGAGGCAGCGCTTTTTTTTGTTTTTCATTCCAATAGACGATATTGCCCCGATCTCCGTCGCAGTCGGGCATATAGCCCAAGACGGCATCTCTTTTGCCCTCGGCTTGGAGCCTTTCCATTTCACGGGCGCACCACACGAGGTTTTCCGGTTCGGGGATGATTTCGTGCGCGATGGCGCCGGCTTTGTCGTTTATCGCATAAAAGCCGATACCGTTTTCGGCGAAAAAATCTTTGTCGATCGAAAGCGTACGCGCCGAACCGTTCATATCGCACACGATGCCGATATGCGCTTTTTCGGCAGCGCTTTTGATGTTTGCAAAAAGGGCGTCCTGTTCGGCACCTCGGGAAAGAGCGGAGACGACTTCTTTGATAAAGGCTTTATATGCGGCAAGCGAATCTTTTTTACAGCCCGGCGATTCCGCGTATACCCATTCCGCATCGCGCATACTGCACGAATTGAGGAGAGTTGCCGCTTTTTGCATCGCTTCGGGGTCGGCGCATTTTTCGACGAAGGCTTTGACCATTTTCGCATTTTCTTCGGCGTTTACGACGCCTCCGTCGCTCAAGCCGACTTTGAGTCCGTTGTGACCGATCGGATTGTGGCTCGCGGAAATATAGATAAAACCGTCGAATTTTCGAGCGTACGCCATGATTTCCGGTGCGGCGACGACGCCGGGATAGCGCACGATGGCTTTTCGTGCGAGAAGCGTTCGTACGATCGCCGATGCGACGGCTCCTCCCGTCGGGCGGGTATCCGTACCGCATACGATGACGGGATTTTTTTGTCCCGTTGCGGCGCTGATATAATCGAAAAAAACGTCGGCGGCGATAACGGCGAGCGCGGTATTTTCAGAGCCGATTTCGTTCGTCGTGTCCTGTTCATCGCCCGATTTTGCAAAAACTTTGCGCCAGCCCGACGCGGAAAGAATCATGTTGTGTTCCATAAGTATCATTCTATCACAAAGCGCTTCAAAATGAAATGCTTTGTAAATATGCGCTGCCGCTCTGCAATGCAGTTACACAATATCCGTTTTGTAATATCCTTACAAGAGAGTCTTGATTTTTTTGAAATTTGTACAGTATCTTTGTAACACGGAGGTATAAGTATGAATGTATTTTTTGGTGAAGTTCCCTTGTGTTACACAAATTCGGTTGCTATGACATTGAGTTCATACGGATATGATTTTCATCCGGAATATTTGGAAGCGATAATGGCTATGGGGAATGGGGCGAATTTTGTTAATAATGACCGAGCGCATCCGATAGTTTTCTTTGATAATGGCGAACCTGATATTTCTATTAGTAATTGTTTACGAATTCTCGGTTTTGAGTATGAAGAGTTTTTCTTGACTGCTCCGGATGAAGTCAATGTAAATATGATTAAAGAAAAGCTGAAATTTTATTTAAAAAACGGTTCTATCATTGCAGGTCCGTTAGATATGGGGTATTTAACATACAACCCTAATCATGTGAATTTGAAAGGAGTTGATCATTTTGTTGCAATATATGATTTAGTTGAAAACGATATCTATTTACATGATCCGGCCGGATATCCTTGTATGAGGATGGATTTAAATGAATTTTTGCAAGCGTGGAAAGCTGAAAATATTCACTATAAAAGAGGCTCATTTTCAATGTGGGGAAATTTGGAGCGAACGAAAGTACCGGTGTCAACGCAAATTTATCATGATGTATCCGTCGTTATGAAGAAACGTTATGAGAATGGCGATGCGAGTGTTATTGAAAGCTATGCCATATCAATTAGAGATAACGGTTTAAATCAACAGCAAAAACAAATACATCAATATTTTTCTTTTCGACTAGCCGCTGCAAGAAATATTTATATGAGCAGGTTTCTTCAAGAACACGACCGTAAACGAGCAGAATTGAAAGGGCGGATTGCCGTATTATTCGGAAGAGCGCATTTGGATAGTTTAAAAGACGATTATATGGGTTTATCAAATACTCTTATGAGTATCTCTGAGCTGGATAAAGCCTTTAAAGAACTGTGTATCGGGTATGAAAGAAAATAATACGGGGCAGCGGTATTATAAATTTTAAAGAACATAAAAGATTCCCTTATATGTTTGCAGCGGATTTTTTTAGCCCCTGTCGTCAATTCTCGTCGAAATATGCAGAATTGTATTTGCTTTGAGGATACCGTTCGAAAACAAGTTGCAAAGTGTGCTGTGGCCGCTGCCGTAAATGCCGTAAAAAATTATTTGCGTTTTCATATTTTAAAACGCTTACCGCGCGATGAATCGCTTGACAGAATTTAAAAAAAATCATACTATATCGATGTACATTTTAATTATCCTTTAAGATGGACTCGTGACACACGGGTCTTTTTTTTTGATACCGGGAGAAGATGGAGTATATTGCATTTGACGACATTCCGCATTATTCGGAATGCGCCCCGCTCGTGGAAGGGCTGGGCTATCATCTTATCGAATTGAAAATCGTTCCGGCAAAAACGATTACGAAAATTCTTGCGGTCATTGCGCCGAAAGAGCCGGATAAAAACATAAGCGTAAACGATTGTTCGCGCGTTCACCATGCGCTGCTTCCCCGCCTTGAAGCGCTGCTCGGCACCGACAATACATCGATGGAACTTACTTCGCCCGGCATCGACCGCAATGTAAAAAACGCTGCGGAATTTTCTCTGTTTGCGGGGAGAGCCGTGCGCGTGTGGAGTAAAAAAACGAGCGATTGGATCGGCGGAAAAATCGTAAGCGCCGACGAAACGGCTCTTACGATGGAAACGGAAAAAGGAGAAATCGTTACAGTGCCGTACGGAGAGATGGCAAAAGCGAAATTTATACAGTAGACGGTTTATACCGTATTTTATTAATTATTAATTTGCGAGGACAGTATTAGGAGGTTTCCCATGTCGGAAATGGCAGAGGCAATCCGTCAGTTGATACAGGAAAAAGGATATTCCGAAGATTCGGTAAAAACGATCATCGAAAACGCGCTCAAAGCCGCATATAAACGCACGTACGGGACATCCGACAACGCTATCGTAAAGTTTAACGACGATATGTCGGACGTGTCCATCTATTCGCGGAAAACGGTCGTCGACGGAGTGTACGATCCGGTGACGGAAATCGAATTCGAAGATGCGAAAAAACTCAGCGACGAAGTGGAACTCGGCGACGAAATCGATATCCTCGAAGACCCGAAATCCTTCGACCGGTCGGCCGTCACGACGGGAAAACAAACCGCTCATCAGGAGCTCAACGAAAGCTACCGCGACACATTGTACAACGAATATAAAAATAAAATCGGCGAAATCGTCGTGTGCTATTGTCAATATGAACGCAACGGAGACATCTACGTCGATCTCGGAAATGCGGGGAAGCTCGAAGGCGTGCTCCCGCTTAAATTTCAATCGCCGCGGGAACACTACGAAAAAGACGACCGCATCAAAGCGCTCATCGTCAATCTCAGGCGCATATCGACGGGACTGCAGGTAATCCTGTCGAGAAGCGATCCCGAACTCGTGCGTTCGATTATCGAAATGGAAGTGCCCGAAATCGCCGACGGCACGATCGAAATCGTCAAAATCGTACGCGACGCCGGGCACCGCACAAAGATTGCGGTTTCGTCAAACCGCGAAGACGTCGATCCCGTCGGTGCCTGTGTCGGCTTAAAAGGCGTGCGTATCCAAAACGTCATACGGGAACTGCTCGGCGAAAAAATCGATGTTTTAAAATTCGATCCCGATCCGGCGGTATTTATTAAAAATGCGCTTTCGCCGGCACAAGTCAATCGCGTGTTTATCCTCGATCAGGAAAAACGTCAAGCGCTCGCGATCGTCGAAGAAAGCCAGTTTTCGCTTGCAATCGGAAAGCAGGGACAAAACGTACGCCTTGCAAACAAACTGTGCGATTGGAGCATCGACGTAAAAACTCAAGAGCAGGCGGCCGAAATGGATCTGTCCGAATCGGTTACGATGCAGACGGCGCAAAATCTTTTCAACGACGATACGGGCGACGACGATTACGACGAAATCAAAACCGTTGCCGAACTGCCCGGTGTCGATATGCGTGTCGCCGAAATTCTTAAAAACGCCGGTATCGAGGATATCGAACAGTTTGTCGAAGCCTACGACAACGGCGGCTTAAAACACATCGAAGGGTTGACGGAAAGCGATCTCGACGGCGTCGATGCGATTATTAAAAATACCGTTGAGTTCGTAGAAGATGATAACGCTTCACGGGAGAGTGCGGAAGAAGCGGCCGACGATGAAGAAGTATATCACTGTCCGGAATGCGGCGCGGTGATTACACTCGATATGACACATTGTCCCAAGTGCGGTGTCGAGTTTGAATTTAAAGAGGACGAGGAATAGAAACATTTATGGCGGATGAAGTAGAGAAAAAGCCCGAATTCGTAATTCATCACAAAAGACAGGCGTCGACCGATAAAGCTCCCGCATCTCCTGCGGAAAAAAAGCAAAAGAGAGTCATCATCGTTAAGCGCGCTCCGAAAGCTGCCGACGGTGCAAAGACGGAAAAGGTGCGCGTCGTGGCAAAACAGGATAGGAAAACTGCGGCCGCGCAAAAAACGGTGTCCGAAACATCCGATACCGTCGAAAAAAAGACTCCTGCCGATTCGAAGACTTCCATACAGCAGACGCCGGAAGCGCCGGCTAAAGCGGCAAAAAGCACCGCCGCTCCGGTAAAAAAAGCGTACGATTTTAACGCCGTCCGCCCGAACGTAAAAGCGGGAAATCTTTCAGACAGAAGTCGTTCCGCCTACCGCGCGTCCTCTTCGCGTTCGCAAACGGGAGGATTCGGCTCCCGTCCGTATCGCGACAGCACGGGCTTTACCGGAGCGCAGGCACGTGCGGGATATCAAAACAGAGAACGCGAAAATCAGCAGGGCGGTTATACGCAGGGAAGGGGCGGCCGTACCGGATTTTCGGGTACGCGTACGGGCTTTCAGGGCAGAAGCGCTCGTCCCGGTTTTCAAAATCGTCCGGGATTCGGCGGAGCGAGGCCGGGAGGATTCGGTTCTCCTGCAGCGGTTCCGCCTCCGAAGGGACCGGCAAAAAAATCGTTTAAAGGCAAAAAACAGGTTTACCGCAAAACCGACGAACAGCTCGAAGACGATAAATTTTTTGCGCAAAAGAAAAAAACCGAAACGCCTGCGAACGTCGTTCCGAAATCGATCGATATCATGGAATCGATTTCCGTTTCCGATCTCGCGCGTAAAATGAATTTAAAAGCGTCGGACATTATCCAAAAGCTCATGTCGCAAGGCATGATGGTTACGATCAATCAATCGATAGATTCCGATACGGCAACGCTCGTCGCATCCGAATACGGCTGCGATGTGCATCTCGTCAGTTTGTACGACGAAACCGTTATCGAAAGCGAAAAAGACAATGCGGAAACGGTAAAGCCGCGCCCGCCCATCGTCACCGTCATGGGACACGTCGATCACGGCAAAACGAAAACGCTCGACGCGATCCGCCATTCACACGTCGCCGAAGGAGAGTTCGGAGGCATCACCCAGTCGATCGGCGCGTATTCGGTTTCGACGGACAAGGGTACGATCACTTTCCTCGATACGCCGGGGCACGAAGCGTTTACGATGATGCGGGCACGCGGTGCGCAGGTAACCGATATCGTCATCCTCGTCGTTGCGGCAGACGACGGAGTGATGCCGCAGACGCTTGAAGCGATCAACCACGCAAAAGATGCAAAGGTTCCGATCATCGTCGCGGTCAATAAAATCGATAAGCCGGAAGCGAATCCCGACCGCGTGCGCACGCAGCTTTCCGAGCACGGGCTTACGCCGGAGGATTGGGGCGGCGATACGCAGTATGTCAATATAAGTGCGCTCAAAGGCGAAGGTATCGACGATCTTCTCGACGCGGTTTTGCTGCAGGCGGAAATGCTCGAATTGAAAGCCGACTACAACTGTCGTGCCGAAGGAAAGATTCTCGAATCGAGGGTCGATCAGGGACGCGGTATCGTCGCGACGGTCATCGTTCAGCGCGGTACGCTTCGCCAAGGCGATCCCTTCGTCGCAGGCATCTATTCCGGTCACGTGCGGGCTATGTTCAACGATCGCGGAAAACGCATTCAGGAAGCGACTCCGTCGATGCCCGTCGAAGTGCTCGGCATTGAAAGTATGCCGAATGCGGGAGATCCCTTCCAAGTGACGGAAAGCGAAAAAGACGCGCGCGAAGTTTCGGTAAAGCGGCAGGAATTGAAGCGCTTCGAAGAAGCGCGTGCGGTCAAAAAAGTTACGCTCGAAAACCTCTATCAGACGATCGACGCGAGCAACGTCAAAGAATTCCGCGTCATCATCAAAGCGGATTTGCAGGGGTCTGCCGAAGCGCTCAAAACCGCGCTCGAAAAACTTTCGACAAAGGATATCCGCCTCGTCGTCATTCACTCGTCGGCGGGCGCCATCAACGAAAGCGACGTTACGCTTGCGAGCGCCGACCGCAATGCGATCATCATCGGATTCAATGTGCGTCCGACGGCAAAGGCAAAGCTGCTGGCAGATCAGGAACGCGTCGAAATCCGAAAGTATTCGATCATCTACAAAGCCGTCGAAGAAGTGCAGGCGGCGATGGAAGGTATGCTTACGCCCGATACAAAAGAGGAAGTTACCGGTACGCTTGAAGTGCGCAATACGTTCAAAGTGCCGCGCGTCGGCATTATCGCAGGCTGCTATGTTACCGACGGCTTTATCAAACGGAGCGGCAGCGTGCATCTCATCCGCGACGGAATCGTCAAATTTACCGGAAAGATTTCATCGCTCAAGCGCTTTAAAGACGATGCGAAAGAAGTCGCTGCGGGTTACGAGTGCGGCGTCGGCATCGAAGATTGGCAGGATATTCAAGTCGGCGATACGCTTGAAGCGTTCGAACTCGTCAAAGTGGCGAGAAAGCTCGGCGATTCGCTTTCCGAAGAAGCCGCTGCAAACAATGCAGCCGATGCGAGTGAGGGCGAAAAAGAGTGAAGCAGTACCGCATGCAGCGACTCGGCGATCAGCTGCGCGATGAAATCTCAAAGCTCATCATCACCGAGCAGGTAAAAGATCCGCGCGTGTCGACGTTTTTGACGGTAAACCGCGTCGACGTGTCGAACGATCTGTGCTACGGAAAAGTCTACGTGTCGAGCTTTCTTCCCGACGCGCAGGTAAAGACGGGCGTCGAAGGTTTAAACAGTGCCGCGGGCTTTATCCAATCGACGATCGCAAAAAAGCTCCGTATCCGTCAGTTTCCGCATTTGACCTTTTACGTCGATACGGCGATGAAAGAAGGTTTTGAAATGGTGCAAAAGCTGAACGAACTTGAAAGGGAAGGAAATGCCGGCGGAGAGGCGGAAAATGCCCGTACGGCAGGGGATCCGGCTCCTCACGAATCACAGTAGGCGCGGATGCGGGGAGGCATCGTTCTTTTTGCAAAGAGGCCGGGCGTAACGAGCTTTTCGTCTCTCTTTTCGATTAAGCGCGCGCTCGGTACGAAAAAAGTCGGACACACGGGAACGCTCGACAGCTTCGCCTCCGGTCTCCTCGTCGTGTGTACCGGCTCTCTCACGCGCATTGCATCATACATTACTTCATTTCACAAAACATACGATGCCGTCATCGAATTCGGTATCGAAACCGATACTCTCGAATATACCGGAAAAATCGTCAAAACCGCGCCGCTTCCGAAAAAAGACGATGTCCTTTCCGCAATCAAGCAGTATACGGGCGACATACTGCAGAGGCCGCCGCTTTTTTCCGCGCTGCACATAAACGGCGAGCGGGCAAGCGATATTGCGCGGAGCGGACGTGTCGCCGAAATGCCCTCGCGTCCCGTTACCGTATATGCTTCCGAAGCGGAAGAGTTTTTATTCGAAGCGGGCGATCGCGTAAAAGCCGTCCGTGTCCGCTTTTCGGTTTCAAAAGGGACCTATATCAGAAGCCTTGCCTGCGATATCGGCTCCTGTTGCAAAAGCGCAGCCCATCTTGCGGGTTTGCGGCGGCTTTCGGTCGGAAGCTTTCGTCTCGAAGATGCTGCGGGCTTTTCATCGCTTGCGCCGTTTACGATACGGTCGGTGTATCAAACGATTTCCGACATGCAAAAAGCACAATCCGCTTTGTGTAAGGCGGACGCGTCGGAACAGACTCCGCATTCGGGAGAAGACATACAAAGCGAAGTGCTGGAAAAGATGCAGACGATGACCGAAAGCCTCGCAGCCGAATGCGGCTTCGGTACGGCGCACATCCTTTCCGAATACGAAGACGATTTTAAACACGGGAGGCCGCTTTTTTCTTCGATGTTTGAAAAAGAGGCTGACGGTGCATGTGCGGCAAGCGCTGTGTTTTCGGCGAACGATGTGAGTTCAGGAATCGGTACTTGCGCTTCCGGCGGTGACGGGGCGATTGCGGTTTTCGGAAAGCACGGTAATTTTTTGGGAATGATTTCGCGGAACGGCGAAGACGCGTATTCGTACGCCTTCGTGATTTCCGATTGACGGATAAAATATGCGGAAAATAATTTTTTTGATTTTAATTTTATCGGCTTTTCCAAGTTATTCTAAAAATATACTTCCTAATGTACAAGGAACTATTCGCATCGAAGATGCTGAGTTAATATTTACGTTGGAAAGCGTGTTGTTTAGCTATCCGTTTTATATTACTGGTTATGAAATAAGTTTTGAAGAATGCGATGCATACACAAAAGTGTACATTTCTGAATCTCATATATATCATCAAGTTTTAAAAACAAAAAAAACTATCAATGTAAAAAATGAAAAAACAGGTAAATATGAAATAAGAATACCGCGAGAAGGAAAATTAAAGTCTTCGAATTTATTATTCCTTTACAAAGATGATAAAAGGATTACAGAATTAACGGTAGAAAAAACAGCTCGATACATTCTTTCAAAAATCGATAGTTTTTGCAAAAAAAGGATAAATGTCTTTTATACTATGCCTATAGCAATGCA
>ERZ773042.2143-NODE-2143-length-10998-cov-4.831216_pt1 | contig 10998 bp, 9 predicted proteins | sample MGYA00511664_ERZ773042 | MGnify/ENA primary metagenome ERZ773042 (study PRJEB29015, sample SAMEA2737984) | human oral metagenome | biome: human oral; feature: human-associated habitat; material: dental | place: China | collected 2036 ... | reverse complement strand
ATACGATAATATATAACATATTTTTACATTTTAATAAAATTATATTAAATGTAAAAATTCAAAAATTAAATAACAAAAAAATTTGACTAAATGCAAAAAATATTTTATACTTATATGAGTTAAATTATTAAGTTCAAGGTAGTGATTTTATAAAAATAGCAGTTATTGGTGCAGGTGCATCAGGTATTATGAGTGCGATATTTTCAAAAAATGAAAATACGAATGTATTTTTGTTTGAAGGAAATGAAAAAATTGGTAAGAAAATTTATATTTCAGGAAAAGGAAGATGTAATATTACCAATTCAAAAGAAATTTACGAATTTTTTGATGAAGTAAATAGAAATAAAAATTTTTTATATAGTAGTTTGTATTCTTTTACTAATGAGGATATTTTGAGATTTTTTAACGAGAATGGCCTAAGAACTAAAGTTGAACGTGGGGGGAGAGTTTTTCCGGTTTCTGATAAATCAAGTGATGTTATAAAGGTATTGGAAAAAGCATTAAATGTCAAAGGTGTTAAAATTATTTTAAATACTGAAATTGATGATGTAAAGATTATTGGGGATAAATTTAAATTAGTTTGTAACAAAGATTATGGCCTTTTTGATAAAGTTGTATTTGCTACAGGTGGTAAATCTTATCCTTTTACAGGTTCTAGAGGGAAAGGACATGAAATTTTAAAGAGATTGGGTCATACAATAACTGATTTAAAAGCTGGACTTGTTGGAATTGATGTAAAAGAAAATATTAGGAAATATTCAGGAGTAAGTTTAAAATTTGTAGATTTTAATATATATGGTAAAGATAAAAAGCTTTTACATTCTGAGTTTGGAGAAATGATTTTTACTCATACAGGTTTTAGTGGGCCAATAGTTTTAAAATCAAGCAAGCATTTTGATAATTCAAAAGATTTTGTTATTTCAATTGATTTAAAACCTAAACTTGATCAGCATACATTAGACCTTAGATTACTAAGAGAATTTGATCAAAATAAGAATAAAAATTTAAAAAATGTTCTTTCGAATGTTTTAATAGGTTCTATGGTTGAACTTGTACTCGAAAAATCTGGAGTAAATGGAGAAATTCCAGTTAATCAGATTAATAAAGAAGATAGAAAAAAGCTTGCAGAAACTATAAAAAATTTAAAATTTAACTTTAAGAGCTTAAGACCATTAAGTGAGGCAATTATTACTATTGGGGGCGTTTCAGTTAAGGAGATTAATTCTTCTACTATGGAAAGTAAGCTTATAAAAAATTTATATATTGTAGGGGAACTATTAGATGTAGATGCAAATACAGGTGGATATAACTTAACTATTGCATTTTCTACTGGACATTTAGCTGGAGTTTCCTGTATAGAAGGAGAGTAATTATGGATTATATTATAGCAATAGATGGACCTTCAGGAGTTGGAAAAAGCACCATTGCAAAAAAACTTTCTAAAATTTTAAAGATTAATTATATAGATACAGGAGCGATGTACAGAGCGATTGCATTTAAACTAATTTCTAATAATATTCCTTTAGATAACCATAATAAAATAAAAGAAATTCTTGAAAATACTGATTTTACATATAAAGCTAATTGCCTTTATATGGATGGTGTAAAATTAGGAAAGGAAATTAGAACTGATGAGATTTCAAAAGGAGCATCACTAGTTTCAAGTTATGATTATGTTAGAAATCATTTGGTTTCACTTCAAAGAAAAATAGGATTGGAAGGAAGTTGTGTTCTTGATGGGAGAGATGTTGGAACTGTAATTTTTCCAAAGGCAGATTTTAAATTTTATTTAACTGCTTCTTCTAAAGAAAGGGCAAAAAGAAGATTTTTGCAAAGTGAACGAAAAAAAGGTCTTAATTTGGAGCAAGTTAGGGAAAGTATCGAAAAAAGAGATTTTGATGATATGAATAGAGAAGCATCTCCTCTAAAAAAGGCAAAAGATGCAATTGAAATAGATTCTACCGATAAGACTCTTAAGGAAACTATATTAGAGTTTTTATCCTATATTAGAGGAGAAAGTAATGTATAAATTTTTACTTAGGATAGTTTCTGTTCTTATAAAAATAATTTACAGAGTAAGAGTTAATGGAATTGAAAATTTTAAAGATGATGAGCCTATAATAATAAGTGCTAATCATATTCATATATTTGATCCTGTTATTCTTGCAACTTTGACAAAAAAACAAATATTTTTTCTTGCGAAAAAAGAACTTTTTGATAAAAAATTTTCGGCAAAATTCTTTTCAAAACTAGGAGTCATCCCTATAGACAGAGAAAATACTGATTTAAAAGCAATAAAGTCTTGCTTTAGAGTTATAAGATCAGGAAATATGCTTGGAATTTTTCCAGAAGGTACAAGAGTTAAAACGATAGACATTAGTAATATGAAAAAAGGTGTAGCTTTAATTGCTTTGAAAAATAAAGTAAATATATTGCCTATTCATATTGAAGGAACCTATAAAATTTTTTCTAAAATAACTGTTGATATATATCCTATGATAGAAATTAGTGATTTTGAAAATATGGAAGATGCGGAGGCTATTGATAAATTGACAGAAGAATTATTCTATAAAATTTATCAAGGAAAGTATGGAGATTTATATAGCAAATAATGCCGGTTTTTGTTTTGGAGTAAAAAGAGCTGTAAAATTAGCAGAAAAAACTCTAAATGAAAATCAAAATAATGAAAAAGTGTATTCATATGGAGAATTAATTCATAATCCACAAGTCGTTGAGAAATTTAATAAAAACGGACTTAAGGTAATAGATGATTTTGAGAAAGAAGAGCAGGGAACAATTGTTTTACGTTCTCATGGGATACATCCAAATATAAAGAAAAAAATGGTAGAACTTGGACATAGATATATTGATTGTACTTGTCCAGTTTTGTTAAATATATATAAAAAAATTGAAAAAAAAGTTGAAAATGGATATGAGATTATAATCATCGGAGATAAAAACCATCCTGAAATTAAAGCTATGATTGGATATTGTGGTGATAAATTTTGTGTGATAAATACGAAAGAAGAAGCTGAAATAATAAAAAATAAAAAAAATTTATATATTATTTCACAAACAACCAATTTAGTAGAGAAATTTTTTCAATTTTCTGATATAATAAAGGGTAAGAATGAAAATGTTATAATTGAAAATACAATTTGTGATGCAACTTCAAAAAGACAAAATTCTTGCGAAGAAATTTCTAAAAGAGTTGATTGTATGATAGTTATTGGGGGATACAGTAGCTCAAATACAAACAAACTTTATGATGTAGCTAAAAAGCATTGTAAAAACGTATATAGGATTGAAACATTTTTAGATTTGCCATTGAAAGATATGGCAAAATACAAGAAAATAGGATTAACCGCCGGTGCTTCAACTCCGGATTGGTTAATAGAGGAGGTAGTTGAAGGTATGGAAATTTTAAGCAAGGATGAATTTATGGAACAAATAGAAGGGAGTATTAAGAAAATTTATCCAAGAGACGTAGTTAAAGGAACTATAATTTATGTTACCGAAACAGAAGTTATGGTAAACATTGGTTATAGAAGTGATGGGATTATTAAACTTGATGAGTTATCTTCTGACGTTACTAAGAAACCTAAAGATTTATTTCATGAAGGTCAAGAAATTGATGTTTATGTAATTAAACTTGATGATGGAGAAGGTAATGTTGTTTTATCAACTAGAAGAGTTGAATCTCTAAAAGATTGGCAAAATCTTGTTGAAAAATTCAATAACAAAGAGTTGGTAGAAGCTGAAGTGGTAAAAGAAGTTAAAGGAGGCCTATTAGCTACTGTTGATGGTATTAATGCTTTTATTCCGGCAAGTCATATTACAACTAGCTTCGTAAAAGATTTTACGCCATATATTGGTAAGAAATTGGAATGTGCAATAATTAACATTGATGAGAGAAAGAAAAAAATTGTTCTTTCCAGAAGAGAAGTTGAAGAAAAAGAATTGCAAGAAAAGTTGGATTTAGCTTGGAGTAAATTAGCCGTTGGAGATGTGTTAAGAGGTACAGTTAGGAAATTAACTGACTTTGGTGCGTTTGTAAATTTAGGAGATGTTGATGGTTTAATTCATGTTTCAGATATTTCATGGAATAGAATAAAAAAGCCTTCTGATATTTTGTCAGTTGGAGATGAAGTAGAAGTTATTATCTTAAAACTTAACAGAGAAAGAAATAGGATTTCTTTGGGTCTAAAACAATTAACAAAAAAACCGTTTGAATTGTTTTTAGAAAACAATTCAGTTGGAGATGTAGTTACAGGTACTGTAATTAATCTTGTTGATTTTGGTGCGTTTGTTAAATTAAAAGAAAATGTTGAAGGTTTAGTTCATATTTCTCAAATTTCTCATGACCATATTGAAAAAGCTTCAGATGTTTTGAATATTGGAGAAGAAGTGCAAGTAAAGATTATTAACATTGATGAAGAAAATCAAAAAATCTCTTTATCAATCAAAGAACTTCTTGAAAAACCTGTTGAAGAACCTGTTGAAGAAGAAAAAAACGAAGAAGAAGTAGTTATTGAAGAAGAAAAAGAAGAAACAAAATTTGAAAATCAAGAATTGGATAATTCAATTGGTGCATTACTTGATATAGAATTATAAAATTCAAAAATTTTACAAAGCTGTCGAAAAAACGACAGCTTTTTTATGTTTTCATTGAAATAATTTTCGTTAAGGTATATAATTTAACTGGAGTGATTTTTATGAATGTAAAATTTTTTAATAAAAGTTCGGAAGAACGACGAAATATGATTCTGAGTGAAAAAGTTTTAAAGACAATTATTATTTTGACAATACCAATGTTTATGATGGGAATAGTACAAGCATTAATTCCAATTACTGATGGCTTATTTTTAAATAACAAATCCGGTTATGTAATTGCAGGAGCTATTGGTTTTTCTCAATCCGTAATAGGTATTTTAAATGCATTTTCTCAAGGGCTCAGTGTTGCTGCGTCGGCAATAATAGGACAATTATATGGGAAAGGCGATATTGAAAAAACCAAGCATAGTTCGGTTCAAATTTTGGTTTTATCTTTTGGTATAGGACTACTACTTTCGCCTCTCTGTTTAATATTATCTTATATAATATCAAGAGGAGTAAATGAAGAACTTTCAGTACATGTTTTTGAGTATCTTGGACTTTATTCTTTTGTTTTACCTTTTTTATTTATGGCAGCTATTTTTAATTCTATAAAAAATGGGACAGGACATCCTGAAGCACCATTTTTTCGTATGATAATTCTTTTGGTTTTTAAAATAGTTTTTAATACAATATTTTTATCAATTTTAAATTTAGGAGTTTTTGGTGCAGTATCTGCATCTTTTATGTCTTACTTTTTGATTGGTATTTGGATGTACTATGATTTATTTATAAAAAAATCAGATATGCAACTTTCTTTAAAAAATTTTAGATTCGATTTTGAATTTATAAAAAAAACAATGGCTTTGGCAATTCCCAGCATTTTATCATATATCTTAGTTTATATTGGATTCTTTTTAATTAATAAAGAAGTAGTAAAATATGGCTCTATTGCCCTTAATGCTTCTACCATTGCTTCTAATATAAATTCAATTTATTTTGTTTTGCCTACAAGTGTTGGAACAACGGTTACTACAATGATTAGTATGAATATAGGAAATGGGAATTCCAAAAATGCAAAAAAAGTATTTTATTATGGAATTTTGTTTTCTTTGATGATAGTATTTTCGATTATAATCATTTTTACACCTCTAAATCCTTATATTGTTGAGTTATTCCAAAAGAATCCGGAAATTACAACAATAACTAATAAGGCATTGACTATTTATATGTATTCTGTGATAGGATTTGGAATATTTACAGTTGAACAAGGAGTATTTATAGGACTTGGAAGGACTAAAATGCCTTTGCTTACAGGAATAATGAGAGTTTGGTTACTTAGATATATTTTTATAATTTTTACTGAAAAGTATTTGGGAGTATATTCAATTTTCTGGGGAAATTTATTTTCAAATTGTATGGCTGCATTTATATTTTTCTTTTTTGTTATGAAAGTGAAATGGGAATCAGCGATTAAAGATTTATAAAATCTTGATTTTTTTTCTAAAATTTGATATAGTAATCTATATAATTATGTATAAATTAGGAGGTATTTTATGGAATTTAATAATGAATTAGGTAAAGTTTCTATTAACCCCGTTGTGATTAAAACAATCGTAGCTAATGTATTAAGAGAAAGTTATGGAGTTAGCGGATTGGCTAATGTTTCTCCTAAAGATGGAATTTACCAACTTTTAGGTTGGGATAATTCCGGTAAAGGTGTTCATGTCGTGCTTAAAGAAAATAATATTTTTATAGATTTACATATTGTTATTCAATACGGAATAAAGATATCAACAGTCTGTGAAAATATAATAGAAAATGTAAAATATAATGTTGAAAACTTGACAGGATTAACTGTAAAAAAAGTTAATGTTAATGTTCATGGTATTAAATTAGAAGGTAATTAGGAGGAGTTTATGATAAATAGTGAACAATTGCAAATGGCATTTGTAAGAGCTCGTAATTATCTTGAATCTAATAAAGAGATAGTTAATAGCTTAAATGTATTTCCGGTTCCTGATGGAGATACAGGTACAAATATGTCTTTGACTATTAAATCAGCAATAAAGAATTTAGAAAATTCAAAAATTAATACTTGTGCAGATGTTACTAAAGCTATTAGCGATGGGGCATTGATGGGCGCAAGAGGAAACTCAGGAGTAATCTTATCTCAAATTTTAAGGGGTTTCTATTTAGGAAGTAAAGAAAGTGTAACACTTGATGTTGAAACTATTAAGGAATGTTTTGTAAATGCTTATAAGGTCGCTTATAAATCAGTTATAAAACCTACTGAAGGAACAATTTTAACAGTTATAAGAGAAATGGGAGAATTTGCAGAAGCTAATTACACTTATTATAATGATGAAATAGAATTTTGTAAAGAAATTTTAAAGGAAGGTTTTAGAAGTTTGGAAAAAACTCCTGAAATCCTACCTATTTTAAAAGAAGCAGATGTTGTCGATGCAGGTGGTCGAGGATTGATGTATCTGCTTGAAGGTGCATTAGGAGATGAAGTTGTTGAAATTAAAAACAATTACGAATTTAATAGACCTGCAAGAATTGAACATTTGGCTGCACAACAAGATGAAGATATAAAATTTGGATATTGTACTGAATTTATGATTACAAGTGATTCAGAAGAATATGGAGTGTTGAGAGACAAACTTGCAAGTATTGGAGATTCTTTAATTGTAGTTAAAGGTGATAATATTATAAAAGTTCATGTTCATACCAATCATCCAGGACAAGCAATTGAATGGGCATTAGAATTTGGACCTTTACATGATTTAAAAATTGATAATATGAGAAGACAACATAATCATTTACATCATACTGACAAAGAAGTTGAGGATGCTAAGCATTCTGAAGAAGTAAAAGAACATAAAAAATATGGCTTTATTTCTATTTCAACAGGAGATGGTATTGATGAAATCTTTAAGAGTATGGGTGTAGATGAAATTATTACTGGGGGACAAACAATGAATCCTTCAACTGAAGATATACTAAATGCAGTTGAAAAGATTAATGCTGATGATATTTTTGTTTTCCCTAATAATAGTAATATTATACTTGTTTCAGAACAGGCAGCAAAAATTTCGAAGAAGAGACTTCATGTTATAAAAACAAAACAAATACCACAAGCATTTAGCTCATTATTTAATTTTGACGAATCCTTATCAGTTGATGAAAATATTGAACTTATGACTGAAGCTATTTCCAATATTAAAGTTGGTCAAATAACTTATGCCCTAAGAGATACTGAAATTGAAGGAGTAAAAATCAAAAAAGATGATTTTATGGGTTTAAATGAAGGTAAAATCACAGTATCCAAAAAGAAAATAGAAGATACATTTGAAGCACTTATTGATCAACTTATTGATGGAGATTCATCTATAATAAGTATTTACTATGGAGAAGATGTAAAAGAAAAAGATGCTGAAAAATTAGCAAAATTAATTGAGAAAAAATATGAAGATGTTGAAGTTGAATTAGTATATGGTGGTCAACCATTATATTACTATTTGATTTCGGTTGAGTAGAAAAAGTCCGAAAGGACTTTTTTTGTAAGGATAATTATGGAATTAAAAGATATTAAAGGAATTGGAGAAAAGAAAATTGCTCTTTTAAATAAACTTGGAATTTTTACAGTTAATAATTTATTAGAGTATTTTCCATATTCTTATATTGATACAACAAAATTTAAAAAAATTTCTGAAATAACTGAAGAAGGAAGTTATTCATATAGATTAAAAATTATTTCTTTAATGGAAAATAGAAAGAAAATAAATATTAGAGTTACAAAATTTTTAGCAATGGATGAAGAAATGAATTATTGCACAATTGTATATTTTAATAATATCTTTATTTCAAAAAATTTAAAAATTAACAATGTATATGAAATGTACGGAAGAGCAAAACTGCTTGGAAAAAATGTTGAAATTCAGTCTCCTACAATGCAAAATAAAGCTAATATTATTGGAAGCATAATTCCACAATATCATTTGTGTAAAGGAATTTCTAATCTAGACATAGTTAAGATTATTCAAAATTTATTAAAAAAGAATTCATATTTTGAAGAAAAAATACCTAGTAATATTCTAAATGAATTAAACTTAGAAAGCTATGACAATGCAATTAGAAACATACATTTTCCAAAAGATAACGAAGGTTTTATTAGAGCAAAAAGAAGACTTGTTTTTGATGAGATTTTTTATTTTCAACTCTCTATGAAAAAAATAAAGAGAAATAATGAGGATGCTATTAAATTTGAGATAAAAGATGAAACATTTGATTTTATAAAATCCTTGAGTTTTAAATTGACAAATTCACAAAATAAAGTATTAGATGATATTTTTAGAGATATGACTAGCGATAAGCAAATGAATAGATTAGTTCAAGGAGATGTAGGTTGTGGAAAAACAATTATATCTTTTGTTGCTATGTTTAATGTTATAAAAAATGGATTTCAATCAGTTCTAATGACTCCAACTGAAATTTTAGCTAGACAGCATTATGAAAGTGCAAAAAAACTTTTTTTTAAATATAATATAAAAGTTGAGTTGTTAGTTGGAAGTTTAAAAGAATCAGAAAAGAAAGTTATTAGAGAAAAGATTGAAAATGGAGAAGTTGATATTATAATAGGAACACATGCGGTTTTTCAAGAAAAAGTTGTTTACAAGAATTTAGGTTTTGTTATTACGGATGAACAGCATAGATTTGGTGTTAAACAAAGACTTTTACTTTCTAAAAAATCAAAAAATCCGGATATATTAGTAATGAGTGCAACTCCTATACCTAGGACTGTTGGTCTTGTTATGTTCTGTGATTTGGATATTTCTACTATTGATGAATTGCCTAGCGGAAGAGGAAAGGTAAAGACTTATTTTGTTGATGAAAATTATGAAGAAAGATATATGAATTTTATAAAAAAACATATATCAGAAGGACGCCAAGCTTATATTGTTTGTCCACTTGTCGACGAAAGTGATACATTAGAATTGCAGTCAGTTATAAATTTGTATGAACGTCTAAAAGAAAGATATTTTCAAGACGTTGAAATTGAGTTTATACATGGTAAGTTAAAACCCGTTGACAAAGATAGGATAATGAAAAATTTTGAAAACGGAAAAATAAAAGTTCTAGTTGCAACTACAGTAATAGAAGTTGGAATTAATGTTCCTAATTCAAATATAATGGTAATTTACAATGCAGAAAGATTTGGTCTTAGTCAATTACATCAACTAAGGGGAAGAATTGGAAGAGGAAATTATGAAAGTTTTTGCATTTTAGTTAGTAATAATAAAAGTACAAATGTAAAAAAGAGAATGGATATAATGTGTTCATCAAATGATGGATTTTATATTTCAGAACAAGATTTTTTACTAAGAGGATATGGTGATATACTTGGATATCGTCAATCAGGAGAAGCCAGATTTAAAATTTTAAATATTCAAAAAGATTATGAGCTTTTAAAATCTGCTATAAAATATGTTGATAAGATTTTGATGGATGATTTTAATTTTGAAAAAGAAGAAAATCAAGTTTTAAAAAGAAATGTTGATGAGTTTATCCAAAATCTAAGTGAAAATATAATTATGAATTAAGATAAACATTGCTGTTTGTCTTTTTTTTATATAATTTACAGTAATGATTATTGAATTCGTTTCGATAATGTGATATAATGGAAGAGAATATACAGAGGTGGTTATTATGAGTAAAAAAATTAAACTTTTTAATTTTAAAGTCCTATTGGCAACATTTTCTTTTTGCTTTTTAATTCTTTTTTCTTCTTGTAAAAGTTCTAATGTTAGTATAGAAAAATTTAGAAATAAAGTATTTTTAGCAAATGACAATGGACGTATTGTATTTCATATGGATAAAGTTAATATAAAATATCCTGACTATTGTTGGAACAAAAATTCAGGTGTTATAGTTGATAAGAATGGAGAAGTTTTTAAAAAACCAAACAGAGAAGAAGCCTTCTTTGAAGCCTTTAACCTAAAAATAGAAGTAAGGAACGGGAAAAAATATATAAATTCTGATAGTAAGTTTTATCCAAATTATAGATTTGAAATCAAAGATGAATTTACGATTTTAGATACACTTTTGGGGATAGAATATGTTGATAATTTGAGTAAATATGGAATAGAGAGTGATGACAACGAATATATAAATGCTTATAAAGAAGCTAAGGATTTAGTTAATCAATATAAAAATACAGTTAAAGGTATGGAGAATAATAAAGATGAACTTTCTCCAAAAGTTAAAGATGAAATAGAGCGAGAAATGAAAAAAGATAAAAAATAAAATATTTTATTGATAAAAAATAAGATAAGATTGGAATTATATTTCAATCTTTTTTTTAATTCTTAAATACAAAATTTAATTTTAATATATTTTTTG
>ERZ773042.2142-NODE-2142-length-11000-cov-9.998995_pt1 | contig 11000 bp, 13 predicted proteins | sample MGYA00511664_ERZ773042 | MGnify/ENA primary metagenome ERZ773042 (study PRJEB29015, sample SAMEA2737984) | human oral metagenome | biome: human oral; feature: human-associated habitat; material: dental | place: China | collected 2036 ... | reverse complement strand
CATCACCGCCGCCCTCTCACTCTACGTATTCAAAACCACCCTCTGAATAAGCTTCACTGACTGCCTTAACGGCATTCACGTCCCTAATAACAACTTGGTATGTAATTCGTTTGGATGGCCAGAGGTCGAAGTGTGATGCATTTTTTCGTCTCACAGCGGTTATCAATAGTGACGATATGAGGCGAAAACGAGGGGAGGTGTACTCCCTGAGTAGGAATGAATTCTCAAAGTGGACGCCTGAACAGCGGAGTGCTGTCGACGACTGGCTGGCTTGCCTGGATTTATCGTTGACACTATATAAAGCCAATGCAATTAATCGCGACGTATACATGTATATGTTCGGTGACGTAACTCTACGTACCGTCTATCAGGTTGTCCCATACTGTAACAGTGAAGTTGATGCTCGGGGTGATCAGTTCCTAATTCCGATGCGTTTAGCCATAGCAGGCGTAGATATTCATCAATCCCCCACCGTCAGCTCGATTATCTTCTGGAAGGTTTTGCCATTACGGATCGTTAGCTGCTTATAAAACTGGGCTTTGAGCAGCCTTTTATGGTAGTTTGATGTGAGATAGTCGGCCTGATTGTGATTACAATAAAAGAACGCTGTACGCCCAAAATGGAGCTGCTCGCGATCATTCGCCCAGGTAGCCGTTTCTGCCTCGATAGCCGCCGTGTCCGCCTCTGGCAAATAAAACAGCGCATCCCGCCGGTAGGCCGTATCATCCTGCCACCAGCTCGGTAACTGAGTCACCTCTTGCTGGAGTGTGGCGGCACTGATGATGATAAACGGCACTGGGAAGTCATAGGTCGCGTCACAATAGCGTGCCAATGTGCGCTGGATCACCTCCTCCGGCTCGCTGCTATCAAAAACAGATTGCCACTGTTGATATACGAGACGACATTACAAAAGCCCAGCTCCATCAAGTCCGCCTTCAGGTGATCCATACTCACCTTATGCTTGCCGCCAACATTAATGCCCCGGAGGAGTAGCGCGTAGCGCATTGGTTTTGCTGTGGTGTGGTGTAATGTGTGCATAGTGCTATTATACAAGAATGCACGGTGAGCGTCACGTTGCTGGGTGATAATTACCACCCACTACTCAGGCAATCTAACAGCCCCACCACACCCAAAGGCCAAGGAAGGGGAGACCAATGGCAACACCAGCAAGTCACACCGAGGAGAACAACACACCACCAACCACCGCCTGCCCAGCCTGGTGCATCGGCCACGACGCCGATGCACCAGACAAAGATGACGACCACCTCCACGAAGCCACCCCAGTCCTCATGCCTTGCATCGCCCTAGAGCGCATCACCGATGGCACTGGCTCCATCCAGCATTATCCTGCCGCCGTCGAGCTCAGCCTGGTGCGCTACCAGCACCGCACCGGCGACGATATCTGGCTCTATATCGGTGACGGCTCCCACGGCCTCGACATCACCCTGGAGAGTGCCCGGCGGCTAGTGAAAGTGTTGGAACAGTACGTAGTTGTGGCTGAGGAGGGGTGAGGGGGGTGGGGCGGGCTGCCGTTTTTTCCGCTGGCGATAGGTGCGCCGTCTGCCGGGAACTCTCTACCCAGTGCTGATGCTATGGCTCCTTGCTCATGCCGCGCCGGGTCTGGGACGCAGGGCGATGCCGGTGGTGCGGAGATGACGGCGGACGGTCTCGGCATGCACGCGGAACTGGCGGCCGATAGTGGCGCAGGACCAGCCAGCGAGATAGTGCTGCTCGGCCTGGCGCTTCTGCTCGTCTGTCAAGCCACGCGGCCGACGGGGGATACCGCGGGCGTTGCGGAGGTCGCTGACCTGCTGCTTGCTGATGCCATAGCGCTGGCAGATCTCTCGCACCGGCATGCCCTGCTGGTACAGGGTGATCACCTCATCCTTCTGCGCTGGCGTAAGGCGGGTGTGATGCTGGCGCAGGCGCTGAGGCGGGGGAGTGGCTATGGTAGTCGTGGTGACTCCGTCGTCGGTGGTTGCCAGGGCTGCGGCCGTGGGGACTCTTCCGTCGTCGGTGGCAGTAGTGGTGGGGACTTCGCCGTCGGGCGGCAACGACCTGGCGAACTTCAGTAGTGTCTGCCAGTTCTTGGTGACAGAGGTAAGGAGGGCCACCAGGCCGCGGCCCCGCAGAAAGGGCCCGGCGCCAACGTCCCGGCCTCGGACCCGGGGTCTGCGCCCCGACCTGGTCAAGCGGGACCTCACCGCCAGTGAGCCGGGAAGGCAGACGGGTGGGCGATATCACCCGTGTCCGCACCCGGGGAGGGGCTCGTGTACCTTCCTCCCCACCCTCGGGCCGCGGCACCGTTGAGCACGAGCTGACAAGCAGTAACAAAGTCGCCTGAGAAACGCAGTCAACCACAGTCCGAGACACGCCTGACAATCCAATGAGACAGATAGAATACACTGTAATTGAGCCGTCCAGTCGAGTCGCCTTGGAACAGCGGATACAAGCCATGCCGCTGTCCAACCTGGAACTCCATCTGCTAGTGGTTGAGCGGCTCGACGAGCTATCGATTCGCCGCCACAGAAAAAACAACAATGAGGCGTCGGTCCCGTTGGTGTATGAAGCGGAAATCTTGGAAGCTGCCAGCAAGTATCCCGGCAGACTTAAGTGGGTGTCACTCAACCCGAGTGAAATCCATAAGCATGGCGGACTCATGATCATCGGTGCGGCAGACCTTCACGCCGTCGCCCATCACGATGCACCGTCCACCGAGCGGGTGATGGCTTTTTTGCAGGTTGAGCGTGACGGCAGCCTGACCCTCAAAGCCATAGAGAGTGACGCGACGGAAGATGATTCTGAGGAATGGCCGGCATTTGAGTAACGGCAAATAGTGGAGTAGCTACCGCTTCATGAGTGCTCGCCTGTGGCGAGTGCTACTGACTCGCTGTGGTACACCGGGGGGGATGGCTCAGCAGGCCCGACCACGGCCACGCCCTAGCCCATAACCCATGTGGCCGTACCCCTCCTGGTCGACGACGCTCGGCAGTCCAGAGCCATGAGCGGACAGACCGTCGCCCTCCTGGAGCACCCCCTGCGCCTGGACCTGGTCGAGACCACGGTGAGCTCTTCGGCTCCATGGACTGGCTCCAGCCCAAGAGCACCGAGGGCGGCCGCACCAGCATCAACGTCACCGACCCGCCCGCCTCGCCCGGCAGCGCCCAACCACCCCAACCACGCCCGCCCCAGAAGCCACGACACCGAACTGCCTCAGAAGTGAGGAAACACCACAGCACATCTGGTCAATGATAGCTTCGGTCCGCCATATACGGTTCTGTCGCCCGCAACTGCCGATCTGCTGGTCAGAATGTTCACTCAGGTGACCGGTTCAGAGTGCTGGTTCGCCATGTGGTGAGGCTATGCGGACCCGTCGACGGAGCAGGAGGATGCCGAGAATCCTCTATCGGCATTAGATCGTCTTCTGTCGGTCGGAGTTAGGTGTCTTGTCACGCCATCTAGCGCCACTGACGATGCAGTTTTATCGCCAGGCTTCTGTCGTCGGGTGCTGACGTATTTACAATCGATCTTCACGATGCTGTTCCGGGATCTGGAGAGATATTGGACTGGGGCTTGCGCTTGTGGCGGCCTCGGGTGTCGGGGCCGCGTGGAGGTACTGCCATGTATCGCACCCCAAAATCCTCCCGCACCTGCTTCCACTCACCGTCGATCCAGGCCTGCAGCTCCTGGCCGAGCCGGCCGGGGAAGTGCGGCAGCAGGAGCTCGGCCTGGTCGAGCAGGAACGCGCCCTGCTCCAGGGTGTCCAGCCAGTCCGTCGCTGCGCCGATCAGGTTGTAGATCTTGCCGTGCCGATGCAGCGTTCCGTATAGCATGTCCAAGATGGCTCGGGTGTGGTTGGCCACGTAGGCCTCGGTCATGCCGTCGGGCAGCTCCAGCCCCCGCTGCAGCAAGTTGGCCAGCCCCTCATAGATACCCAGGCTGCCATAGATGGGCACAGTGTTGATCTCCTCGGTATCACCGCCCACCAGGATGACCCGCTCCGGCTGATATCCCTCGATCCAGGTGAAGACGTCGTGCCAATCGCCGCTGGTGCCCTCCGGCGCCTGGATGTTCAGTGCGTAGATGCCGGTGACATAGCGCGTCGGTGTGGTCCAGGGGATGACCGCTTTGCGACCCGGGCGAACCAGGTCCGTACGCTGCCACCACATGCGGGGGCGGGAGTCGTCTGCGGATGCGACGACGCTGGCAGCGGGGGCCGAGACGGTGGAGTCCGGTGATGCGGCGCTGGGCGAGCTGGCGTGGTTCGGCAGGCTGTTGCTGGGCATGGCGAGGTCCGATTCGTCTGGATATGAGGAAAGGGTAGAGGGCGGGGCTGAGAGCCCTCTATTGGGGCAGGTGATCGAGCCTCTCCTCACCTCGCGCCCGCCCGCGGTGCGCCGTACCAGCAATGCAGGCGGAAACTGATCAGCCGCCACGAAGCGGTCGGTCAGCGTGGCAATGGTTTGCTTGTGGGTATCTGCGCCTTTTGGGTGATGCTGGACCGGGTGAATATCGTCGTCACGAACAGGGCTGTCCGAGACACGCCCGGCAGTTCACCCGGCAGTCCAGCGACTTTGGTTCCTCGGGGTTGGCTGTAACGACTTACGGTGTGGGCTGCTGTGTTGACTGTACGGGGCGGGGCTGTTGCGGCTTCAAGCTGTTATTGCTGGCTAGGAGTGTCATGGCGAGAACAAGCGACGTCACAAGGGTGAGTGCTGAGATCACGACAGCCGCCCAGGCCAGGGGTTTGCCTTGGCGGGTGGTGCGCAGGTGTGCGATGCCTGTGACGAGGGCGATGAGGGTCAGTGGTGCGCCGATGAACGGCAGTGGCACCAGGAGGAGCATGCCTGCGGCCGCGGCGATGAGGGCGCTGATCGCCAGCCCATCGATGCCGGGTCGCCCAGGCGTTGAGGTGGATTGAGTTGTGCTGGCGGCGATTGTCTCCACCGGGCCGAGCTCATCGAGTGCGTGGCGCACCTGCTCGGCCGTGGCGTCCGGGGCTATGGCGTCAGCCAGGTGCTCGCGGATCGCAGACATTGTCTCGGCGTGCTCTCGGGGGTCACTGCCGCTGAGGGCGCGGTCGAGGTCGGCCAGGTAGGCCTCGACCATCGGATGGTGGTCCATGGCCGCTCCTCTCGGTTCGTCATTGGTCTTCATCGTTCCCCCTCGTCCAGTACGTCACGCACGTCCTGGCTGAACAGTTCCCACGCCGTGGCGAAGGTGGCCAGGGCGGCGCGGCCGTCGTCGGTGAGCTGGTAGTAGCGGCGCGGCGGGCCACTGGTTGACTCCTGCCAGCTCGACTCCACCCACCCCTGACGCCGCAGCCGCGACAGCAGTGGGTACAGCGTCCCTTCGCTGGCGAACAGCGCTGTGTGCTGCCCGAGCCGCTTGGCGAGGTCTATCCCGTAGTTGGGCCCATGCTGCAGCAGGGCCAGCACGCAGTACTCCAGGACGCCCTTGCGCAGCTGGGTCAACACGCTCTTGGGCTCATTCGCCACGGCATTGAGCGTAGCATGGATCCTTGGACAGCAAGATAGCGATAACATGCACTGCAAGGTAATGAACGGCAGAGGCGGGCAACCTCGTCGCACTCGGCATCGGTGAGACGGCGCTGATGCCGCACCAGGTGGCAGAACGGCGCGGATATGGGCTGCGCCTTACCGCCGGCGTCCCCGCCGCCGACATCAAGGGCAGAACGGCGCGGATGTGGACTGCGCAGGTGACCGACCTGGGGGTAGTGGGGGAATCGTCGTGAGGATCCGCTGGGGTTGCCCGACCTGCCGGCTGCCCTTTCCGCAGGGAAGTGCTGAGCCGCAGAGGCTCCTCCCAGCTCTTGGTCTGATCGGAGCATGCCGGCGGTGCCCGGGGCCACTGGCACGCTCCGAGTGCTCCTACCGATCGAGGATCGGGAAGCAGACGTCGGTGACCCAGCTGCTGGGATCGGAGCTCTGCGCCGGACTGACCCGGTAGATGTTGAACATCGAGCCGGTGCGGAGGCCGTGCTCGGCGATGTAGGCGCCGATGGCCGTGGTCGCCGCGGGCATCTGGGAGTAGTCGCCCCGCACGGTGGCAGTCACGATCCGCTGGGCGGACAGGGTGCGGCACTCCAGGGGCGGGGCCGCGTCGAACGGCGCGGAGACCTGGAGCCAGACCTCGACGTCGACGTCGGCCTCGCGGTAGTCGGCGTCGTGGTAGGTGGCGCCGCCGACGCCGCCGCCGGGAAGGCGCGTGCCGGACTTCTCCAGCAGGGGCATGATCTCCTGCCACAGGACGCCCTCCGCGTTGTAGTCGGAGATGATGCGGCGAAGGCCCGCCACGGTCATCTGGGGCAGCGTGGCGATGGTGACGTCGGTCATGATGAGGTGTCCTCTCAGTGTGGTGCTGACGCGGTCCAGGGCGAGAAGCTGCCCGCGCAGGGCGTCCTGCCGGCGCAGGAGCTCGGCGCGCTGCGCGGCAATCGCAGCCTCGACCCCGGTCGGATCGGTGGAGGCCACGATCTGTGCGATTGACGCGACTGGGAAGCCCGCGTCACGCAGTTGCACGACCAGATGCGCATCGACCAGCTGGTCGGCCCTGTAGTAGCGGTAACCGCTGAAGGGATCGGTCCTGGCCGGAGCGAGCACACCGCGGGCCTGGTAGTAGCGCAGCATGCGCACGCTGATCCTCGACAGCGTCGAGAACGTTCCGATGCGCAGCAGGCGGTCGCCGTGATCCATGGAGTGAGCACACACCCTCGCATCGTGGCAGACACAAGGGCGCCCGGGCACGCGGTCCGCTCGGCACCGGAACGAGGCGCAGTTCTCGCGGTGCACCCAACTAAGACGAGGGTCATATATCAATAACTCGTAAGACGAGTATATTGATCTGCGTGACACGAGTTCAGGGCCTCGCCCGATGCGCGTCTGCGCGGGCACTCGCCGGGGGCGGCCTCGGCCGACGGAGGTCATGCCGAGCGAGGACGTCATGACCGCCTCCTGTGCTTCCGCCATCGCGTATCGCCGTACTCGCCCGACATGGGTGGCCTTCGGCGCGCTGTTCGCCTTCGGCATCCTCAATGCCGTCCTCGGCCCCGTGCTCCCGTACCTGCGCGCGGCCCAGGGCAGCTCCTACGTCGTCGTCTCATTCCACCAGGTCGCATTCGCCGCCGGCGTTGTCGCCGCCGGTATCCAGGCGAATCGGTCGAGGGCTCCGCGCAAGCCCGTCATCGTCGTCGGGCTCGGTGCAGCCTCCGTTGCGGGCATTCTTCTCGGGTACGGGCGCACACTGCCCGCGACCATTGCAGCGACCCTCCTCATCGGCGGCTTCGCCACGGCGGCGCTGATCCGCACCTGGGCGGTCCTCGCCGATGCGCACGACCGGCACCGCGCGACCGCCATGGCCGAGGGCGAGGTCTGTGTCAGCGTTGCCGGGATTACGACCCCGTTCATGATCAGCATGTGCGCCGCCTCGGTCCTCGGCTGGCGGTTCGCCTTCGTCGTGGCGGCGGCGGTCGTCGGCGTCGCGGTCACGGCCGTCTGGGCGACACTCCTGCCCCCGGCTCTGGAACGACGCGCCGGGCAGACGGGATCAGCGCCGGAGCGCGAACCCGTCCGTCTCAGCACGCGTCGCACCCTCGTGCTGATCGTTGCCGCGGTCGGCGCCGAGTGGACGCTGAGTTTCTGGGCGGCCACCTTCCTCGAAGAATCGGTTGGTATCGACAAGGACATGGCGGTCGCCCTCGTCAGCGCGCTCTTCGCCTCCAGTCTTCTGGGCCGGTTGCTCGCAAGCCGTCTCGCTCTGAGGCTTCCGGCGCTCGGGGTGCTTCACCTCGCTCTGGCGTGTGCGCTTCTCGGTGCGCCGGTTCTTCTGCTCGCGCACAGCGCGGCGGTTGCCGTGCTCGGACTGACGACGACGGGCATCGGGGTCGGCGCGACCTTTCCACTGGCCTCCTCGCTTCATGTCGGAGCCAGTCGCCGCTCCTCCGATCAATCCATGGGACAGGTTCTTATTGTCGCAGGGCTCGGTCAGGTCGCCCCGCTGCTCACCGGGATGCTCGCGGGGTTCGTCGGCCTGCGTGCGGGCCTTCTCTTTCTGCCGGCGCTCCTCATTCTCGCGGCCCTGGGCTCGCGCCCTCAATACCGTTCGACACATCATTAACCGCTATCTCAGAAGGAGATACTCATGGCAGTCGCTGCGAATTCATCGGGCAACGGGACCCGTGTCTCGCAATCCGCAACCTTCATGCCGTGCAGCGCGGTGATATTCGACTGCGACGGCGTTCTCGTCGACTCCGAGTCCGTCATCGTCGGCTCGTGGACCCGCTGGGCGCACCAGGTCGGCATCGATCCCGACACTGTTCTCGCCACCATTCACGGACGCCGTTCGCAGGACACTGTTGCCGAGTTCATCGAGCCGTCGCGTCGGACTGAGGCGCTCGCCCTGATCGACTCCATCGAGATCGAGGACGCCTCCGCGGTCAGGCCGATCCCCGGCGCCGGCGGACTGGTCGATCCGATCCCCGAGGACAGATGGGCCGTCGTGACCTCCGGCTCTCGAGCACTGGTGCGTGCGCGCCTGACCGCGGCGGGCCTTCCGCTCCCGAGGGTTCTGATCACCGGCCAGGACGTCGTCCGGGGCAAGCCCGATCCTCTGGGCTACCTGGCCGCGGCGAAGGCGCTCGGGGTGGAGCCGAGGAGCTGCGTGGTGCTGGAGGACTCTCTGCCCGGGATCCGGGCCGCCCGGGCCGCGGGGGTCCGCGCCGTGCTGGGCGTCGGCGGCCTCGACGTCGGCGATGAGAGGCCCAGAGTCACCGTTCCCGACCTGCGCTGCGTGCGCTGGAGGCGTGCCGGGCTCGAGGTCCTTCACCCCGCGCTCGGGTGAACGACGCCCCGAGGTCCCCTGGGACCTCATGTCGGCCTTTTCGGAGCCCTGACTCAGCGCCGTCGCAGGGTGCCGAAGATGGAGCGGGTGATCTCCCGGGTGATCTGGCGACCCACAGAACCGATGGTCTTCTCCACCTCGCGCTGGCGGCGCTCGGCGGCCCTCTCGGCCTCCCGCCGGCGGCGCTCGGCCTCCTTGATGGCCTCGCGCTCCAGACGCTCGGCCTCCTTCTCCCGCTTGGCAGCCTCTCTGGCCGCCTCCTTCTCGGCCGCCTTGGCGGCAGCGGCCTCGGCCCTGGCCCGCTCCTTGGCGGCCTCCTCCGCCGCGCGCGCCTCCTCGGCGGCCTGAGCGTCGGCCTGCACCCTGGCGACCAGCATCTCGTAGGCGGACTCGTTGTCCACGGCGTCGGCGTACTCGGGCCTCAGGGGCGAGGAGCTCAGGACCTGGGAGACCGTGGACTCCGAGGCCGGGCCCATGACGGCCGCGGGGGCGTTGACCACCACCGGTGCCACCGGTGCGGGGCGGCCCTTCTCATCCAGGACGCTCACTACGGCCTGCCCCGTCCCGAGCGAGGTCAGCACCCGGCTCAGGTCCAGGGGGCTTACCGGGAAGGTGGAGACCGCCTTCCTCAGGTTCGCGGCGTCAGCCGGGGTGTGGGCGCGCAGGGCGTGCTGGACGCGGCTGCCCAGCTGGGCCAGGACTTCGTCGGGCACATCCGTGGGCGACTGGGTGATGAACACGATCCCGACGCCCTTGGAGCGGATGAGGCGGACGGTGCGCACCACGGCCTCCAGGAAGGCCTTGGAGGCGCCGGAGAACAGCAGGTGGGCCTCGTCGAAGAAGAACACCATGGTGGGCCTGTCCGGGTCGCCCACCTCGGGCAGGGTCTCGAAGAGCTCGGCCAGCAGCCACATGAGGAAGGTGGAGAACAGCGTCCCCTGGGACTGGATGTCGGCCAGCTCGAGTGCGGAGATGATGCCCTTGCCGTCGGGGGAGGTGCGCATGAGGTCGCGCACGTCCAGGGCGGGCTCCCCGAAGAAGGCCTCACCTCCCGCCGCCTCCAGGGCGGCGATCTGGCGCAGGATGACACCGGCCGAGGCGGCCGAGACGCCGCCGATGGTCTTGAGCTCCTTCTTACCGGCGTCGGAGCCGGTCAGGTAGTCGACGACGGCGCGCAGGTCCTTCAGGTCCAGCAGGGCCAGCCCCTGGGTATCGGCCCAGTGGAAGACCAGCTGGAGGGCGGAGGTCTGGGTGTCGTTCAGGCCCAGGACTCGTGAGAGCAGGATCGGCCCGAACTCGGTGACCGTGGTGCGGATGGGGGTGCCGTTGATGGCGCCCGCGCCCGACTGCGGCCCGCCGCCCAGGCTGAACAGCTCGATCGGGAAGGAGCGGCCTTCCCAGGTCTGCCCGGTGGAGGCCAGGCGGGCGGCCAGCTTCTCACCGGTGGCGCCGGGCTCGGCCAGCCCGGTCAGGTCGCCCTTGACGTCGGCCAGGAAGAGCGGGACGCCCTCGTTGGACAGGCCCTCGGCGAGCAGCTGGAGGGTGCGGGTCTTACCGGTTCCGGTGGCGCCGGCCACCAGGGCGTGGCGGTTGAGCAGTCCCAGCGGGATGCCGACGTTCAGCCCCGGCACCGGGGCGGGGTCGCCGTCAGCGAGCGTGTCCAGGTAGGTGCCCACCGGCAGAGTGGGGGAGGAGAAGCTGTAGCCGGAGCGCACCTGGGCGGTGTAGGCGGAATCCTGGATGTCCGCAGGACCCTCTGCGTCGGCCGTCGGGCCTGGCTCGCTGCTCGCCGGCGCTGTCGGCTCCGTGCTCGACGGCGGAAGCCCGGCTGCGCCCGACGGCGGGGCTGCGGGTGGCCCATCCGGTCCGGTCCGCCCATCACCCGGCTCGGCGGGTGCGCTCTGCGCAGACTCCTTGGCAGGAGACGCGGAGCCGTCGACGACGTTCTCCGCGAGAGCGGCGTCCAGGGCGGCCTGGGCGGCGGCTGCCTTGGCCGCGGCGGCCTCGGCGGCGGCCTGCGCGGCTTCGGCCTTGAGGCGTGCGATCTCAGCGGCGTCAGTCATGATGCCATGGTAGGCGTCGGTCAGGGGTGGCGGGTTTCACAGGGTTGTCGGTACAGTTGTTGTTGTGGTGCTGGTCGA
>ERZ773042.2141-NODE-2141-length-11003-cov-11.587231_pt1 | contig 11003 bp, 11 predicted proteins | sample MGYA00511664_ERZ773042 | MGnify/ENA primary metagenome ERZ773042 (study PRJEB29015, sample SAMEA2737984) | human oral metagenome | biome: human oral; feature: human-associated habitat; material: dental | place: China | collected 2036 ... | reverse complement strand
AGTGTCCTGTGTAGCTGGCTTCATTGGCCGCTACTTCTTCTGGAGTTCCTGTTGCGATGATGGTTCCTCCACCGACACCGCCCTCAGGTCCCAAATCGATGATATGGTCTGCCGTCTTGATAACATCCAGATTGTGCTCGATGACGAGGACTGTATTGCCATCGTCGACAAAGCGAGCTAAAACTTTAAGCAAGCGAGCGATATCCTCAGTATGAAGCCCTGTCGTTGGCTCATCCAGAATATAGAAGGATTTTCCTGTCGAGCGTTTATGGAGTTCACTAGCCAACTTCATACGCTGAGCTTCTCCTCCAGAAAGGGTGGTAGCCGGTTGCCCTAGCGTTACATAGCCCAGTCCCACATCCTTGATGGTCTGAAGTTTGCGTTGAATCTTAGGAATGTGTTGGAAGAATTCCACCGCATCGTTGACGGTCATGTCCAAGACCTGCGAGATATTCTTTTCCTTATAGTGGACTTCTAGGGTTTCACTGTTGTAGCGAGTCCCGTGGCAGACTTCACAAGACACGTAAACATCTGGCAAGAAGTGCATCTCGATCTTGATAATCCCGTCACCTGAGCAGGCTTCGCAACGACCGCCCTTGACGTTGAAACTGAAACGGCCCTTCTTATAGCCTCGAATCTTAGCTTCATTTGTCTGGGCAAAAAGGTCACGTATATCGTCAAAAACTCCCGTATAGGTAGCCGGGTTGGACCTCGGTGTCCGTCCGATCGGGCTCTGGTCAATGTCAATCAAGCGGTCTACATGCTCAATTCCTGTAATCGTCTTAAACTTACCAGGCTTGTCTGAATTGCGGTTGAGCTTCTGGGCAATGGCTTTTTTGAGGATGCTGTTGATTAAGGTCGATTTCCCTGAACCTGACACACCTGTCACCGCGATGAATTTTCCTAATGGGAAGCGAGCGGTAATATTTTGCAAGTTGTTCTCACGCGCACCTGTCACTTCGATAAAACGACCATTTCCGGCACGGCGCTCTTCTGGTACTGGAATGGCACGTTTTCCTGATAAGTACTGGCCTGTGATAGACTTGCTGTTGCGAGCCACCTGCTTGGGCGTTCCTGCAGCGACAATCTCTCCACCAAAAACACCAGCACCCGGACCAACATCAATCAGATAATCCGCCTCGCGCATGGTATCTTCGTCGTGTTCCACCACGATGAGAGTATTGCCCAAGTCACGCATCTTTTTCAGACTGGCAATCAGGCGGTCATTATCCCTCTGGTGAAGACCAATTGACGGCTCATCCAGAATATAGAGGACACCTGATAGGTTAGACCCAATCTGGGTTGCCAAGCGAATACGCTGACTCTCCCCACCTGAAAGGGTTCCTGCCGAACGTGACAGAGTCAGATAGTTGAGGCCTACGTTATTGAGGAAGGTCAAGCGATCCTTGATTTCCTTGAGAATGGGACGGGCGATGATGGCTTCATTTTCAGATAAGGTCAGCTGGCTCACTAATTCCAAATGGTCTGCGATAGACAGATCCGAAATTTCACCGATATGTGGTCCTTGCTCCCCACCCACACGGACAGACAAGGCCTGGTCATTGAGACGATAGCCGTGACAAGTTCCGCAGGTTAGCTCATTCATGTAGAGGCGCATCTGGGTGCGCGTGTAGTCACTGTTAGTCTCATGGTAACGGCGCTTGATATTATTGACAACTCCCTCAAAGGGAATGTCAATATCGCGCACACCGCCAAATTCATTTTCATAGTGGAAATGGAATTCCTTGCCATCAGACCCGTAGAGAATCAAGTTTTTATCTTCTTCTGACAAGTCCTCAAAAGGCTTATCCATATCCACTCCAAAGGCTGTCATGGCCTGCTCTAGCATATTTGGATAGTAGTTGGATGAGATAGGATTCCAAGGTGCCAAGGCTCCCTCACGCAAAGTTTTGCTGGTATCAGGAACCACCAAGTCAACATCCACCTCTAGCTTGATGCCCAAACCGTCACACTCACTACAAGAGCCAAAAGGCGCATTAAAGGAGAAGAGACGTGGCTCTAACTCTGGAACAGTAAAACCACAAACTGGACAGGCATAGTGCTCAGAAAAGAGCAACTCCGAATCGTCCATAGTGTCAATAATCACATAGCCTTCTGCGATACGAAGGGCAGCCTCAATGGAGTCAAAGAGACGGCTACGAATGCCCTCCTTGATGACAATACGGTCTACCACAACATCGATATTGTGTTGCTTGCTCTTAGATAACTCTGGCACTTCGGTCACATCATAAACTTCCCCATCCACTCGGACGCGGACATAGCCGTCTTTCTGAACCTTTTCAATGATACTCTTATGTTGCCCTTTTTTCTTACGGATGATAGGAGCTAAAATTTGCAGACGTTGGCGTTCCGGCAACTCCAAAACCTTATCCACAATTTGCTCCACAGAAGAAGCCTTGATAGCCCCATGCCCGTTGATACAGTAAGGCGTCCCCACACGTGCGTAGAGGAGACGCAGATAGTCATTGATTTCAGTCGTTGTTCCAACGGTCGAACGAGGGTTTTTGCTGGTGGTTTTCTGGTCGATGGAAATAGCTGGGCTGAGACCATCAATGGCATCCACATCTGGTTTTTCCATATTGCCCAAAAACTGGCGAGCATAGGCTGATAGACTCTCTACATAGCGACGTTGGCCCTCAGCATAGAGGGTATCAAAGGCCAGACTGGATTTCCCAGACCCTGACAAACCAGTCACAACAACTAGCTTGTCTCGCGGAATCTCCACATCAATATTTTTTAAGTTATGGGCACGTGCCCCATGAATCACAATTTTATCTTGCATCTTTGTTCTTTCTAGTCCATTATTGCTTTCCATTATACCAAAAAATGTGAAATTCTATTACCCAAAAAGCTGTTTTTATAGTATAATAGTACGGTGCAAAAAATGAATCACTGAATAGTAGGAAAGGATAGGGGATATGAAACAAGTTTTTCTCTCAACAACAACTGAATTTAAAGAGATCGACACGCTTGAACCGGGTACTTGGATCAACCTCGTCAATCCTACACAAAATGAATCGTTGGAAATCGCTAACGCCTTCGACATTGACATTGCCGACCTTCGAGCACCGCTCGATGCGGAAGAAATGTCCCGTATTACCATCGAAGATGAGTATACTTTGATCATCGTGGACGTTCCCATCACAGAGGAAAGAAACAATCGTACCTACTACGTTACGATTCCGCTAGGGATTATCATCACCGAGGAGACCATTATCACTACCTGCTTGGAGCCCCTCCCTGTTCTCGATGTCTTTATCAACCGTAGACTGCGCAACTTTTACACCTTCATGCGTTCACGCTTTATCTTCCAGATTCTCTACCGCAACGCCGAACTTTACCTTACTGCCCTTCGTTCGATCGACCGTAAGAGTGAACAGATCGAAAGTCAACTTCACAAATCTACTCGAAACGAAGAGCTGATTGAGCTCATGGAATTGGAAAAGACCATCGTCTATTTCAAGGCCTCACTTAAGACGAATGAGCGCGTGATTAAGAAATTGACTAGCGCAACTAGCAATATCAAGAAATACCTAGAAGACGAAGACCTACTCGAAGATACCCTGATTGAAACCCAACAGGCCATCGAGATGGCAGATATCTATGGAAACGTCCTTCACTCTATGACAGAGACCTTTGCCTCTATCATTTCCAACAATCAGAACAACATCATGAAAACTCTGGCTCTCGTAACCATTGTCATGTCTGTCCCAACCATGATCTTCTCTGCCTACGGAATGAACTTCAAGGATAATGAAATCCCTCTAAACGGTGAGCCGCACGCCTTCTGGTTAATCGTCTTTATCGCCTTTGCTATGAGTGTCTCGCTCACTCTCTATCTCATCCATAAAAAATGGTTCTAAGAGGAATCCCTATGTCTCAAATTGATTTACAGAAACTAACCAAGAAAAACCAAGAGTTTATCCACATCGCTACCCAACAATTTATCAAAGATGGTAAAACAGACGCTGAAATCAAGGCTGTCTTTGAGGAAGTCATTCCTAAAATCCTTGAAGAGCAAGCAAAGGGGACGACTGCACGTTCCCTCTACGGGGCTCCAACCCACTGGGCTCATAGCTTCACTGTCAAGGAGCAATACGAAAAAGAGCATCCAAAAGAAAATGACGATCCAAAACTCATGATTATGGACTCAGCCCTTTTTATCACCAGTCTCTTTGCATTGGTTAGCGCTCTAACTACCTTCTTCTCTACAGATCAGGCTATTGGCTATGGGTTGATTACCCTCTTGTTGGTTGGGCTTGTAGGAGGACTTGCCTTCTACTTGATGTACTACTTTGTCTACCAGTACTATGGACCAGACACAGACCGTAGCCAACGTCCTCCATTCTGGAAGTCAATCCTCGTTATCCTGGCCTCTATGGTCCTTTGGTTGGTTGTCTTCTTTGCAACAAGCTTCCTACCAACCAGCCTCAATCCAGTCCTTGCTCCATTGCCTTTGGCTATCCTGGGAGCTGCCCTTCTCGCCCTTCGCTTCTATCTCAAGAAACGTTTCAACATCCGAAGTGCAAGCGCGGGCCCATCACGTTATTAAGAAAAGTGAAAAGCTATGGCATATAGTCAATCCTTAGCTCAGCAGATTCGAAAAATTCTAGCGCTCAAACTTCCTCCCCAAATTTTCGAAGAAGAGTTAGAAGAAAAGAGACTGTTTGGTGGCCTTGCCTTTATGATTCGTGGGAAAATGGTCCTTACAGTCAGTTCCAGAAAGGACGAGCTGGTTATGGTGAGAATTGGCAAAGAAATGGAAAAGCAAGTTCTACCCCGAACAGGAGCTCATACTACATTGATGAGAGGGCGACCTTATCATGGCTATATAGACCTAGATATCGAAGGTCAAAAAGAGCTTCCTTACTGGATTGATTTAGCCCTCTCCTATAATCAAGAGTTGACCAAGTAACTCATATCTGGTTAGATTAGAAAAACGAAAAGCAACTGCTAAGGCGGTTGCTTTTTCACTTGCTTTCTTGAGATTCAATAGAACTTCTGAGTCTCATTCTTGTAGTTTTCTCTCATCTTTTATGATAAAATAGGCTAAATCTATTTGCAGGAGGATGAGATATGATTTCTACTATTGGTATCGTGAGCTTGTCTAGTGGTGTTATCGGAGAGGATTTTGTCAAACACGAAGTCGATTTGGGTCTCCAACGTCTCAAGGATTTGGGACTCAATCCTGTCTTTTTGCCCCATTCGCTAAAAGGGTTAGACTTTAGCAAGGACCATCCGGAGGCGCGTGCAGAAGATTTGATGCAGGCCTTTTCTGATGATAGCATCAACATGATCCTATGTGCCATCGGTGGGGATGATACCTATCGCTTGCTACCTTATCTTTTTGAAAACGACCAGCTTCAAAAGGTTATCAAGCCAAAGATTTTTCTTGGCTTCTCGGATACCACTATGAACCACCTTATGTTGCACAAACTAGGGGTCAAGACTTTTTATGGGCAATCCTTTCTAGCAGACATTTGTGAATTGGACAAGGAGATGTTGCCCTATAGCTTTCACTACTTTAAAGAACTGATTGAGACTGGAAGAATCTCAGAAATCCGCCCTAGCGACGTTTGGTATGAGGAACGAACTGATTTTAGTCCCAAGGCCCTGGGAACAGCTCGTATCAGTCATGTAAATACAGGCTTTGATTTGTTACAAGGAAATACCCAGTTTGAGGGAGAAATTCTCGGCGGTTGCCTTGAATCCCTCTATGATATCTTTGACAATTCTCGATACGTAGATAGCACGGAGCTCTGCCAAAAGTACAAACTCTTCCCTGACTTATCCGACTGGGAAGGAAAGATTCTTTTGTTAGAAACAAGCGAAGAGAAGCCTGAGCCGGAAAACTTCAAAAAGATGGTGCTGGCTTTGAAAGAAACTGGGGTATTTGAGGTCATCAGTGGACTCTTGGTCGGAAAGCCAATGGATGAAGCCTTCTATGACGACTATAAAGAGGCACTAATGAGCATCGTTGACAGCAATATCCCAATTGTCTATAATCTAAACGTTGGGCACGCCACACCAAGAGCCATTGTACCCTTTGGCGTCTATGCTTATGTGGATGCAAAAGAGCAAGTCATTCGCTTTGACTATAACAAAAAATAAACAATTTCTCCATTTTTATGCTTTTGTATTGATTTTCGCTAATTTCTATGATATCTTTTTGAAGGAGGTGTATATGACTAAACAAAAAATAAATCAAATTGTCGGTTCAATCGGGGCCTTTATCGGGATTATTGTATTTATCGCCTACATCCCACAAATTTTTGCCAATTTACAAGGCAACAAAGCTCAACCATTCCAGCCTTTATCCGCAGCAGTATCTTGTTTAATTTGGGTTATTTATGGATGGACAAAAGAACCTAAGAAGGATTGGATACTAATTATTCCAAACTCAGCTGGCGTTGTCTTAGGTGGACTGACATTTCTTACTGCACTATAAAAGTTACTAGCATATAATCAAAAAGCTGAGATAATTTTCTCAGCTTTTTCTATTTTCTCAGATAGTTAGACGCTTGGACTCACTAATTTCCGTTTTTCCACTCACAATCATTCTCGTGGTCATCAACTAGGCCTGCTGCTTGTAGAAATGACAAGACTGCAACGGGACCTGTGAACTTGAAGCCTTGTTTTTTTAGATCTTTAGCTAATTTTTCAGACAAGGCTGTTTTAGCAGGTGCTAGGTGATAGTCAGGAACATCATTCACGATGGTTTTCCTCTCAACAAAGGACCAGAGATAGGCATCAAAAGAGCCAAAGGTTTTCTGTACTTGTAAAAAGGCTTGGGCGTTAGCGCGTGTAGCAAAAATCTTGGCTCTATTTCGAATGATAGCTGGATTCTCCAGCATAACTTCCAACTCCCCATCTGTCATTTCCGCGACCGCTTGAATTTGATAGCCATGAAAGGCTTCTCGGAATCCTTGGCGTTTGTTGAGTACCGTTTCCCAAGACAAGCCTGCCTGATAGGTTTCCATACAAAGCAGTTCAAAAAGAGCGCGGTCATCATGAAGGGGCTGTCCCCACTCTTCATCATGATAGGCCACATATAATGGGTTGTTCATTTTAACCCAACCACAGCGTTTTGTCATAAAAATCTCCTATTTCACCAACATCTTAAGGGCAGACTTGATATAGTTCTCAGCTGTATCCGAGGTTCCTTCAAAGAATTTCTTGATTTTCTTGAGCTCGGTTGCCTTGTAGCCCAGTGCCAACATGGCTTCCATAGCCTCTTCCAGTTCTTGGTTTTCAGCACTGGTTTGCACTGCCACCTTGGCAAGAAGATCATCACTAGCCACAACTACCTTTCCTTCCAAGTCCAGCACCATCTGCTGAGCTGTTTTCTTGCCAATTTTAGGGAACTTGGTCAAGTAGGTGATGTTCTTAGTTTCAATCGCCTGAACCAAGCCAGCATTGTCATCGGCAGCAATAATAGCAAGAGCTGACACAGGACCAATCCCTGAGACTGAGATCAGACTAAGAAAGAGTTTCTTCTCATCTTCTGATCGAAAACCATAGAGCAGATGCGCGTCCTCACGGACAACTTGGTGCACATAAATTTGAGTCTCTTGATTAACCTGACCTGAGTAAGCATAGGGATTGGCTACATGCAGGATATAACCGATACCATTCGCCTCTAGGACGATGTATTTGGCAGTGATTTTGGTAATGATTCCTTTTAGATATTCGTACATAGTTTTCACTTTCTATAATTGATTTGCAATTCCTTGTAAATGCGCTGCTCTGATGATAAGAAGCAACCCAAGTACTGCACACACAATAAAAACGAGCCAAACACCTACAGCACCTGTTGCAGCGCTGATAGAAATCATCGCCCCCGCTAAAATAGACGCTAAAGGCTGCGCCATATTAAGGAAACCTGAGTAGGTTCCGAGCTTATTCTCATTCATCATTTCCGCCCGCAAAACTTGGCTTGGCGGCATGCAGATGAGTTCCCCCATAGTATAGAGAATGGCTAGCAAAAACAGAGCCCAGAAACTCCTGAAGACAATGGTGAAAAGCATACCCAAGTCAAAGATAATACTTCCCAATAAAAACTGCGGTATGAGCTTCATTTCCTTGGTCAAACGATTGGCAGTCGTTATGAAGCAAACAATAATCAGGGTATTGATAAAAACCATGATACTGAGCATCTTAGCTCCTGAAATATGAATACCGAAAACACTACTCGCGATGAATGACTCTTTCAAATGAACGGGTATATAATTGTCAATTTGCAACCAGATAACTCCATTAAATACAGTCCCTAACGTATAAAGTAGGAAAATTTTGTCCTGAAAAACAGAAACATAATTTTTCACAGTTGCCAAAGGACTGCTACCATGCTCAAAGACCAGATTAGCTGGCTTGCTTTCTGAAAAATATTTCCAAGCGAGGAAAAAATTCAAGAAGCTAATCACCGTCAAAACCAGAAGCAACTCAAAAAAATGGTGGTCGTAAAAGAAACCTGCAAGCCCTGCTCCTAACATAACGGATACATTGACAAACCAATAACTAATCGTATAAACGAAACGGCGATTTTGCTCGTCGGTCAAATCAATAATCATCGCATCAATAGCCGGCCAAGAGAAAGTTCCTGCGGTCTCTGCCAGCAACATTCCGACAAAAGTCAAAAAGGGAAAAATATGATTAGGCATATTTGCCAGCAGCACAAGAAAGTAGCCACTCGCAAGACCAAAGTTTCCCCAGTCAATGACTTTCTTACGTCCCCAAAGATCCGCCAAATGTCCACCATACAGCCCAGCTAAAAAACCAATGAGTTTGGTTGTGATCATCAATAACCCCGCCCAAAAGGCTCCAAAATATTGAACATAGTACATGGCCATAAAAGGAGTAATGGCACTCTCTAAAATCCGTGCTACAAAGCTCATCCATTCCCGCATTTGAATTTGCTTGGGGAGGGCAAAAAATTCTTTCATCTTTTATTCCTTTTTCATAATTTCTTCGCTTTTTCTTACCTAGTATATCATATTTTTTTGCTGAAAACTGCAAACACAAGTGCAACCTCTGGTTGACAAATAGTACAGGAGATTGTATTCTCATTATAAGTAAAAATTGTTAGGATAGAGGTAGAAAAAGGAGGATAGAATCATGAAACTCGCAGAAAAACTATTTGAACTCAGAAAGGAAAAAGGTTGGTCCCAGGAAAAGCTAGCAGAACAAATCAATGTTTCTCGGCAAAGCATCTCAAAATGGGAGTCTGGTCAAGTCCTTCCAGAAATCGAAAAAATCATTGAATTAAGCAGGATTTTTCAAGTGACAACTGACTATCTACTACTGGATGAAAACTCTGAAAAAGGGGCCTCACAAGTGATCTTGGAAGAAGGCAAGGACAAATACTATAAAGAGGCTAAATCCTATGGTCTCTGGCAAGTGATTTATATTTTCGTCTTGGCTCTGGCTATCTATCTCTTTTTGGCTGGTTCTAGTTTTCCAGCTGAATTCACTGCTTGGATCTGGCTAACCTTCGTTCTCTTAATCGCTTCTGCAATTGCTATTAACAAGGCGCTAAAGATTAAGCAAAAGTATCTGGACAAGGTTATAGGCCTTGATGATTTTAAGAAAGAAGGTGCTAAAGATGAAACTAAAAACTGACAATCCCATACCTGTCAAAACTCGTCTGAAAGAACTCTTTGGCGACTGGCTCTTCATCTCAGGCTACCTAATTGCTCTTTTTTTACTAACTATGAGCTGTTACAATCTGGTTCTAGGAGGCATTCCTGCATTCACTGAAGTCCAGAGCCAGCTTCTGGCTTTTTCTACCTCAGTCCTGCCTCTAACTATTATCTTTGCTTGGCTAGACTATAGAAAAGGCAGTTTCGGAAAACGTTGGGCAGGTTTACAGTTGGTTTACAAACATAGGAGCCTTTCCCACAGCCTTTTGCGCTCTGCTATCAAATTTTTTCCTTGGCAGCTGGGACATATGGGAGCTATCCGTAGTGCTTATCAAGCAGATACCCTGTCAATTTTCTTGTCAACTTCAGCAGGAATTCTCTTCTTGATTTTTCTGCTGATGGGACTCCTTCGCAAGGACAAACGCCATCCAGCTGATTTACTTGCTGGAACGCAAGTTCAGCTCAAAAATTCAAAACAGCTCTAGTTCTATGACTAGGGCTGTTTGATTTTCTATAGAGTTTAGTATTTCCCCAACTCCCGCAGGCTAGTATGATTTTCCTGAATGCGGCGGAACATCTTTTCCATATCTGACTTGGTAAAGTTGACCAAGACCGGTCGGCCGTGTGGGCAGCGAAGTCCTTCAGTTCTCATCGTCGCCGCCGCTCCTCTCTATGATTTTCTTCGCGATGACCTTGTGCAGGTTTCGTATTTCCACGTACTCATAACCGTGGTTCGCGAGCTCGCCTAGTGCGATGCGGAACACTTCAACACCGTCATTTTTCGCGAGCTCGTCAAGTTCACCTTCGGCCGTTTTGAGATCGTTAATCTCGCCGTCAGAGAGAATGAAGAGTAGCCGCCGTCGGCTTTTGAGTTTTTGTTTCCGCAGTACGGCAAGTGCCGGCAGGATGCTTGTGCCTCCGCCTGACTGCGGGCCGATCGAGGCCGTCTCGAGGGGCTGTGAAAAGCTTTTGTTTAGCCGCGCCTCGCCGCCGAAGTCGATCTCCAGCGTGCGGATACCGCTAAATCCGTTTACGGCGGCCAGAATCATGATGATGGCCTCGGCGTATTCTCGTTCAAAGAGATACGTGCTGCCGGAAACGTCCCGGAGGATCATGAGATCCACTGAGATTTTTCTCTTTTGGTAATATTGGAAAACTTTCATCTCCTCCATCGTTATGGAGGAGAGATAGGCGTCCTGCAGGCGGCGGAGGTTTACGTCCCCGTCGAAGGAACCCACTGCCCTCATGCTCGTGAAGACCTGCTTGAACATATATTCCAGCTCCGAAATTTCCCGGCGGTATTTCTGGACAGTATCAAGGAAAAAAGCTTGCGCTTCGTTCGTC
>ERZ773042.2139-NODE-2139-length-11008-cov-7.402721_pt1 | contig 11008 bp, 7 predicted proteins | sample MGYA00511664_ERZ773042 | MGnify/ENA primary metagenome ERZ773042 (study PRJEB29015, sample SAMEA2737984) | human oral metagenome | biome: human oral; feature: human-associated habitat; material: dental | place: China | collected 2036 ... | reverse complement strand
CCTCCAGGACGGACATTCCCGATCCGCCCCAGCTGGTGAGCTCGGAGGCGGCCTGCTCGAGGACGGGCAGGGGGAGCTGGGCAGGACCGGCGGAGAAATTGAAGACGCGCACGGAGTCATCATTGCCGCTTATACGCGCGGCGGCAATCTCATCCCAGCCGGCGACGACCACGCCCCGCACACGTCCCATATGACTCGCCACCCCTTCCCCGACCACCCGCCAGCATTCGACAGAACGGTGTCGGCACAGGCGTGGTAGCGGCGCCACCGATTTTTCACACCATCGTGCAATGATGAGACCACAGCACTCCCAGCACTGTCAGCCCGACACGTTGTCAGCGATAGCACAGGAAGATCGGCCAGACGACCGGTAGGGTTATCCTCACATCGAGGCCCCTACCTACAAGTTTTCATGATCAAATCACCGAACGACGCCCCCTCGACTTCCGACATCCGGGCCGCGCAGGACTCGCGCACCCCGGCCGGAGGCCGTTCCCACTCCCTGAGCCGCCAGCTGCTCGATCGGCTCCGCAGTGGCCGCAGACCGCGGCTCAGCGCCATCATCGTGGCGCTCATCGCAGTCGTGTCCCTGGCCACCGGGTTCCGGGCCTGCGACTGCGACGGGGTCTGGACCGAGGTCTCGGCCGGGAGCCGTCCAGAGGCCAACCCGCTCAAGGGCATGATGCCCTTCGCGCCGTCGGACGCCTCCACCCCGCCGGGGCTGCCCGAATCGGCCCCGCCCTACACGATGGAATGGCTGACGCTGCCACTCAGCGACGTCGTCACCGGGCCGGGCACCTACTCGTGGACCGCGCTCGAGTCGCATCTCGACGCCATCGCCTCGCGCGGGCACCAGGCAGTGCTGCGCTTCTACGTCGACTACCCCGGGCGTCCCAGCGGCATGCCGGCCTACCTGCTGAGCTCCCAGACGGTCACCACCCACGAGTACACGGTCAACGGCAATGCGCCGGGCCAGTCGCTCGCCCCCGATTACAACGCCCCCGAGATGATGTCGACGCTCACCGGCTTCATCTCGGCCCTGGCCCGGCAGTACGACGGCGATCCACGCCTGGCCTTCATCACACACGGCCTCGTGGGCTTCTGGGGTGAGGGGCACACCTGGCCGATGGACGGGAAGGTCTCCGGGGAGAACCCCTCCGGGGAGAACTGGATGCCGTCGACGGCGAACCAGAACATTCTGGTGGACACCTGGGACAGCACCTTCCAGGTGACACCGACGCTGGCGCGCTACCCATCAGCGGAAACGGCCAGACGCAGGGTCGGCTACCACGACGACTCCTTCGGCTACGCGACCATGGACACCGCCGACTGGCACTTCCTGCCGCTACTGAAGAAGGCGAAGGCGGACCAGGCCTGGCAGCACTACCCGATCGGCGGCGAGGTCTACCCGGGAATCCAGGAGTGCTCGGTGCGCAGCCCGGGCAGCTGCATGGCCTCGGGCTCGAACGGCGGCGCGGTGGACATGACCGCCTCCATCAAGGCCACGCACGCGAGCTGGCTGGTGGACAACTGGGCCTTCACGACGACGCTCAGCGGCACCGAGCGTGAGCGAGCCGTGCAGACCTCCGCCGAGACCGGCTACGACCTGTCGGTGGCGCGCTGGCGGATGCGCAACGGCAAGATCGAAGTGCAGATCGCCAACAACGGGGTGGCCCCCTTCTACTACAACTGGAAAGTGGAGGCGGTGGCCATCAACAGCTCGACCGGGACGGAGGTGGGGCGCGCAACGCTCAGCGGCGACCTGCGCAAGATCGAGATCGGTAAGACCCAGACCTTCTCCGGCCAGCTGCCGCAGGACCCGGCCGGTGAGAACACGATCCTGGTGCGTGTGGTCAACCCGCTGGCGTCGGGCCAGCCACTGCGCTTCTCCAGTGCGGGCCAGGACCAGACGCTGCCCGGCTACCTCACCCTGGGCCGCACGCCCAACAAGTAGGGCGCTGGGTCACCGGCGGGATCCCGGCGGGGAGCCGGCCGGAGCCGGTTCACCCGGTCCCGGACCGGGTGGCCTCCCCGTGGACCATCATTCTCCGGTCATTCTCCGGTCACCCTCTGTACCGTGACCCCATGAATGAGAATCGAATTCTGGGCAGTCTCCTGGGGCTGGCAGTGGGCGACGCCCTGGGGACCGCCGTCGAGTTTCAGGCTCGCGACTCCTTCCCGCCCGTCACTGACATGGTGGGCGGCGGGGTGTTCAACCTGGCGCCCGGGCAGTGGACCGATGACACGTCGATGGCGCTGTGCATCGCAGCGAGCCTGATCGAGACCGGGGCCTACGATCCCCGCGACCAGCTGGCCCGTTTCGTCCGTTGGTATCGCGATGGTTACTTCAGCAGCACGGGCCGGTGTTTCGATATTGGCAACCAGACCCGAGCCGCCTTGGAGGAGTTCGAGGTCACCGGCGAGCCCTACCGCGAGGCAGTCGGTGGGATGAGCGCGGGAAACGGGTCGCTGATGCGCCTGGCACCGGTCGCGATGGCCTTCTGCGACGACCCCGAGGCCGCTGGGCGTTTCTGCGCCGACAGCTCCCGCACCACCCATCCCGCCGTCGAGTGCGTCGAGGCGTGCGGGGCCTACGGCAGACTCATCGCGGCCGCCATCGAGGGGGCGTCACGCGCGGATCTGTGCGTGCTGGCCGCCGAGCTGGCCGAGCAGGTGACCAGCCCCGACCTGGCGGCGATCCTGAGCGGCTCCTACCGGGTCAAGGAACGCGACGAAATCTCGTCGTCGGGATATGTGCTGCACAGCCTGGAGGCGGCGCTGTGGGCCCTCGTCAGAACCGACGACTTCCTCGAAGGTGCGCTGCTGGCCGTGAACCTGGGCGACGACGCCGACACCGTCGGGGCCATCTACGGGCAGCTGGCGGGGGCGCTGTACGGGCGCAGCGGAATCCCGGGGAGCTGGCGGAACCGGCTCCACGACGTCGAGATGATCGAGGACCTGGCCGCGGGGATCGCGGACCGGGTCGGAACCTTCGAGGTCGTGGTCGGCTGAGACCGGCCAGCGAATTTGTCCGCAGGGCCGGGCTGGGATACGCTCATCGGCGGTGACGTGTCTGAGCGGCCGAAAGAGCTCGCCTCGAAAGCGAGTGTGGTGCAAGCCACCGTGGGTTCAAATCCCACCGTCACCGCCACGTGCACTACACGAGCCCCCGGTCTCCGCGCCGGGGGTTTTGCTTCGTCGGGTGCTCGTCCGGACGGTATCCCTCTGCATCCTCACAGGTCCGCTGGTCTTGCCGTCGCCCGCCAGTCTTCCCATCGTCTGCTTGCTTTCCCGACGGGAGCACTTGTCTTGTGGACGAACGCTTGCGCTACAGCGCAGGCGCATGACTGTAAAGCAAGCGAACCGCCCGTCACCGGCCACGTCCTCCGATAATGCGCCTCCTTGACGAAACCGTTGTGGAGCAGGACCGGTTCATCGTGATGTTGTCGTCGTGTGTCTGCGCCTCGAATCGCGTGATCCGTGGATAGGTGTCGAACAGATGGCGAACGAGTTCGCGGACCGTTTTCTTCCCCCAACCCATTCCGCGCATCCCGTCGGCGAGACAGACGTCGAACAATGGCGCATCGCCGTTGAGATCCTCGAGCCCCACGACCCCGACGAGACCGTCCCCGACCCGCACTGCGAGAAGCGCGTGCTCGGGAGGGACGAACCCCGTCAGCTTTTCGTGATTCAATTTCTTCCCGGGTCGGGGACGGATTCACATGGAAGGGAAAGGTGTTTTCCAGCATGAACCGTGCGAACTCGTCCCAGTCACACCGATCGGTGGGGGAGAGCGGCTCGATCTCCACAGCCATGGGCGCATGCTACCGGCCGGCAGCCTGACTCCTAGTCGGGGAAGTTGGGCTCGTCACCCCAGATGGCTGAGGCTACTGTCTTGGCGGCAGCTGACCCGGCACGATTAGCCGAGATGCTGGGGCTGCTGATGGTTGCGCTGTCACTGCTGCGGTAGACCACGCGATCACCGCAGATGGTTCCCGCGTACCGACCTGAGGGGTCGTAGACTCTGCCGTTCGAGATTCTGCCGAGGTATGTGCCCGAGCGTGAGAACAGCGAATTGCCGCTGACCTGTAGAGGACGACCATTCTTGGTGTAGAGGTTCATGATTTCATTGTGGGCCGGAGTGCTGACAGAAACTGTGGGCTGGCGCCAGCAGCAGTCGGCTCACTCATATCCGACTCCCCATCTCACTCAGTATCTTCAGTCACCCACTCCTCGATCTCGGGCAGAGGCGCTCCCAGTTCCCCCAGAATGCCCGACCAGTCCTTTCGTTTCTAGGTGTCGGGCGTCGGGTTCCAATTCGATGGTCACATCAGCCGGCGGAAAGGAGTAGTCGACGGTGGCGAGATACTCGCGGAACCCAAGCAGGGCGAGCAGGTTCGCGAAGGTCTCCATGTTCTGCTCCTTCAGCAGCGCGTTGATGATCTCTTCGCTTCGCTCACGTCGGTCGATGAACTTGGAGAGCACTTCGGTGACGACGGTGTTATCGGCATTGAAGTCGCTGTCGGTATTCGCCTTGGCTTTGGCAACCAAGACAGGGTCCTTCTTCGCATCGCGGAGGACTCCTTCGATTTCTGGCACCACGTCGTCGGCGCTCAGCCCGCTGTCTGCGAACAGGCTGTTGATGGCGTCGATGATCTCGGACCAGTGGGCCATGTCCCGTTCACGGGCCGCTGCTGTGCCCATCTCCGCCAATGGGGTCAACGGAGTTGCTTCCCCAGCGGAGAGGTTGAGCGTCTTCGTGGCCTTCTTCTCCACTTTGTACTTGGCGAGCGTGATGTGGTCGATCTCCACCACAACACCCACCCTTTCGTCCTTCAGGCGCTTGGCGAGGAGACGGTAATAGATGGAGCGGTTCTCCATCTCCAGGTCGTAGGGGATGATCTGGGAGAGGAAGTCGTACGCCTTGACGTAGTTGTTGAGGTTGGAGCGGAAGCCATCCAGGCGCTGCGTCTCCTCGTCGTCCTTGGCCTCGCGAGCCGTGCGCAGCAGGTCGAGGAAACGCTTAGCGCCTGGGTCGATAGCGCTCACCAAGGCGCTGTGGGTGGCCTGGGGATCGGTCGCTGCGATGGCCGCCGCTTCGATCTCGTCATGGGTGTAGATGCGGTCAAGACCCACGGCGTCCAACTGGACCGCGAGGCGGTTGGGCAGGTCGGGATCAGTACGCTTCTCAATGACAGCACCCTCGTAGTAGGGCTTGAATGCTGCCAGGATGTCGTCGGTGTCGTTTACGAAGTCGAGGACGTACACCCGGTCCTTTCCGGCCCACGTGCGGTTGAGACGGGAGAGGGTCTGAACGGCCATCACACCGTCCAGGCGCTTGTCGACGTACATCGCGCACAGCAGCGGCTGGTCGAACCCCACCTGATACTTGTTGGCCACGATCATGACTTGGTAGGCGGGGCCGTTCAACACCTCATCCAGGGGTTTGCCCTTGGCGCCGATGTTGACGCCGGCCTCGGTGTACTCACCCACGCCGAGTAGTTCGTCGGGCGCGATGTCAGTGTCGTCGCCTGAGACGATCACCCTTCCCGAGAACGCCACGAGCGCGTGCACGTCGTCATGGCCGTGCTTGGCCACGTAGCGTTCCACGGCCTTGTAGTAGCGCAGCGCATGCTTGCGGGAGGAGGTCACGATCATGGCCTTTGCCGTGCCGCCCAGCAAGCCCGCGATGTTCTCCCGAAAGTGCCGGACGATGATGTCGACCTTCTGGGTGATGTTGTGCTCATGCAACTGCACCCAACGGTGCGCTGCCTTGCGGGCAGCCTCCTTGTCGACCGACTCGATGTCGTCGTCGGCAGCCTTCAACCCGAGCTCGTAGGCCACCTTGTACTCGGTGTAGTTCTGGAGGACGTCGAGGATGAAACCTTCCTCGATGGCTTGGCGCATCGTGTAGCGGTGGAACGGTTTGGGCAGCGGTTCACCGTTGTCGTCCAGGTCGTTGTAGTCCGGCGTCCCGAACAATTCGAGGGTTTTCTCCTTCGGGGTTGCAGTGAACGCCAGGTACGTCAGATTGGGGGTCTCGGCTCGCTGCGGCAGTTCTGCGGCAAGCATGGCCTGCGCATCGATCTCACCGCCGTCCTCCACGTCGGCCTGCTCGTTCGGGCTCAGCACCGTCTTCAACTTTGCTGCTGCCGTGCCCGTCTGTGACGAGTGCGCTTCGTCCGCGATCACCGCATACTGACCGCCCGAGGAATCGGCCTGCTCGCGTAGGTACTTCAGTGCGAACGGCGCGGTCTGGATCGTGACCACGATGATCGGCGTCTTCAACCGGAGGGCATCGGCCAGTTCCCCCGACTTCGACCCACCGGCCCCATCAATCCGCACCATCTGGGCATGATGGGGATCCAACTGCCGCATGGCCGTCGACATCTGCTTGTCGAGCACGTTACGGTCGGTGACCACGATCACCGAATCGAAAGCCTTTTTGTTGTCTCGGTGCAGAGCCGCGAGGCGGAAGGCCGTCCAGACGATGGTGTCGGTCTTCCCTGAACCAGCCGAGTGCTCGATCAGGTAGCGCTCGCCGACGCCCACCTCGCTCACTCGTGCCACGATCTTCTCCACCGCATCCCACTGGTGGAAACGCGGGAAACGCAATGACGTGGACTTCTCCGTCTTACCTGTAACCGGGTTCGGTTTCTCGTCGGTGCGCACGACGATGAACTTGGTCAGGATGGTCAGGAAGGCATCCTTGTTCAGCACATCACGCCAGAAGTATTCGGTGCGAGCGCCGTCCGGGTTCAGCGGATTGCCCTTGCCGGTGCCGTCGCCCTGGTTGAACGGCAAGAAGGTGGTCTTGGCGCCCTTCAGGTCCGTCGTCATCGAGACCTCGTTGTCGGTGACGACGAAATGCACCAAGGCGCGCTTGCCCCAAGCCAGCAGGACGTCCTTGCCGTCAGCGCCCGGGTCGCGATCGTTCTTGTACTGCACCTGTCCGCGCACCACCGACTGGGTGAACTCGGTCTTCAACTCAATGGTTGCCACTGGGATGCCGTTGCAGAACAGCACGAGGTCGATGGACTTGTTTGGGTTCGTGATCGAGTAGTGCACCTGCCGGACCACCCGCAGGACGTTGCGCTGATAGTCCTGCACCGTCTTGGGGTTCATCGTCTCGGTCGGTTTGGCCTGCACCATCTGGAACCGGGCCGAGACACGCCTGAAGCCCTTCCGGAGCACCGTCAAGGTGCCCCCGCCCCCTGTGACGTTGCTGAGTGTCTCAGCCAAAGCGTTGAGGATGCCGTCCTTCGCCTTCGTCTGGGCTGCAGGGCCCACGCCTGGTTTGACGATCTTGGCGAGTTCGTCCGGCTGAGTGGCCTCCAGCCACGCGAAGACATCCTCTGGGAACAAAGCGCGCTGTTTGTCGTAGCGTGCAGCCGATCCCTCCTCGTAGACCCAGCCCTGGCTCTGGAGGCGAGCGACGATCTCGTCTTCCATCGCAAGCTCCTTGTACGCCTGCGTCATGACGCCTCCTCGATACGCTCGATGCCGGTGGTGGGGTCAATCCTGCCGCTGACGGCGGCAGTAATGAGGGCCTCGCGTCGCTCCCGTAGCAGACTCAACATCTCATGGACACCGATGATGAGAGTGTCCATGGTCCGTAAGGTGGTTTGCAAACGAGCCACTCGTTCGTTCTGCTCATCTAGGGTGGGCACGTTCATGGGCAAGTCAAGAATGCTATGAAGACTAATATTCTGCATTGAATCGCTTGTTCCAGTTGCTTCGATCTCAATAAGGTCGCGATAGGGGCGAGTTCCGAGTATCAAAGCAATGAAATGAGGGTTGTTGTGGCCAACATTGAATGCGTACAATTTATCGCTTAACATCAGTCGAGGCATGGCTTTTGTTACAACCGCAGCGCTCCCCAACAATGTCCGAGTGTTTGCGCGAGAAATGACAATATCTCCGATGCCGGGTACGCAAGATGGATCAGGTGAAATCTCGTCAGGGAGTTTCTTGTTCTCCAGGGCATTGAAAATGCCGCTGTTCACGCATCCAACTTTGAGAACACCCCACTCGCTTACTCCATCTGCTGGGTGAGGAAGACACTGTGGACTGACGCCTTGGCGTACTCCTGTTACGACGTGTTTCATTCGTGGACCAAGAAGGCAACATCTTTCCGCGTCAAGGTGATAGGCTATGGCTGCTCGCCTGCGCTCATGCGTCAGAGTTAGCAGATGCTCCTGCGCTTCGATCATGGCGTCGATCTGCGCAGTCTCGCGGTCGAGGAAGTCAGCGATCTCTTCCTGTTCTGTCCGTGACATCAGCGGCAGACGGTATTGAGCAACGAACTCTGGGGGAACCCGGAGCAGGTTCCCCACTCCCTCTACTCGGGTCATTCCTTCGGAGATGAAGGGGCGAGATTGGCCCACATAGGTCAGGTAACGAGCACAGGCATGAGATTTCGCCCGTAACACGTGTACTTCGGTACTGGCGGCTCCTACAGGGGTGTCAATGGCTGCCACCGTGCTTCGTCCATGGGCGAACGTGGGTGTGACTTTTGGTTGCAATACGTCGCCAGCGCGGAACCTCGTGTAGCCCGAGGCAACGTCGGCTACGTCTGCACGGCGACTGAAATCCGCCCGTCCGTTCGGCCAGACAGCCTCCAGCGGCACGAAGGTGACGTCTTCTGCGGTGGACAAGAACTCCGGGGTTGCTGGATTCAGCCAGGCCATGCGCCGTAACTGCACTGTCGTCATGCCTTCACCTCCGCGAAGAGTGCTTGTACGCGGGCGATGGCTGCTTGGAGGTCGGCGTCGATCTCTGCCAGTGGGCGCGGAGGCACGTACTTGTAGAAGACGCGGGTGAAGGGAATCTCATAGCCGACTTTGGTTCGAGTGCGGTTCACCCAGGCTTCCGGGGCCCACGGCAGAACCTCCCGCGCAACGTAGGTGTCGATGTCTTCGGTGAGGGGTACGTTCTCGGTGTCCCGCAGCGAGGGGTCCGGCTCGGGCTCGCCCTTGAGGTTGGTGACCAACTCTCCTTCGGGGGAGGACTTCGCGAAGGCTCTCATGACTGCGGTGCGTTGAGCTAGTTTGAGGCCCATCTCCTGGGCGACTAGGGCGGCTCCCAGCTCCTTGTCGAAGTCACGTCGAGATGTCCAAACGGTCTCGTGGTCCATGCTCTCCAAGGCGGCCCTGAGCCGTTCCCGCAGTACCTTGTCCATCTTCTTGATCGGCGTCAGCGACAAAGCCTTCTCAATCCGGTCCTGGTCCACCGAGAAGACCTGGCGCAGCGGCTGTTCGACGGTGATCGTCCGGTAGCCGAACTCCTCGGTACGCAGCACCTTGGATAGGTCGGGGTCAGCGTCCTCGAACTGTCCGTACAGGTGAGTGATGGTTTGCATGTTGGCCTCGGACAGGTAGCGGCGCTTGGATCCGATGGATTTGCGCATCTTCTCCCACTGGGCCGTTGCGTCGATCAACTGGACCTTGCCCTTGCGTTCGGCGGATTTGGCGTTGTCGAGCACCCAGATGTAGGTCGCGATGCCCGTGTTGTAGAAGAGGTCGTTGGGCAGGCCGATGATGGCATCCACGAGATCGTTTTCCAGAAGATGACGACGCACCTCCGACGGCCCTTCTCCGGCTCCGCCCGTGAACAGGGGCGATCCGTTGAGGACGATTGCACCACGCCCACCGCCCTGTGCAGCGGGCCGCAGCTTCGATACCAGATGCTGCAGGAACAGCAACGCCCCGTCGTTGACGCTCGGCAGGCCAGCAGCGAAACGTCCATCCTCACCGTCGCGCTCTCGCTCGTCCTTGACTGCCTGCTGTTGGACCTTCCATTCCTGCCCGAACGGTGGGTTCGCGAGGCAGTAAGAGAACGTCTTGCCCTCGTGGCCGTCCTTCAAGAGCGTGTCCCCGAAGTAGATGTTCGAGGAGTCCTGGTTCTTGATGATGAGGTCTGCCTTGGCCATGGCGAAGGACAGGGGGTTGAACTCTTGGCCGAACAGGTTCAGGGTGGCTTGTCCGTTGTGCTGGCGTAGCCATGAGTGGGCTTCTGAGAGCATGCCGCCTGTCCCGCAAGTGGGGTCGTAGACCTGGCGGATCAGGTGGGGATCAGAAAGGTCCTCGGTGTCGGGTGCGAACAGCAGTGAGACCATGAGCCGGATGACCTCGCGCGGGGTGAAGTAGTCACCCGCGAGGTCCTTGCTCGACTCCATGAACCGTCGGATTAGTTCCTCGAAGACATCGCCCATCTCGGCGTTGCTCACCCTGTCAGGGTGGACGTCGAGGGCAGCAAACTTCTGGACTATCCCCGTCAGCCGTTCGCGCTCGTCTAGGGTGTCGATGACCGAGGCCATGTTGAACCGTTCGAAGACGACCTGCACCTCGTCGTTGAAGCCCTCCACGTAGTTCTGGAGGTTTGCGGCCAGGTTTGCCGGGTCGCCCAGCGTCTTCAAGGTGAAGGGAGAGGTGTTGTAGAACGACTGGCCCGAGGCTCGTTTCAGCATCTCGTGGCGTACGAGTCCCGGTGCGGTCTCGTATTTCTCAAACGCCCCCAGCACCGCCTGCTTCGTGTCCGCCAGTACCGCGTCGAACCTGGCCAGCACCGTGAACGGCAAAATGACCGTGCCGAACTCCTTGTGCCGGTACGGGCCACGAAGCATGTCAGCGATGCTCCAGATGAAGTTCGGGTCGGGACGGCTCACTTGTATCTACTCGCCTTCTGATTGGGGCCTGCATGGATCGTATTGGAGCTTGCTGAGACAACACATGGGGACTCGCGGTACCAGTGAGCAGCCGACCGGTCAGCCCGCCAGGGTTGTGTTTCTGTGGGTCTGCCTTGCTTTCGTGGATACCTGAGTTGGCGGGATGAGGGCTCTGTGGGAAGGATGCCTGTCGATAGAAGGGGATTTGGTGAGAGTCCTCACTGGAGTGCCGGGTCGGGTCAGCGGATCTGGACGATCGGGGGCTGGTTGCCCCAGGCGCGGTCGGTGGTCAGGACCGGGACGGCGAGGCGGTGGCCGAGGGCGAGGCAGAGCCGGTCTCCC
>ERZ773042.2131-NODE-2131-length-11027-cov-3.764491_pt1 | contig 11027 bp, 10 predicted proteins | sample MGYA00511664_ERZ773042 | MGnify/ENA primary metagenome ERZ773042 (study PRJEB29015, sample SAMEA2737984) | human oral metagenome | biome: human oral; feature: human-associated habitat; material: dental | place: China | collected 2036 ... | reverse complement strand
GGTAACTCATGCTCCATTTTTTGATCATGGTGCTTCTTTCCTCTCAAATCTTCCCACGGTAGGAAGGAAGCATTTGCGACATATTCCATATCCTCATGAAATACATGATTCTCAATCCACATAGAAATTCCTCTCTCCCTATACTGCTTCAGTGCAATTAAAATACGCATCGTATCAAGTCAACACTAGCGTTGACTTGATACGATGAAGTCATCCATTACCCTCACAATCCTACAATTTGCAGATTCTCTTGCGCATCAAGAAAGGCACGAAACAAATAAAAATCCGTTGGTGTCGTAATTTTTATATTTTCTACAGGCCCCGTCACAGTATTTAGCGAGAATCCATAATACTGCATCAACATTGCGGAATCTATAAAATCTGTCCGTTTTTCCTGCTGCGCCTTGATATGCGCTTTGTAAATATCTTGCAAGTAAAAGCATTGAGGGGCACGTGCCATTGCACAATCTGAACGATTAAATATCTTTCCCACATGTTCGCCTTGTTGAACGAATATCGTCTCTATGGCAGGTGTCGTCGTAATGGCACTTCCATATTTTTGCACACTCTTGAGACATGATGAAATCGTATCTGAATCAATCATAGGCCGAACACCGTCGTGAATCAAGACAATATCCTCTGCACCTTTCGCATATTTCAGTGCAGCATCTAATCCTCGGAAGATAGACTCTTGTCCTGTATTTCCACCCGGCACCACTTCCAGTACTTTTCGAATACGAAAGTCTACCAAGAGATCTTTTGCGTACTCAATCCACGATTCAATACAAACAAGGACTATGCCATCAATTTCATCGTGTTGTTCGAAATGCTCCAACGTATATATAAGAACAGGCTTCCCATGCATCTCCAGAAACTGTTTCGGCTTCGATCGCGTATTCATGCGTTTTCCTGTGCCGCCAGCAAAGATTACGGCAATGTTCATTTGTCCCCCCCTATACATTCCCATATATACACCCCTAAAGTAAAAACACATTATCCATTTTTTCATTCTTTCCCTGTGGAAAATAATGAATCCCTCGATAATTTTTATATGAATGATTCAAATCGATATAAGCTGTATTGTGCTTAGGTACTTGATCTTCTTGGGGAGGAAGTTTCATATAGTCTCCAAAAACCATTGTCAAGTATTCCTCATAACGCGAAGGAACAGGAATTTGATACCCCTCAAACGGAAGATAACACGGCTTATCCCAAAAATCTTTCGGATATTTTAGCGTCAATCCCTTTAATCCTGTCACTAATTCTGTATAATATGTCCATGAATCTGTCGGAGATAAAAGCATCTTCTGTTCTGCATATCGCCAAATTTTATCTCGTATACGCTTATTGGAGAAAATCCCATACGCAATTTTAGCCAATAGCCGAGTCATGCCGCCTTGATTATCTGGCAGACGCTGTGCATTGAACAGAGAATACACCATCGCCCAAAAGACTTGTTTGCTATGCGAAAGCATACCGTCAGCTCGACGGTCCAAGGGGATTAAATCAATTTGCAAACCTTGATTGATGTCATCATTTACACAGTGTTTATTAATGAAAGTCGTATTATTATCTCGAATCGATGCACCTGCATCGTGATAATTTTCTGTTTCGGTCGTCCTGCAATAGGCATATCGTTTCGTATCTGCAAACGAATTCCATACCTTAGGAAGCCTCTCGTAATCTTCCCGAAGCAGGAACACATCAATATCATCATCCCAAGGAATAAATCCATGATGCCGAACAGCGCCAATGCAGCATCCACTCCCAACATAGAAACGTATTCCATGTTGATCGCATATCTCTTTAAAGTATAGTAATATTTCTAGCGCTTTTTCCTGTATGGCTTTTAGTTGTTCTTTATCATAATCCACGATACTAACTCCCTACTTTCCAAACCGTCAGAAACATCATCTTAAAATTATACAACACCCCTGTTTTTTTTAACGCATCAAGATTCCATTTCATCTTTTGGGGAAGAATCTCATACACATAGGCACAATCTATGTCCTTTGCATCTTGCAACAACCTATCTTCATCTTTATATTGGATACTGGCCGCACTGGTAATTCCAGCAGGCAGCAAGAGCGTTGCCTTCATTTCATCCGTGTAACAATCCACATACTTTTTCACTTCTGGACGCGTACCGACAAACCCCATATCACCTATAAGGACATTTATTAATTGTGGCAATTCGTCCAAACGGCAAGCACGTATCATCCTCCCCACTTTTGTAATTCGACTATCATGTAACGTCGTCACCTGTGAACCAATCGCCTCCGCGTCCTTCACCATGGTCCGAAACTTATAGATGCGGAATACCTTCCCATATCGTGTGACACGTTCTTGTCGGAAAAAAACTTCACCATTCGAATCTAATTTTATCCATATCGCCAGTATTAGGAATACCGGCGATAAAACAATCAACAATAAGAACGCCAATACTCGATCTATTATGAATTGCACACATAAACTAATCTTGCGATGATGCAACACATTATAATATGATCGGATTGCTTCAAGCTGCATATCCTCGGGAAGATCTTCCCACTCTTTTAATATCATATCCTCATCTCTTGATAAACTTCCCGAAAGACTGAAACGACATAGTCCACATCCTCATCCGTCAAAGAAGTATGCAACGGCAGGGTGACTTCATTTGCATACTGTGCGTACGCATTCGGATATGCAGTGACGTCAAAGCCAAGATTCTTGTATGCCGTATGCATTGGAAGCGGCTTATAATGAACATTTGTCGCAACACCTTTTTCTGCCATCTTTTCAATAAACAGATTGCGTTTCTTTTCGTCAAAATCCAACAACCGCACGAGATATAGATGTCCGCTTCCTTGTGCAACGTCGGTGAAATGTGGCAGCACCTCCACAGGAAGATCCTTTAGCCCCTTATCGTACTGTGCAATAATTTCACGCCGCCGCACCAGCAACCCTGAATAGCGCTTCATTTGCACGAGACCAATTGCCGCCAAAACATCGGTCATATTACACTTGTAGTATGTGCCCTTAATATCATATTCCCATGCTCCAAGCTTTGTTTTGGCAAGCGCATCTTTGTTCTGTCCGTGCAAGGAGAGCAACTGATATTCATGATAAATCTCTGCATCATCCACACCTGGAATCGACTTCCAAAGTGCTGCACCGCCTTCTGCCGTTGTAAAATTCTTGACTGCATGGAAGGAGAACGACGTAAAGTCCGCAACCGATCCGATCTTCTTCCCCTTGTATGAAGCTCCAAATGCATGCGCACCATCCGCCACAATCGCCACACGCCCAATCTTGCGCTGAATCTCCGTACGCGGGAAAAACTTTTCACGCTGTCGTTCCACAATGCCAAACAGACGGCCATAATCGCATGGGACGCCACCCAAATCCACTGGAATAATGGCTTTTGTCCGCGTAGAAATCGCTTGTTCCAACTGGTCATAATCCATCTCGTATGAACCGGGCTGCGTATCGATCAAAACAATCTTAGCGCCTACATGGTCAATGACACTAGCACTCGCCGTATAGGTATAGGCCGAAGTAATAACCTCATCTCCCACACCAATACCAAGGACGCGCAAGGAAAGTTCCAAGGCTGCCGTGGCTGAATTCAAACACACCGCCATTCCATTCGAGCTTTCGCAAAAGGCTGCCACTTCTTTTTCCAACTGCTTGGTGCGCGGTCCTGTCGTAATCCAGCCAGAACGCAAGGCATTTGAGACTTCTGCTATTTCCTCCTCCGTAATATCCGGCGGTGAAAAGGGGATTTTCCTCTCTTTCATGCTATTCATGCTCCTTCTCTAGTGTCTTCCAATTGCTTGCTTTTGTATGTAGGAATCATACATTTTAATGTTTTAAGTATCGTCAGTCGGTCTCTCGTGCTTTTCAACACACCCAAATTTTTCTGAAGAGCACCTTTTTGCATAGGTATAATCTTCGCCCTATAGATCTTCTTGTGCTTTGTGCTCGTCGTTCCCTCTTCATTCGTCAGAAGCTCTTCGTATAACTTCTCTCCAGGACGTAATCCCGTATAAACGATCTTTATATCCTTATTTGGGATACGTCCATGAAGGCGGATCAAGTCGCATGCCATGTCTTTGATCTTTACAGGTTTCCCCATATCGAACAGGAACACTTCACCCCCTTCGGCCAACCCTCCAGCTTGCAAAACAAGCTGCACTGCTTCAGGTATAGTCATAAAGAAGCGTGTCATCTCTGGGTCTGTGACTGTAACAGGCCCACCTGACGCAATCTGGCGTTCAAAAAGAGGCACTACACTGCCGCGACTCCCCAAGACGTTGCCGAAACGGACAGCAACAAACTTCGTTTCGCTATGCTGATTAATTTCCTGCAAAACGAGTTCAGCTGCACGCTTCGTCGCCCCCATTACGCTTGTCGGATTGACAGCCTTATCCGTAGAAATCAGAACGAAAATCTCACTTTTATATGCATCTGCAAGCTCCGCTACATTCTTCGTTCCAAACACATTATTCTGAACAGCCTCCACTGGTTGAATCTCCATCAGAGGAACATGCTTATGCGCCGCTGCATGAAAGACAACCTCTGGCTTATAGTTGCGAAACACCTCTTCCATACGAGCTTTATCTGTGATATTAGCGATAACGGTACGATAGGATTGCTCTGGAAATTTTACTTTCAACTCTTGATAAATTTCATAAATACTATTTTCCCCACGTCCCAAGAGCAAGATTTCCCTTGCTCCGGCATGACTGAGTTGACGAGAAAGTTCCGATCCGATTGAGCCACCCGCTCCCGTTATCAGAACCGTCTTCCCTGCGATATAATGTGTAATTTTATCGAAATCCAGTTTGATCGGATCGCGCCGCAGGAGATCTTCCAAGCGTATTTCACGAAGCTGCTGTAAACCAATATTTCGCTTGCCCATTTCCATCGTTTCATAAAGACCAGGCATTGTTTTGACTTTACAGGATACGCGATGACATATATCTGTAATTCTGCGAATCTCATCACCTTCTGCTGAAGGCGTCGCAATGATAATCTCCTCTACATTTTGCGCCTCAACGATTTCAGGGACTTGATCAATCGATCCCAAGACAGGAAATCCCGACAAACGATTGCCTATCTTCTTCACGTCATCATCTGCGAAACCGACAATACGAACACTCGCCGCATCGTTTTGTTCGATTTCTCGCACAAGCATAGCACCAGCATCACCAGCACCAATAATCAACACTGCCCGTTGTCCTGTTTGAGCGTTGGAAAGCATATCCAAATTAATCTTAAACGCCAAACGACTCAAACCTATACCACCCAAAACGAGCATCCATGAAATCAAAAAAACACTTTTCGGCACATCTCTTCCAACTAAGAAAAGAAGAAGAAATGTTCCAGCCGAAGACAATGTGACCGCTCCGACAATCGCATTGAGATCCCGAATCCGTGCATAATGCCAAATTCGATGATACATGCCAAAAAGGTAAAAAATACCTACGCCAAGAACAGCGGAAGGAAGAAGCCATACATGCAAGACTGTAGCCTCATACTCCGGTAAAGCACCCTCAAATCGCAAGAGCACAGCCAACACTGGCATGACACTTAAAATAACAAAGTCAAGGAAAATAAGTTTAAACTTTTCCTTCACATGAATGAACGACATCATAACGAATTTACGCTTCCTTTCGGCAAAAACTAAATCTCACAAGCAAATACGCAAAGCGAGCGCAAAATACAAAATGATTTTGCCGTTTATTATAAAAGACCAATCAGCTAGATTCTAATTAAGTTCTAGTAATGTAAAGATATATACACAGCACGCTTTTTGAGGATCCCATCGCTAAAGACAGTCTTGAAAGCCTCTCGTACTCCGTATATCGACTGAATATATATCTTAAAAATTTACAGAAACCATCTCAATCAAAACCATCTATACCTCTCTCCTATAAAGAAGCAACCCATATCCCATAGACAGAAGTACACCGACCACGAAACCGACTGCTGTGATCAATTTCTTTCGTGGAGCAACGGGTTTATCCTCATCGGGCAAATTTGCCGAATCGACAATCTGGATATCCATGCTGTCCATCGCCTCTTGAATCTTGCTCTGCTCGCTCTGCTTCACAAGATTCAGATAAACCTCGCCTTTAATCTTCATATCGCGTTCAAGTGCCATATATTCCAAAACATCGTTGGGCATATCTCCAATATTTTTTTCCTTTTTGCTGCGAAGTGCCTTGAGTTTACTCGCCTCAGCCTCTGCGACAGAAGCTTTCACGGCCGCCAAAGCATGACTCTTCAAAAGCTCTGACTGCGTCGGATTGAGCGTTGTAGCATTTGAGTCGACACTTGCGACAACCTCCGCATTTAGGCTTCCTTGCAGTTGCTGCAACTCGCCTTTCGCCTTCTGCACGTCTGGATGTTTATCGGTATAGCGCTGTTCAAGGCCCACGAGTTCCACCTGCTTCGCAACAATTTGATCTCGGATTTTCTGCACAACAGTGTTATCAGAAATATTATATGTTCTGCTCCTCATCTTCTGTTCCGCAAGTTTCGCTTCAGCCGCATCGAATTCTGCTTGTGCGGACTTCTGCTGCACCTCGGCCTCGCTGATCGCCTTGTCAAAGACAGCCAGTTGTTCAACCGCTGCCTTGACTTGCTCATCGGGGCTGTATATTTTATGCTCCTTGCTGAAGGCCGCCAGCTTCTGCTCAGCCTCTTCCGACTCCTGCTTGCTTTCCGAAATGCGCTTGTCAAGGAACTTCACAAGCAAGGACTGCGTCTCTTGATTCATATCCGTCTGCATGAGAAGGAAATTATCGACAACAGTCTGAGAGATCATCTGAGCTTCTTCCGGCGTCTTGCCGCGAGCAGATACCTCGATGAGGTTCGTTCCCTTGGTATTTTTTATATCAAGGTATTTTTTTGCAAATGCCCTCGCATCCGGCTTCTTTCCATCCTCAAACTCCATGCTGTCAATAATCGGCTCAAGCACCGTACGAGTCTTCATCAGCTCGATGTAATTCATCGTAGCCGATGGCACGGAGCCTCCCCCAAAAGCCGCCAAAGCTGCGGCAGCGCCGGAAACGTCAACCTTCCCTGCATTACGTGTCTGCACCAGTGTAGTAGACTCGTACTCTTTCGGCAAGATGAAAGCAAGCACTACCGCCACCGCTGTGCACACGAACACGAGCGTTGTCACGACCTTCCAACGCACAGCCATGATATGAAAAAGCTTCGAGAGGTCAATCGCATCCTCATTTCGTTCCATTACAGCTTCTCTCCTATCCATGAAGTTAATTCGTCAGAGACTTATACAGCGCCCACACGTTGATATACGGCAAAATATCTTCTTGGAATTTTATGCCATTTGTCGCCGGCACATAGACGATGTCTCCATCTTCAAGGAAAACATTTTGTGTAATGTCATGCTTCTTCACATAGTCCTTCATATTCAGCATACGGTAATACATCACATTGTCGCGCACGCGGATGACCTGGATGCGCGTGCTGCGCCCGCGATCCGTCCAACTGCCAGCGCTTGCCAGGGCAGCATAGGCATTCATATTGTCAGCGTCCATCTCCTGAATGCCAGGTTTTGTCACATCACCCATGACGTAGACCTTGCGCTTTCCATATGTCGTGACGAAAATCGAGATATCGGGGATGCGCATGTACTCACCGAAGGCTTCCAGAAGCGCTTCCTTCGCCTCATCCAGCGTCATGCCTTCCAGTTTGACACTGCCGACATAAGGGAGCTGCACGCAGCCATCGACACCAACTGGAATCTCTTCAACCTTTATGTCTTCCGTGAAGCCGATGGGCAAAATGCGCATCGTATCCCCTTTGAAAAGCCGATAGTTTTGCACTGTCGACGGACGCCCAAGGGAAGCAATCTCGAATTCTTCCGGCGCCTCAATGTAGCTTGGAGTTACCGCCGTCTCTTTTGTCTTTTCATCCTTCGATGAAGTCGTGCGTTGCGCATTTGGCTGCGTAGGAGCAGATTTCACAGCGACAGGCGCAGCCGAAGCCGCTTCCGCTGCAGCGTCTTGCGCCGATGACGCGGCGAACGCAGCGCTGCTGCTGAGCGCGAGCGCCGCAGTCAAAGCGAGCAGGTTGCGTTTTTTCATAGACCGACACTCCTTCACGATAATTTCATATATTTCGTTTAGAATACCATACCTCAGGCGCAGTGTCAAAAGTCAATCTTCCCTTTATACCGAAGACTTTTGACCACCATGGAGCGACATCTCATGCGCATGTCAAACCCTTGCCTTCATCCCTCCATGCACGCGCGACAGACCTTGCTCGCGCCAATCGGCTGAAACGGAGCGCCGCAAGTTGTGCAGCGCGGCAGCGGGATACGCCAGCGCTTGGCGGCGGGGGAGGCGGCGAGTCGCAGGGCGCTCTTCGGGCAGCGTGCGGTGCAGAGTCCGCAGGCGGTGCAGAGCTGCGGCGTGAAAGCGAGCACGAAGTCCTCGCCTTCGACACCTGCTTGCAGCGCTCCGTGCGGACACAGGCGTGCACAGAAGCCGCAGGCGTTGCAGCCGCTGTAGAGCGCGAGATCGGCGTGCACGGCGGCGGGCTGTGCGCCATGAGCGAATGCCCATGTGGAAGCGGAAAACGGCGTGAGTGCAGGGCGCATGGAGGCTTGCCCCATTCCCGCTGCATCCGGCGGCAAAACGTCATCCGCCTCTGCCGATGCTGTGCCCGCACGCGCCGCGCTTGCAGTGCCGCACGCCATACGCTCGGCAGGCCCAACGTCGTGCGCCCCTGCCGCCGCGCTCTCCCCCGCACCGCCTGCCGCATCTCCCTGCCCGAACTTCTCCTTCGCCACATCGCGAAAACGGCGAAAGAAATCGCGGCGGCTGTACTCGCGTGCGGCAGGCTCAGCGTCAAGCAAGCGAAGAGGCTCTCGCCCCGCCGCCGCGAGAGCCGCATCAGCGGCGGCAGCCTCGCGTGCGAGGTGCGCGTGTACGGCAGGCAGGCAGGTGCGGCAAGTGCCAATGTCGAGCTGCACTTCCTTCTGCGAGGCGATCGCCCAGAGGATGCCGCGCGTGAGAAAGCCGAGGCACAAAAGCGCAGAATCTGGCGCACTTTTCGCGCATGCGAGGCGCACGCTTGGCGCATCAGCAGCCACAACAGCCGTCAGCTTCGCCGCATAGTCAAGCCGCGTCTCGACGGCGGCGGCCGGACAGACGGCCGTGCAGAGACCGCAGTCGATACAGAGATCGGAATGCGGCACGCCCCAGCGGAACGCACCGACAGGACAGACGTCCTCGCACGCGCGGCACGGCGGCTGCAGATATCCCTTGATGCAATTCGCCGCCAGGTGAATTTTCTCCAATGTGACGCGCCCTTTCTCATTCCTAAACGATTCAAAAACTCTTCTATTATATTATAGCAGGACATGGATGATTTTTCACGCATTCTGCGCGTATATGCTTCCAAAACACTTGATTCTCTCCAATTAGTTGCATATAATTGTACTGAGAGGTGCAATTATGATAAAAACAACGGAAATGCTTTTAGCGAAATTATCCGATTATGCTTCCCCAAAAACGAAACTGTCCCGAATGGTTCAAAAAGGAGAATGCTTTCAGATCCGAAAGGGTCTTTATGAAACAAATCAACATGTATCTGCACATCTTCTGGCCGGGAGCATCTATGGTCCGTCCTATATTTCCTTCGAATATGCTCTCTCTCATTACGGATTGATCCCAGAAGCCGTCTATACCATCACATGTGCTACTTTTGAAAAGAAAAAGAAGAAGAAGTATGATACGCCTTTCGGAACTTTTACCTACCAAGATATCCCCTCTGCAGCATTCCCCCTATACATTGAGATCCGCCATGAGGGAGACTACTGGTATCGGATTGCATCCTTCGAAAAGGCATTGTGCGATGAACTGTATATTATGCGTCCGGCCAAAAATACAAAAGAACTTGCCTCCTTGCTTTTTGATGACCTTCGAATCGATGAATCGGAGCTTCGGAAGATGAACCTGAAAACGATCGCCGAGCTGTGTGACAAATATCATGCAACAAATATCAGGAAACTCTGTACGTTATTGAGGAGACTATGAAATGAACGCTTCACTGGAACAAATGCTGCAAGCATATAGTGTTGAAAATCTATATGATCGAAAAAATGCTATGAAAGAGATCTTGCAGGAGATTGTTCTTTGCGGACTCTCTCGCGCAGGTTTTTTCAAAAAAGCGGCTTTTTACGGGGGAACGGCGCTGCGTATTTTCTATGGACTTGATCGGTTCTCCGAGGATTTGGACTTTTCCTTAGAAACAAAAAATCCTGCTTTCGATTTGTCAGAGTATTTCCCTATTCTGGAAAAGGAAGTGAGATCCTTCGGTTTAAATATGACTGTTTCAGAAAAAGTAAAAGCAAACGACAGTCATATCCGTTCCGCCTTTTTGAAAGGGAATACAAAAGAACACCTGCTCTTGTTCTACGGAAATGAACAGATTGCAGGAAGTGTTGTGAAAACGGAAGCTGTAAAAATCAAATTCGAGGTGGATGTAGATCCTCCAAAATACGCTGCATTCGAGCACAAATATCGTCTTTTGCCTTCCCCCTATGAGATCAAATTATACGATATGCCTTCCCTATTCGCCGGAAAGATTCATGCCGTTCTGGCAAGGGCGTGGCGAAACCGGATCAAGGGCAGAGACCTCTACGACTATGTTTTCTACCTTTCCCGCGATGCTGCCGTCAACCTTGCACATCTGCACGAACGGTTGATTGATTCCGATTACATTCGCAAAGAAGACACCTGTACACTGGATGATATAAAAAGAATGCTTCGCGACCACTTTGACGCCATCAATTTTTCACAGGCGAAACAGGACGTGAAGCCGTTTATCCATAATACTTCCGCACTCGATATATGGAACGCGGAGTTTTTTAAACAAATCACAGAAAAATTAAAACAACAGTAAATCCAATAAAATATCATGCTACAATCTAAAAGACAAGAGGTATTGCCATGAAAGAAGAAAACATCGGCGCGGCTATTGCGCGCGCTTTGGGCATCCGA
>ERZ773042.2127-NODE-2127-length-11043-cov-3.102293_pt1 | contig 11043 bp, 14 predicted proteins | sample MGYA00511664_ERZ773042 | MGnify/ENA primary metagenome ERZ773042 (study PRJEB29015, sample SAMEA2737984) | human oral metagenome | biome: human oral; feature: human-associated habitat; material: dental | place: China | collected 2036 ... | reverse complement strand
GAGATAAAATGTTGCAACAGCATTTTATCTCTTTTCTGTAAGAATTTCAGATAATAGCTACAGAAAAGGGATACGAACTATTTTGCTCTTTGTCCGCGATATTGAAGAACCTCGTTTGAATCCTGCAAATTTCATTGTTGCAAGCGGAATGCATTATATAACGGTTGAAGATGCTCATTCCCCTACGAGAGAAGATGTTATGTCTACATATTTTTTCGGCGCAACAACGGGAAATTCTTCTTCCGATGTCTTTGATCCTGTCGTATATCTGCCGGCGGATTTAATGGATGCCCGTGCGGCAATGAATAAAAAAGACTATACAAAGGATTACACTCTACCGACAGTCAAAGTTAAATATGTTTCGGAAGTATTATTTTTAGGGCAATCAAACACAACGATTAGCGTATCTACTGCCGATAATGTTTTGACGGAAAGAATGTCTTTTACCGGGCGGGCATCTTCAATAAAAAGAGGAGAAAGGATCCGCGTATATTACACGATTGCAAAAGACCCGCTTGAACAATGGGAAATACAAGCTATAGAACGTTTATAATTGTAAGGAGAAAAACTCTCATGGACATTAAAGACTTTACCGATGAAGTCATTGCTTTTAAAAACAAGTCGATAACCGACGAAGTATTTTTACTTATTCAAAATAACAGAGATTTTATGCAAAAATATTTGCAGTTGGTTGAAGAAAAAGGTCTTGCAGCTGTCAACAGACATATAGGTTTGGCTGTGGTGCATAAATACGGATTATCGGGGGAAGAAGGAAATATCAATAAAGAACCGAAAAGTACGCTTATTTCCTCTCATCAAAAATTTGAATAGCGGTTTGGTGCTGTATAATATTTTTAATCACCATACCCCCGATGAAAACATCGGGGGTATATTGTTCTTATAAGGCGGTTGAACTCGGTTATGTACTGCACCTCATATCTCACTCTTTTTTGTGCCACTGTTTTTGTTTTGTATTAGCATTGATTAGGATGCAAAAACCTCATCATCGGTAAAAAAATCTAAAAACATTTATATGCGTACTGTGGCGGAGCCGCCCTTTTTTCGCTATACTATCAGCAATGGCATCGATCGATTTTTTGGCATCGGAAATAACAAAGCGCTGCGGCACCGTGCAGCGCGCGCGCGGCTGTTTTTTGTATACGCGGAAAGGCGTGCGCCTCACCGACCTCTATCGCGAAGGAGGGCGGGCGATCCTCGGTTGGAAGGGCGGCGCGGCGCTGAAAATTTTTAAAAATACGCTCGACCGCGGACTTGTCGGAAGCTTCGATACGGATTATGAGGGGCGCATCGCGAGGGCGGTGAGTTCGCTTATCGGGGATGAGCGCGTCGCGTACGTGTATACCGACCGTACTTCCGCGCTGAAAACGGCGTTGACGTTTTCGGAGAGCAGTACCGCTTTTTGGAAGCCGTGGAATCCGAATGTTTCCGACTATCGAAAAATCGACTGTGTTATCGTAACGCCGCCGTTTCCGTGGGCGTCCGCGCTGTATTTTGTCGCAGTCCGTCCGTCCGTCCGTCGGGAGCGTATCGATGCCGGTTTTGTTCCGGCGGCATGCGAGCGCATTCCGGCAGCCCTTGCGGCAGCTGCGGTGAGGGCGATCTACGATTGTATCGCTTCGGTAAATCGCTTCGGAGAAAAAGATTGGTTTATCTACGATACGGTTTTAACAAAATATTGGACGCGCGAAGGGCCCTACCTCTATCCAAAAATCGCGGAAGCGCGCTATGCCGATTTTTTGCTGCACTGCCTTGACTGCGAGGTAGTCGTAAGCTGCGACTATAATGTACCGTCGATCGTTCCGTTCGGCGCGGACAGGGGCGTATTTACGAAGTTGAAAAATACTCCGTTCGAGTAACTGCAAATCGATTGTTGGGGAAAACAATGGCGCAAGGGGATATACTACTGTCGATTATTAAACTCGTGCTGGGCGGCATCGCGGCGTTTTGTGCGATCATGCTGTGGTCGAAAACGCGGGATGCCGCATGGATGTCGCTCGCTGCGGGCGTCGTAACGTCGTATGCGAGTTTCGTGTACGATATGATGACAAAACTCGGCGTCATCCTTCCGAACGCCTTGACCGTCGCCGGCATTCCGCTTCCGACGCTTTTGTTCGCCGTCGTGCCGAGCTGTTTTTTTATCATTTCGTTTATCCTCATGATCAGGCGGAACCGATGACGGCCGATGCCGCATCTTATTGGCAAAAATTTTTGCAGAGGAGGGGGTGCAATTCCGACAAGCGCTGCGCCGGCGAAATGTGTTTTGAAGCGGAGGGATTTTTCGGCGACGAGCTGCTCGCGCTTGTGCTTGCGGGAAAAAAGACTGCATTTTTTTCAAGCTATGCTTCGTATATTATAGATAACGAAGAGCTCCCCGCATCGGGAGAAATGTACGTGGTGCTTGACAGAAGCGGTAGTCCGCGGTGTATTATCGAGCTGACTTCCGTGCGGATCGTTCCGTTTTGTGAAGTGACGCGCGAAATGGTGATCGCGGAAGGCGAGGACGAATCGCTTGAAGCGTGGCGTGAAAAAGAGAAGGGATATTTGGAAGATGAGGGAGAGATCGTCGGCTTTGCATTTGCCGAAGATATTAAACTTGTTTTTCATGAGTTTCGTATTGTTAATTAGATTAAATTATTAATTAATAATTTAAGGAAAGTTACCGAAAACGGAAATTTTGGAAACTTTCGATTATTGTTAGGAGGTATCGGTATGGCAACGACGGAACGGCGTTCGATCGGGTATATGCTTACTCAGATCGCGCTCGGTTTGTATTTTTTCGTGACGGGAATTTGGACGCTGCAGGGCGGCAACGGCAATGAAATTGCAGCGGCGGTAAAATCGGTTACCGGCGGAGACACGGCGAGGATCGTCTGCCTTGTGTTCGGAATCATCGAAGTGCTTGCGGGTCTTTTTTTGCTGCTCCGCATATTCGTGACGTTCAGTTCTCCGATCGACACGATTCTCATGGTCATCATCATGATCGCGTGGATCGCGGCGATCGTGCTGCTCGACTTTATCGGCAGGGGCGCGCTGCCGTCGGGGAGCATCGATTCGGTTTTGCGCTGGCTCAGTACGCTTTCGCGGCACTTGCTCGTGCTCGGTGGAATCGTTATCGTAAAAAATTGATTTAAAGGTGCGGGGGAAGCGCCCGATTGCAGGCTGACATTTGCGTGTGTTTCGAACGTCAAACTGCGGCGCCTCGCCTTCGCTCGGTCATCGTTTCTAAAACAAAAAAGGCTTTGCGTATTTTTGCAAAGCCTCTTTTTTATGCCGTCGCTGCCGCCGAGTGCGATAGCAACGGTAAAAGTTTCGGTCGGTCGCCGGAGCTTTCCGTTACCGTGCGTACTCTACGATGCGCGTTTCGCGAATCATCGTAATTCTGATTCTGCCCGGATAGCGCAGATCCGATTCGATCTGTTTTGCGATATTTTGTGCGAGCGGCTTTACCTCTTCGTCGCCCACTTTTGCGTTGTCGACGAGGATACGCAGTTCGCGCCCCGCTTGGATCGCGTACGCTTTTTCGACGCCGGAAAAACGCTCCGCCGTCTGTTCGAGGTTTTCGAGCCGCTTGACGTAATTGTCGATCGTTTCGCGCCTCGCTCCCGGACGCGCGGCCGATATGGCGTCGGCGATCTGCACATACACCGCTTCCAAGCTCGTCGGTTCGATGTCGTTGTGATGAGCCGCGATCGCATTGATGACACGCGGATCTTCGCCCATTTTGCGCGCGATCTCCGCACCGATTTCCGCGTGATTTTGGTCGCTTTCCGTTTCGGCGCCCTTGCCGATGTCGTGGAGCAGCGCCGCGCGTTTTGCAAGTTCGCGGTTTCCGCCGATTTCCGCAGCGAGGGCGGCCGCGATCATCGCCACTTCTTTCGAGTGCGTGAGCACGTTTTGTCCGTAGCTCGTGCGGAAATACAGCCTACCGAGCGCGCGTACGCCTTCGGTCGGCATATTGTGGATGCCCAAATCGAACAGCGCCTTTTCACCTTCTTCGTAAATCTTATTTTGCACCTCGTGCGTAACTTTTTGCACGATTTCTTCGATACGCGCGGGGTGAATGCGACCGTCGGATATGAGCCGTTCAAGTGCCACTTTTGCGATCTCTTTGCGCACCGGATCGAAACACGAAATGACAACCGCTTCCGGCGTATCGTCGATGATGATATCGACGCCGGTGAGCGTTTCGAGCGTGCGGATATTGCGTCCTTCCCGCCCGATAATACGGCCCTTCATTTCATCGCTCGGAAGCGATACCGTCGTAACGGTAATATCGCTCGTAACTTCCGGCGCGAGGCGCTGAACGATCGTCACGAGTACGTCGCGCGCCTTTTTTTCCGCAGTGAGCTGTGCTTCCTGTTCGATTTTATTGAGCAGTGCCTGTGCATCGTGGCGAGCGTCGTTTTCGAGGTTTTTGATGATGAGCTCTTTTGCCTGCTGCTGCGAAAGCCCCGATACGTGTTCGAGACGCTTTCGGTATTCTTCTTCCTGCGTCATAACCGACGCTTCGCGTTTTTTCAGCGATTCGACGCGATCGACGAATTCCTTATCGCGCTTTTCGTAGTCGGCAGCCCGTTGATCGAGGAGCTCCTCTTTTTTATTTACGCGGGCTTCATAGCGCTGTACTTCGGCCCGTCGTTCTCTGTTTTCCCGTTCCTGCTGGTTTCGTTCCCGAATGAGTTCATCTTTTGCATTGAGCAAAATTTCTTTTTTCTGTGCTTCAGCTTCTCGAATTGCATCCTGTTTTACACGTTCAGCTTTTTGTTCTGACGCAGATAGTTGAAATCTGGCATACAGCCATCTAATAATCCATCCAAGAATAATTCCTGCAATCGGGAGAACAATGAATAAAATGATAGTATTCATCTGTGTCTCCTTGCGTGCGTGGTTATAGAATAATTCACCATACATAATAACGTACAATCTTCAAAATGTCAAATCGAAAGCTGTCAAATCGAAAGCGAAAGATTTGTAGAAAGATTTACGCATATTTATGTGTAAAACGGGAAAATTCGGAGGAGAAAAGGGAAAATTGAAAAGAAGATGGACAAAGGCGATCGGATTTGAACCGACTGCCACAGGATAACCTGCCTCAGCTCGGTTTACCCGATCGGCTTTCTTTATTTATTCTATCGTTTATTCGATTTAATCGATCGGTTCGGGAGCTGCGATAACTGCTCGAGTGTTATACCGTCGAGATACGAATTGATCGTTTTCTCAAGACCCTCCCACAATTTGAGAGTCGCACATATTGACCGTCTGCCGCACTCGTTTGTTTCGGTTTCCAAACATCTCACCGGCGCCAAATCGCCTTCGGTGATGCGCAGTATTTCGCCGACGGTGTATTGATTTTGCGGCCGCGCAAGTTTGTATCCGCCTTGCGGTCCGCGCACGCTTTGCAAAAGTCCGTATTTGCTCAAAAGAGAGGTGATTTGTTCGAGATATTTTATTGAAATAGCCTGCCGCTCCGAAATATCTTTTAACGGGATAAATTCATCCTGATTGTGCTGCGCCAAGTCGATCATAAAGCGGAGCGCATATCTGCCGCGCGTCGATATTTTCATATTTTCCTACCGAAAAACTAGTATATTCGATTGCAGCGGTTTTGTAAAGAAAAAAGGGAGGAAAAAGGGAGGAAAATCGCAAATTACTTTATTATAGTATTTACATTTTTATAAAAAGTGCTATACTGTGCTCTTCGAAAGTGCCGCAGCGTTTCAACGGTGCTTTGAAAATATTTCATTTTAAAAAGTTATAAAGAGAGAGAATTACAATGCAATCTGACTCGAGCATCGATTTCTTCGACGAAAACGAACGGCGGGTAAATATCGTCGTTGTAAAATTGTACAGTTTATTTACGTTTGCGGGGCCGGTTATGCTCGCCGCGCGGTATTTCAATATCTTTCCGAAAGCGAATTATACATTTTTATTCGCATATACGCTGTATTTTGCCCTTACGCATTATAGCTGCGGCGGATGTGCTCGATGCGCTGCTGAGTAAACGTCCGTATAAAGAAGCGCTTTCGGTCGACGAAACGATCAGTGCCATTAAACGGCTGTCGGGCAGACAGTTCGATCCGAAAGTCGTCGAAGCGGTGGAAGCGATCCGCGCAAGTCTTGTCGCCTCTTAACGCCGTCCGGCATTATCCGAGTTATTGAATAAAGGTCGTCAATAGTATATTATTATTATATGGTCTGGTCGATAGAAGAGTTTATTGATAAAAAAACCGTCGATGCCCTTTCCGTATTTGTCACATCGAATGATGAAAAAGAGTTTTCTCGCGCAACGGATATCATCGTACAAGCATTCGGCTTTGACAATCAACCGTTTTCGCGAAATAACGCGAACGACGACGCCAAACTGACGGTGAGTTTTAAAAATAATCTTGCATTGCTTATTCAAAAAACGTGGGTTGAAAAAACGGATATCGAATTAAAAGAACGTGTTTTGTATCAGCTTGAACAGTTCCGTTCGGATTCCGCGCAAACGTGGAAAGCTTCTTATGCTCCGTTCCTCGATATCCTCTACAATGCGGTATACCTTATGTTCGGAGAGCAGGTTCATACGGACGATTTCAACGAATATGCGCTTCGTATCGATCCGGAATTCGGCACGTACTGGTGGTACGTCGGCAGCCTGCCGCGAAGCGCCGATTGGCCCGAAATGAAGTGCCGCGATGCGATTTTGCTCGGAATGTACTTCCTTGCAAATTATTAAAATGCGGCCGGGTTCAGCGTGTTCCCGGCTTTTTGTTTTTGAGGCTGACGATGGATTTAAACAGTGTATGCGCTTCCCTCCGCCGAGGAGCCGAAAAACTTGCCCTGCAAACCGCCGCGCAAAAAAACCGCGCGCTTTTTGCCGTTGCCGACCGCATCGATTCCGGCCGTTCCGCGCTCCTTGCGGCAAACGCGCTCGATGTCCGCCGTGCCGAAAAAGCAGGTATGACGCGCGCTCTTGTCGAAAGGCTTTCGCTCGACGAGAAAAAAATCGACGATATCATCGCGGGTATGCGCATCGTCATCGCGCAGGAAGATCCCGTAGGTGAAGTCGTCGCCGGCTGGACGACTCCGAACGGTATGCGGATACGCCAAGTGCGCGTTCCCCTCGGCGTCGCAGCTATCATCTACGAATCGCGGCCGAACGTTACCGTCGACGCCTTTTGTCTCGCATACAAAAGCGGCAATGCGATTTTGCTGCGCGGATCGTCTTCCGCACTCGAATCGAATAAAGCGCTCGTTTGCGCAATCAAAGACGGATTGCAAAAAGCGGACGTTCCCGAAGCGGTCGAACTTTCGAAAAGCGAAAGCCGCGAAGACGTCACGGAGATTTTGCACGCCGTCGGAAAAATCGATGTCGTGATTCCGCGCGGCGGCAAAGCGCTCATACAAAACGTCGTGCAAAACGCGCGCGTGCCCGTCATCGAAACGGGAAGCGGCGTGTGTCACCTCTATGTCGATGAAACGGCGGACTTGAAAACGGCTGCGGCGATCGCCGAAAACGCAAAGCTCCAGCGTCCGGGCGCGTGTAATGCGATCGAATGCATTTTGGTCAATAAAAAAATCGCGGTCGATTTTTTGCCGCTGCTTGAAAAAAAATTGGCCGGTCGTGCGCAGCTCCGCGCGGACGATGTGTGCTATCCGATTTTGAAAGACGCATACGAAAAAGACGAAGCTGCAAAGGGCGGGCTCTACGGACCCGACTGTGTCGTGCGCGCAAAGGATGAAGACTTCGGATTTGAGTTTCTCGATTACGTGTGCGCAGTCCGCGCCGTCGACTCGGTCGATGAAGCGATCGAATTCATAAACGCACACAACACGAAACATTCCGAATGCATCGTGACGAACGACCTCTCTCATGCCCGCAAATTTCAAGCGCAAGTCGATGCCGCCTGTGTCTACGTCAATGCGTCGACGCGCTTTACCGACGGCGGAGAGTTCGGCTTCGGAGCGGAGCTCGGCATAAGTACGCAAAAACTCCATGCGCGCGGGCCTATGGGTATCAAAGCGCTGACGACGACGAAATACGTCATCGACGGCGAAGGACAAATTCGATGAGCGAAACGGAAGCGGTAAACGGAAAAGCGATCGCGGAAATTATTAATCGGTCGCGGAAAATCGTTATTAAAATCGGCAGCAACACGCTTGCGGATGCGACGGGTTTGCCGAACGACGGCTTTATGGAAAACTTCGCGCGTCAATCGAAGACGCTCATAGACTGCGGCAAACAGCTCGTCGTCGTGTCGTCCGGCGCGCAGATCAGCGGGCTTGCGACGATCAAAGAGTGGGCCAGAAAGCGCGACGTTCACTACCGACAGGCGCTGTGCGCGATCGGGCAGGTCGAACTCATGGACAGATGGCGGAGCGCGTTCAATAAATACGGTCTGCATATCGGTCAGCTGCTTTTGACAAAGGACGATTTTACGAACGATCACCGTACGCTCAATATACGGAATACGCTTTTTACGCTCGTCGACGAAGGCGTCGTTCCGATCATCAACGAAAACGATTCGGTGTCTTTCGATGAAATCAGGATCGGCGACAACGACAATCTGAGCGCGCTGACGGCGGTTTTGTGGAGCGCGGATCTTTTGATTTTGTTCAGCGACATCGACGGCGTTTACACCGACAATCCCAAGACGAACAAAGACGCAAAACTCGTTGCGACGGTAACCGATATCGCGTCTCTTCGAAAATCGATTACGATCGGTGCGACGAATTCGTTCGGTACCGGGGGCATCGAGACGAAACTCGAAGCGGCTGAACTTTCGACGTCGTACGGTATCCCGCTCCTTCTTGCAAAGGGTACGGACACTGCGCTTGAAAATCTTGCGGCGGGAAAGGAATGCGGCACGCTCTTTTTTGCCGATGAAGAAAAACTGCTGCAGGATATCAGGCGGTCTTGAAACGCGCGTTGTCGTCTTTGGGAACCGGCATTGAATACGCGTTTGCGAAAACGGCGGTGTGTACGGCCGGTCGTTGATTATTAATTTTTTTAAAGCGAGGCGGATATGGCGGATGCTTTCGATATGAAAAAAATCACGGTAAGCGTTATCGGATGCGGTGCGATGGGAGGAGCGGTTATCCGCGCACTGTGCAAAAAAATCGATCCGCAGTCGGTGAAAGTGAGCGCAAAACATTTCGAACACGCCGAAGCGATCGCGGCGGAAACGAAGTGCACCGCAGTAAAGACGAATACGGAAGCCGCCCGAAAAAGCGATTTTATTTTTATCGCGGTAAAGCCCGCTTACGTTCTTTCCGTGCTTGAAGAGATTTCGAACTCTCTCAAAGACGATGCGACGGTCGTTTCCATGGCTGCAGGTGTTCCGCTCGAAGCGCTCTCTAAAGCTTCGGGAAAACCCGTTGTGCGTATTATGCCGAATATGCCCGTTTCCGTAGGAGAAGGGATGACCGCCCTTGCAGCTTCAAGCGATGTAAGCGAAGAGCGCGTTGCGGCTATATGCACCCTCCTCGAAGCTTCGGGTAAAGTCGAGCGCGTCGATGAAAAACTTATGGACTGCGTAACGGCGGTGAGCGGTTCGGGGCCGGCATACGCGTTCGTGTTTATCGAAGCGCTTGCCGATGCCGCAGTCCGCTCGGGTATGCCGAGAGATGCGGCCTACGTCTATGCGGCGCAGACGGTAAAGGGCGCGGCCGCTGCGGTTCTTGCCGGCGGAAAAAGTCCCGCCGCTCTGAAAGATGCCGTATGCTCTCCCGGCGGCACGACGATCGAAGGGGTTGCCGCTTTGGAAAAAGGCGGATTCCGATCGGCGGTATTCGATGCCGTAAAAGCCGCCTGTGAAAAATCCGCCGCTATGAGCAAACGGTAAGACGCCGGCTTGTTTTCGCAAATCGGCCGGGACATCACCGAAAGCGTATTATCGGGTGTTTTGCAAAGTGCTTTCGATACCATTCAGCTAATCGATTCCACTTCTTCTTTGGTAAGACCGGTCATCTGCGTAATAAAATCAAGTTCACAATTCGCCTGTTTCATCAATTTTGCCGTTTCAAGTGCTCTTTGGCGCGAACCGTCGGCAAAAGCTATTTGTCTTTCTTCAGCTCTCTGTACTGCAATGTCCGTATCATAATCGTATTCGGCTACTAACATGTTTATCACCTCCCGTGATTTTCTTTGTAAATATTCTTTTAATATTCCTTTTTCTATACATATCTTTACTGCATTGGTAAAGCCGTTTTCGCTGTCAAGCTGCATTTGCTTTCTTACTTCTTCTACAAAGAGGCTGTATTCTTCAAGCGGTTTGCAGGCTGTTAGAATTTTGTTTGCCTTATCAGTATTAATGTTTAAAACCTGTACTGCCAGTTCAAGCGGAACTTGTTCAGGCTTTGTTATAAATGCATCGGACAGTTTTAAGGCTGTAGTTTCAGGATAGTCTTCCTTGCCGTTGTAAAAGACGTAGAATTCCGGTGTGGGAATTTTTGATAGCTTTCTTAAATATCGGTCGGTCGGTACTTGCAGTTTTTCGTAGAGCCTTGCGATGTATTCCAAAAAGCGTAAGGGCATGTTTTCGTTTATAGTGGATTGATGTTCCGTGAGGACGATGATTTTACCATCTACAAGGCAGGAAACATCATTGATTATGTTCATGTACATAACGTTATCAAGCCTTATATTTTCGACCGGAGACGAAAGCGGAAGATGCGTACCGTGCAGGGCGTTATACAGCGATAAAAAGTTTTCTTTTGCCTTTTCATCTTCACTGAATAGGTCAACAAATACCGAATCTTTATATTTTCTATTTGCCGTAGTCATAGCGGATACCTCTTACTGACTGCATTATAGCATAGATTATAGGATTTAAAAATAAATTGTTCTATTCTTTCCATATAAAATTCTTTGCGTTTTTGCGGTGAGGTTTTTAGGGAAGAAAGGGAGACGCTTCATAATTTGTAATGTGTAATCAATTCGTAATTGGTAATGGGTAATTTGTAATTACCAATTACCCATTACCCATTAGACATTACCCATTACCCATTGAACACCCCCCCCTTAGCTTGGCTCCTGAT
>ERZ773042.2125-NODE-2125-length-11049-cov-4.513735_pt1 | contig 11049 bp, 10 predicted proteins | sample MGYA00511664_ERZ773042 | MGnify/ENA primary metagenome ERZ773042 (study PRJEB29015, sample SAMEA2737984) | human oral metagenome | biome: human oral; feature: human-associated habitat; material: dental | place: China | collected 2036 ... | reverse complement strand
ATCGTTCCTATCATAACGCATTCCCGTAATATTTTCGACAAAAAAGATGAAATTACCTTTTCTACCCCGGTCTTTTGTAGTAGAATACGATAGAAAATCTATGATTCTTAAAAGGAGTATCACATGGTCGTTGAAATCATCAGCGTGGGCACAGAGCTGCTCATGGGAAATATCGTGAACACAAACGCACAGCACATCGCGCAGAAACTCGCGCACATGGGGCTGGATGCCTACTATCAGACGGTGGTCGGGGACAATCCCGAGCGCCTGCGCGCCGCACTCGATGTGGCGTATACGCGCGGGGACTGCGTCATCACCACGGGCGGTCTTGGCCCGACGAAGGACGATCTGACAAAGGAGATGCTGATCTCCTACTTTGGCTGCACGCCCGTTGAGGACGAGGAGGCGCTGCGCCGTCTGCAAAAAAGCGCGGCGTTCCCCTTTCAGAGAGCATGCGCAAGCAGGCAACGGTCCCTTCAGGTGCAGTGGTACTGCAGAACGATCATGGCACGGCACCCGGCGTTATCATCGAGAAGGACGGCCGCGTGTGCATCATGCTCCCCGGTCCGCCGAAGGAGATGAAGCCGATGTTTGAGACGGCGTGCGATGTCTTCCTGCGCGGAAAGAGCGACAAGGTCTTCGTCTCAATGAATGTGAAGCTCTATTCGATGGCGGAAAAGGGGCTGCCCGTCGGGGAGTCGCCCGTTGCCGACCGCCTTGGAAGCCTCGTCGACGGGGAAAATCCCTCCGTTGCGACCTACGCAAAGGAGGACGGCTGCCTCGTGCGCGTCACGGCGGCAGCTCCCACGGTGGAGGAGGCGCGTACACTGCTTGCGCCGACACTTGCCGCCGCACGCGAGGCGATCGGTGAGGAATACATTCGATCGGTGGAAGAGGACTGAATGCGGATGGGGATGTTCCGGCGGAGCGTGGGGGCGCTTCTCGCCGTTTGTATAATACTGACCGCCGTGCCCGCAGGGGCGGCGGAGAAGTCTGCGCGCCATAGTGCGCAGACGATCGGAAGGGCGGAGCGTGCGATGCGGGAGATCACGGAGCAGACGGTGCGCGAGACGGCGACAGCCGAGACGCAGGACACGCGCATTTCCTCCGTCCTCCTGCGCTGGGAGCCTGTTCCTCAGGCGGTGCGCTATGCCGTGCGCGTCAAGCGCGGCAGTGCGGGCGCGGTGATGAAAACGATTGCAACGATGGCGTATGTCTATACGACGGGGCTACATTTGCCGCTCATGACGTACGGCAGTGCGGACGACCTCTACTGGACGGTGCAGCCGCTTGGCTACGATGGCGCGCCGCTTGCAGCAGAGTCCGCGCCGCGTCCCGTGCGCGCGGAGACGGTGGATCCCGATGCGCCCGTACTGACGGCACAGTTCGACGCGATGGCATACGCGCCACTCTACCCCGTCTACGCGTGGATCCCACTCGCGGGGCAGCAGGTGCATGAGGTCGAGGTCTACCGTCGCGAGGCGGGGCGCGACCGGCTTGTCCATACGCTACGCGGCGGTGAGTACGATACCTATGACGATACGCCGTATACTGTGCCGGGCACATACGTCTACCGCGTGCGCGGCATAACGGAGTCGGGTATGCCGATCTCGAACTGGTCGGCGTACGGGACGTTCACCGTCGCGGACCGCACGCCGATTGCAGCGCTCGGGGACAGTATCACGCACGGCGGCGGCGCGATCACCGTGCCGCCCTCCTATATCCTCTACGACTGGGAGACGTACTGCACCGTCCCCGTGAAGAATCTCGGACACAGCGGCGATACAACGGAGGCGATGCTCGCGCGCTTTGAGCGCGATGTCCTCCCCTTTTCCCCGCGCGTCCTCATCATCATGGGCGGCGTGAACGACTACCGCGTGGGGATCTACGGCGCGGAGACGGTGCGCAACCTCGCGGCGCTGCGCGAAAAATGCAGGGCGCACGGCATCACGCCGATCTTCCTGACGGCGACGCCGATCCGCCCCGCGCTCATGACCGCACGCATGACGATCACCACCCCACCGCCTGACTGGTGGGCGCACCGTGACTACATCAACAACTGGGTCATGCAGCAGGAGTACAGCATTGATGTCGCTAGTGTCCTTGCAGATGAGAATGGAGAACTTGAGGAAAAGTATACGACGGACGGGCTGCACCCCGATCTCATGGGCAAGAAGTACATCGGCGAGTGCGTGGACGAGTATCTGCGCACACATTTTGCCTACGCTGTGGGCGAGGCGGAGCGGCGGGCGCGGCTGCTCAAAAGCGCCGAGAATTGATGGGAAAGCATTGCGCTTCTCGCCTACGTGCTCCACGCGAACGCTTCGTTACACAAGCGATCGCGTGGGGCTCGCCCCAGAGGTAAATTTGCAGAGGAGGGAATCCTATGACACACCGTCTGCGCCTTGGTGCGCTCGTGCTTCTCGCGGCAGTGCTCATCGGCGGCGCGTACACGGGGTACTGCCGGTATCGTGACCGCACGCCCGAGGCGGCGCTTCACGCGATTGCACGCGCCGTCCTCACGGAGGATCGAAAACTCTTTGACGAATACGTTGACGAGGATGCTGTACTCACCGCGATGCACGCGGACGTGACTGCGCTCCTCGCGGACAACATTGCGGCACTCCACGAGCGGCATCCCTCCGACTGGTTTTTCCGCCACAACACGGCATTTATGTACGACTATATGGCGGAGCGGCGCGCGTCGGACATCGCCTTTACGCGCCTTTTGCTGGACTACTACTTCGACGCGGAGCGTGTGCCCGTGACGAAGGCGGACGGCAATGCGCGCTGGGGTTCGGATGAGATGCGCGCCTTTGCCGCGCACTATACGGCAGGCGTAGAGCCCGCCGCAATCGAGGGGGACCGCGCACACGTCGTCTGTCTCGTGCGCGGTGACAATACCGACTATGGACGGCTGTTGCCCGAGGGCTCCGTCACGATGGAGCTCGCACGGCAGTCGGACGGTCGCTGGAAACTCGTACGCGTGACCACTGATACCGCACGCGAAAACGGCTTCTACGCCTTTGTCGATGCGGCAGAGAGATACTGGGAGCTCCAAGGTTGGGACTGAACAAAAGCAAAAGGAGGACGGCGCATGAAGTATGAACTAACGAAAGACTATCTGACGGGCATCGATGAGATCGACAAGGAGCACGCGAAACTCTTTGAACTGACAAACGAATGCTATGAACTTGTGATGGACGACGCGGCGATTGACCGCTTTGACCGCATCGTGGAACTGCTGGACGAACTGCGCAGTTATGCGGCGACGCATTTTGCCCACGAGGAAGAGTACATGGAGCGCATCCAGTACGAGCGGCGCTTCAGCGAGCGCTATCAGCACCTGCGCTTCATCCAGAAGCTCAGCGAGATCGACCTCGACGACATCGACGAGAACCAGCAGGAGCATCTGCTGCAGATTCTCGACTTCCTCGCGCGCTGGCTCTACGGACATATCAAGGTCATGGACTGCCGCATTCCGAAGGAGTAGGACAAGCCGCAGGGCAACAAGGGGAAACTTTTCTCATAGAGAGAGCGGGCGGAAGAAAGAGGGATGCACCATGAAGTATGAGTTTACCGATGATTATTTGACGGGAATCGCATCTGTGGACGAGCAGCACAGCAAGCTGTTTGACCTCACGAACGAGTGCTATGAGCTCGTGATGGAGAGCGCGGCGGATGACAAGTATGACAAGATCGTCGAGATTCTGGATGAACTCGCCGCTTACGCGGCCACGCATTTTAAGAGTGAAGAGGCGTATGCGGAGAGTGTGGGCGACCCGCATCGGTTCAGTCACTGTGCGCTGCATCTGCGCTTTATGAAGAAGGTGGCAGAGATCGATCTGGAGAAGGTTGACGAGAATCAGCAGGAGTACCTGCTGAACATTCTCGACTTTCTCGCACGCTGGCTCTACGATCATATCAAGGGGCGGGACTGTAAGCTCCCGCATAAGACGGCGGCATCGTAACGGCGCACAAAAACGCCCCGCAATGAGCAGTTGCGGGGCGTTTTTGCTGTGTATTATATTTTAGGAGAGCTCTGGAAACCATATCCTTTCCTCAGGCTATGGCTTCAAACGAAAGCCTGGAGATAATATAGCACACTAGAGAATGAAATTCAATAGCATAAAAGAAAAAACTTACATATAAATTTTATATCATAAAGATAAAAGAAGGTTATTTTTCGATAAAAAACGAAAAAATAGGAAAAAAGAACTATGTTCAAGACGTTCGTTTTTTTCTATAATGAATATGGGACAAGGGAAATGTCTCAATAGAGATTGTGTACAGCCGTGCACAATCGAAAATACTCATAAGGAAATGAGGTGGCTGTAATGGCAGTCATATCACTTGCATCGGTGCTGGACGATCCTGCAAAACGGATCCCGATCAATGCGATGGTGCGTGCGGCGGCGGTATATCCTGCAAAGGATGACGCCCTCATCGAGGGGATGCGCGCACAGCGGCTCGCATATCGTGAGCAGATTCGGCAGCTGCACCGCATGGACAGTGAAGCGTACGAGGTCGACATCCAGGCACTTGCACGTTCGCTGCGCACGTTGGAGGAGGATATCCACGTGGACGCAACGCGTGAGTTGTTTGGGGATCCGTACGTAGTCGATCTGCAGGGCGTACGTCCTGCGACCGATGCCGAAGCGGCATCGGCGTAGTTCAGTTCTTCTCTTTTGGAGGGGCTCGATCTGGAAAATTGCATAGAACTGCAAGCGAAAACCGCAGGAATCTGAGTCGGTGTAATATCCGATCAGATTCCTGCGGTTTTTTGTGAAATGATGTGGAGAGGATGTGGTGTGATTCTCTTCGCTGCCTACGCGATCACTTGTGAAACTTTGTCTTCGCGAGAGCACGCACCACAGAAGCTGTCAGCGGCTGATCTGCTCCAAGATAAACGGATCTTTTATTTTTTTGTCCTCAGCAAAGAGGATAATCTTCGACATGATCTCAGCGGTCTTCGGATCCTCGTCGAGGAACGGCAGGAAGAGACGTCCGCGATGCTGGCTGTGGACGGGCAGGACGTTCACCATTGCGCCCGCCTTTTGCTGCACGATGCCGCTGCCGAGGTGGACGGTATAGTCGCCGAGCGTTCCGTGGATATGCGCGTGCGTGCCCTCGAGACGGACGTTGTCGAGCTTAAAGAGCGGCAGATTGAACTGGACGATGGCGCGGCGCATCTCGATGGTCGAGTGGCTCGCCTCTGGATCGACGCCGCCGACGTGCGCGACGGAGACGACGAGGTCGACATCGCGCATGACCTCGGTGAAGATGAGGTCGGGCACATCGTCGATCGGCAGTTTCTTGAACGTCTTACGGTCGAAGAAGTCCACCCATTCGAGTGTCGGCGCCTCGATGTCGGCAGGTGAGAACCAGTCGGCAAGCGCGTAGATGCGTGCGATGATGTTCGCCTTGTAGTAGACGCGCTGCAGTCCCTCCGTGCCGTCGATGACCCAACGGCGCGTTTTGAGCAGCGCGACGGTCTTCGCGGGCTGGATCTGGTGCCCCGCATAGCGCAGGCTCGTCTCCTTTCCGCGTTCGTCCGCCGTCTTGACATAGAGCTCACGGAATACCTGCTTAAAGGGCTGCTTGATGCCCTTCTCAAAGAGATACTTCTGATACGTTGCCCATGTGCCGCTCTCATAGAGATCGAGCGCGTGGGCGATTTTTAGTTCCGCATCCGCCGCGACCTCTGTGCGCGTGCCGTCGGGGGCAACGAGTACGCCGTCCTCGTAAAAGCCGAGTGCCGTGTCCAACTCAAAAACGAGTGTCTGCAGCAGCGGCGCAATCACGGGATTATTCTCGATGATGTTTGCGATTTCATAAGCGAAGAGCGGCGTACCGTCCTCCATCGCCTCCTCGAGCATCTTCTTCGTGCGGCGGTATTGCTCACGCAGGTGTTTCTCCGTTTTCTTCAGTTCCGCGACATAGGCGTGCTTCTTCAGTTTGGCGGGGATGGACTTGAGTGCCTTGCCGTCCTTCGCACAGACGACACTTGCCCTGCCGTCCTCTGCCACGTCAATCCAAAGCTCCACACCGTCCACCGTCTTGGGCGCAAAGTGTGCGGCGTGCTCCTGGATGAGTCCCGTCTCCGCCGTCCACACGAGGCGCGTCACGTCGGCAAAGCCGCAGGCACGCGCGAGGTTCGCGAGGGCGATCTCGACCGCCTTCGCCTCGCTCGCGCGGCGCTGTGCGCCGAACTGTTTGCTCTCCTTGCGGAAGTTTTGCAGGAATGCGTAGCGTGCGAGCATGTCCTTTTCCCGCGCACGCTTGAGGGGGATGAGACCATAGCTCATAACGAGGTCCTTGTTGCGCTTCGCCGTGATTTCTTTCTCCACGTCGGCGAGCTTCATCACACCGCGTACGGCGTCGGCGAACTTGCGCGCCCGCGTGTGCTTTGCACCGTCAGAGATGTACTTTGCCGCCTCATAGAGTGCGTCGAAATGCGCCTTGCCGAGTTCCTTGTACGCCGCATGGAACCAGTCGATATCGAATGCGCCTTCCTGCAGATCCTCGATGGGGATCGGTGTGTATTTGGCGATGATGCTCTCCATGTCCCGAGGAACTTCGCACATATGCGCTTGGAAGTAATAACAGCCGCTCGCCATGCCGCGCCAGCCGAGGTGCGCCTCGATGAGCGGAATCCACTGCGGTGCGTACATCGCGGCCTCAATCAGGCGCGTTTCTGCGATGCCCGCCCCCATAAGCGCAGCCTTCAGATCTGCCGCTGTTTCCCCTGCGCGCGGGTAGGAGACGCGCAGCAGATGGCTGAGCGTCGTTGTCTTCTCTCCATCCCAGCCCGTGTACCATCTGCGGCGGTCGAACTTCAGTGCGCCCAGTGCCTGCAGGATGTGTACGAAGACAGGGATGCCCTCGACACGCGCGATGCTGTTCACGGCGGTGGAGTGGCGTGCAGGAGTGTCGCCGCGCCGCAGCTCCGCTGATACAATGGCGTCAATGACCGCCTGCCCCTCGGATTTGATAAAGGCGAGCACATCCGCTGTTTCGAGCGCCTTGCAGGCGGGATTGAGCGGATTGGGGAGCGTTTCGTTTCGATACCACTCGAGTGTGCGGACGCGATCGCGCACAACATAATTTTGTCCGTTGGCAGCCTTGGCTGCCGGATCGGTCGGTACGCCGAGGAGAGCCTTGTAAAATGCGTCCTTCTTCACCATGCCGAGGAGGATCGCCTGTGCATGCTCGATGAGCGGGGTCAGTTTTGCATCAGGCTCCTCCTTCATGCGCAGGAGATGTGCTTCGATCCGCTCCATCATGCGGTAACGCAGCGCGTAGGACTGGGTAAACTCTGCCGTATCCCGATAGAGCTGTGCACCCTCCAGAGCCGTCTGCATCAGGGGATCGTGGTGCATGATCTGGTGGGTCTCTCTCATGTGCCACTTTTTATACTCTTTTAGAAAGAGATTTTCGTCAAAGCATTCATAGGCGCGGCTCATCAGAAGCAGCCCTGCCGCAAAGACAAACGCTTGATTCTTGTGCGCGTGCGTCACGTAGAGGATGCGGATGACCTCGCGCCCCGATGTCTGACCGCCATAGCCATCGCCGAAGTAGTTCAGTTTTTTCGCGGCAAGGACATCGGGGAGAGCCGTCCAGTCCCGCTCCGTAATGCGGTCAAGCGCCTCCGTAAAGAGGGCGTCCTCTGCACGTGGCATACGAAGTGCAATGGCCAGCTGATAGAGCGTTGCGAAGTCCTTGATTTCCTTTTCGTAAAAATTCTCCCAGATGGCAGCGAGCGGATGGCGGCAAAGAGGCGCATCGAAGCCGGCTGCGGGATCCGATGCTGTTTCATAGAACCCCGACGCAAGCGTCACCTCCTCGTTGCCATAGTAGCGGTGCCGATATTCATAGTCCTCGTGTTCGGTGTAGAGTGCACTCAGCTTTTCGATGATGGCGAGCAGCTCTTCATCCGAGCGCGGAAAAATGTCCGCAAGCGTGAGTGTGTTGACAACGCGGACGGTATGCGCCGCCGCATCGCAGCCGCCTGTCATGCCGTCTGCGTTCTCTGCCTCCGTGATCTCAATCTTGAAGTCCGGCGTATAGGATGCGTCATAAAGTGCGCGCTCCTGCTCATCTGCGTTCGTTCCTCCCGTCAGTTCGTCGATCAGCACCTGTTCGTCCGAGGTGGGCGACTTGATCCCGTGCGCAAGGAAGAGGCGTTCCTCCTGTGCGAGGCGTCCGTCTGCCTTGCAGCGCAGAAGCAGGTCGAGCGCTCCGAGGCGCTTGTTTACGTCCTTCTGGGCGAGGAGTTCCGCGATGCTTGTGCGCAGCGGCGCATCCTCCTGCATGTAGAGGAGATCGAGCACCGCGCGGCGCGTTTGTGGATTCTTCAGACGCAGCAGGGCGGAGATGTTTGTATGATGATGCGAAATGAGCTTGTTTTTCGCGAGGATGTCCTTTGCCGTATCGGGGGCAGTGCGGAGGAGATCGACGAGGGCCGCTTCCTGCACCGCTGTTCTCGGCACGGCAAGCAGAATTTCCGCTGCCTGTGCGCCGATCCACGCGACGGAGAGAACGGGGGCGACGCGATCCGTCAGCGTACCGTCTGCGCAGAGCGCGGCGAGGATCATCGCGCCTGCAAGCGATTCCTTCCTCAGCGTCACGCCGTACCACGGGAAGATGCACGGGCGGTATTCGATCTCCTTCCGCTTCATCTGATCCATTGCGCGTTCGCAGAGATCGAAGAAGGCGGCCGCCTCCTCCGTGCTCTCAAAGTACTCCGATGGGTCGAATGTCTTGGTGAATTCCTCGGCATCCCAAATACGGAAGTTCCCCGTCACAAAGGGGAGATAGCAGGCAATGCACTTCATGTCCTCAGCATCGGGAACGGCATTTGTGATTCCCGCGAGTACGCGTTTTGCTGTGCGCCGTGCATATGCTTCGTCCTGTATCACGTTCAGATAATACGAGACGAGCAGAACGGAGTGCGGCTTGCCTCCCTCTATCATATGTTCCATACCCGCGATGAGTTCTGTGAGATCCCGGCTTCCCTTGCTCCACAGCCCGACCATTGCCTCAACATTGTCCGCACTTTCGATGAGTACGTCCGCCTCCTGCGGGGCTCTCAGCACGCGGAGCATCAGCGCAAAGAGCTTCTTGTCCATGCGGTCGGCGTACGCGCCGCCGATGCCGATGGTCGCTGCAATCGCGCGGCGCACGGACGAGAAGCGGATGAGATCGTGCTCTGCAATCAGCCCCATCATGTAGGCAAAGTGTTCCTGCCGCCCGCAGTCCATCGTCTCGCAGACCGCCTGCCGCAGCCCCTCCTGCAGCTTGCCCGCAAGCAGGAGTTTTCCGACGAGTTCCACAAGCTCTGCACTGCGTGATTGGAAGATGCCGCAGAGCGCCTCGTAGGTGAGGATGTTCGTATTGTTCTCGCTGAGGAGCATATCGCGCGTGATGGCGAGCACCTCCGCATCCCTGCGGTCGAGCCGCGCGGCGATCTGCACGGACGGGAGGAAGCTGCTGCCGTACTTCGCCACATCGTACTCCCTGCGCAGGAGCTGCGGCACGGTCAGCCCGGAGATGTGCTGGCGAATCAGCCGCTGGACCAGCCCCCAGATGCGAGGGGCGTGTTGATGATAGTCGCGTGAGCGGATCAGGCGGCGATGACAGCCCGTTGTATATGGGTAGTCGGCAAGACTGCTCGCGATGTCCGCCAGATCTGCGCGCAGCTCACACCCCATCATGAGGTCAAAGGCGGGGTAGAGCACGGGCGGCAGGATATCTTCCGCCGTGCAGACCTTGCCGCGGCTGCTGCGCTGAAAATTCTCCACGATGCGATCCCAGTCATAGTCGGGATCGCCGTCCTCGTCCTGATAGAAAAAGAGCGCATCGAGCAGGGCTTTGTTCTGCGCATCGAGCGACTTGCGTCCTGCTTTCAGGTTTTTCAGATAGGCGGTCATTTCCTCATCGTTCAGATAGCAGCTGATCATGCACATTTCTCCTTACGTTTACCACATACGTCCCGCGAGCATTGTCAGGCGGACAAAGGTGATCTCATCGTTTTCATGGAGCGTGACAGGCGTGTCGAGCGGGCCCTCTAGCTCCGCACCGTTCACGAAAATCCGATAGATGCCGTCGGTGAAGCACTGGTGTGCGTTCGCAATCGCCGCCGCGAGATCCTGCACTTTCCCGCTGTAGTCCGTGCCGAACCCGATCTTGCCGACCGTGGCGGCATCCGCGATCTCCTCGCTCGTCAGATAGCGGAGTGCCGTTTCCCCAACCTCCGCCCGCGCATTGAAGCGTGTGACCTCCGCCGTGACGAACGCCGCAACCAGCCCGCCGACATCGTGCACCTCCCCGATCTCGTAGGGGCGCGTTTCAATCGCATTCCTGCGCTTGCCGATGCGCTTTACATTGACTTGTACCTGCATAGCACCGCTCCTTTGTATTGTTGTCTTGTTTCAATCGTATCATGTCTCTGTGAGACGGGCAATAAGGAGGATAGTCACATTTGAACAAATACAATCATCATGGTACAATACAGATAAAATCATGGAAAGCAGTTGAATCTGTATGCTCTACATTGGGAAGATCAATCGACGCCTTTTTGAGACAATTACGCTTGATCTCCGAACGGACGAGGTCGTGCTCTCTGATACGCAGATCAAACACGTCAAGTCCCATCATCCAGGAAATTTTGAAGCCTACGTTGGTTATCTAACCGAAATTGTTCAAGCACCGGACTATATACTGGAAGCCAATAAGTCCAATACCGCACTGATCTTGAAGGCATTCCACATAAACGGAAAATATTTTAAGCTCGTTCTGCGGCTTCAAACCTCGAACGATCCGTCCCACTATAAAAACTCGATCATTACCTTTATGAAAATTGATGATAAGGAGTGGTCGCGTCTGTTGCGCAACAAAAAAATACTTTACAACTCCAACGAGAATCGCTAAACTAAGAGTAACAAACAAGTAATTATTTGAGGTGGTAAATTTCGTCCGAACCACACGCCGCCGGTATGACAGGGGAAACCCGAGAGATGCAGGAGAATCGGACGCCTGCCAAATAAT
>ERZ773042.2124-NODE-2124-length-11053-cov-4.766867_pt1 | contig 11053 bp, 8 predicted proteins | sample MGYA00511664_ERZ773042 | MGnify/ENA primary metagenome ERZ773042 (study PRJEB29015, sample SAMEA2737984) | human oral metagenome | biome: human oral; feature: human-associated habitat; material: dental | place: China | collected 2036 ... | reverse complement strand
TTCTTTCTTGGCTTCCTTAAAAAGAAAAAGCCAAATCTGGTACATCTCAGTTTTAAAGTTAAACTCTTCCAATTTATCCGTAATGCCTTGAACAGTGTTTTTAAAAATCTCTTCCAGAATCTGCTCTTTAGAGCTATAATTGCGGTAAAATGCAGCGCGGGAAACCCCTGCTCGCTCAACCAGCTCTGAAATCGTAATTTTTTTGAGTTCCTTCTTCTCCAGCAGCTGCATGAGAGAAATTTCCAGAGACTCTCTCGTGATTTGATTGGATTCCTGATTGTATTTCTTTAAATTCGCGAGTGATTTTTCCGATATTTTCTTTTCCGACATAACAATTTCTTCCCTCTTGTATCAGCTGACAGTTTCCGCTTTTTAGTAAGCATTCTTCATGTTATAATTTTAAAAAAAGACAGGTTTTTTGTCAATTTTTTTATTGTACATACTTGGCAAAAAAGGAGAAAAATATGACTTGGAAAATTATAGCTGACTCTGGCTGTGACTTTCGTGAAATGAAAAACTTGGCTAAAGACACCCAGTTTGAAAGTGTTCCCTTAACCATTCAAGTGGAAAATGAGATTTTTGTAGATGATAAGCAGCTTGATATTGACCTAATGATGGAGAAGATGTATGCTTCTTCTGCTGCTTCAAAGTCTGCCTGCCCTAGTCCAGATGACTATCTCAAAAGCTTTGAGGGAGCAGACAAGATTTTTGTGGTGACTATCACTGGAACTCTATCTGGCAGCAATAATAGTGCACAGGTTGCTAAGAAAATCTTTTTGGAAGGACATCCTGACGCACAGATTCATGTCATTGATAGTCTTTCTGCTGGCGGAGAGGTGGACTTGCTTGTGACTAAACTCAATGAACTCATTCAGCAAGATCTCAGCTTTGATGAAGTCGTTGAAGTCATTAGTCGCTATCAGGAGAAAACCAAGCTTCTCTTCGTTCTGGCAAAGGTAGATAACTTGGTCAAAAACGGCCGACTTAGCAAACTTCTGGGAACCGTTGTCGGCTTGCTCAATATCCGTATGGTCGGTGAAGCTAGCCAGACTGGCACGCTAGAGCTTCTGCAAAAGGCACGCGGTCCGAAAAAAGCCCTTGCTTCTGCAATTGAAGAGCTCCTCAAAGCTGGTTACAAGGGTGGCCGACTCATCATCGCTCACCGCAATAACGAAAAGTTCTGCCAGCAATTTAGTCAACTGGTACAAGAAAAGTATCCTCAAGCTCAAATCGAAACGGTGCCGACTTCAGGTCTATGCAGCTTCTATGCTGAGGAAGGCGGAATCTTAATGGGCTACGAAATTTAATATGGTATCTAAAAAAGTAAAGGATTAGGCTCAAATAATTGACCTAATCCTTTACTTTTTCGATTTAATTCGCTATAATAAAAACAAGGAAAGGAGTTGATATTATGGCCAGAGGACGAGGCGCAGCAAGCCCCCGAGACAAGGAAGCAAGTCTTCTCATTTCTAAAAAACTCAAAGAACTTCTCAAGGAAACAGGTAAAAAACAAGTTGAGCTATCTCGTGAAACAGGCATTCCTGCTAGTACACTCACTGGCTATATCAAAGGAACATCTCTGCCTATCGCAGCCAATCTAGAAAAGATTGCAAGATTTTTCGACGTAGAGGTTGAAGAAATCGACCCTCGTTACCGACTAATTGCAGACATCCCTCAACAATTTCCCGATTTAAATCGTATTTATCAGCAACTTGACCAAGACAGACAGGAGAAAGGATTAAAGCTACTAGAAGCTAGCCTGACTGAGCAAGAAACACAAGCCGGCTTAAAGGATGACTACTTCCCCTACTTGGTCTATGAGAATTACTATCTCTCTCAGCATAAGCCTGAACAAGCTGATTTAGTCTGGCTGGACAGAGAAATTGACTACGATATTGCCCTTTGGGTACGAACTGACTCGTTAGAGCCCAAGTATCCGAGAGATTCCGTAGCCCTAATCAAGCAGACTCATTTCGAACTTGCCGGCGCTATCTATGCTATTGACTATGACGGTCAAACCATTATAAAAAGAGTCTTCAACGATCCATCCGGTATTCGTCTAATTTCCCTTAATAAAAAATACAGTGATAAGTTTATCCCGCATGAGGAAGAACCTAAACTTATCGGTCGAGTTATGGCGACTTTCATGCCACTGGATGTAGAAAAAATAAAGAAAAACAAATAACAGTTCTGCAAATGTACAGAACTGTTATTTTTATGATTATCAGTCAAAAAATCAGAAAGTCTTTCAACTTCCTGATGCTTGTTTAATAAAATACTGCTAACTCTTCATTCAGCTTTTTCATGTAGTGTTTGTGGACTATATAAGACAACACAGCTAATCCTACTAGAACTATAGCTACTATCGTATAAATTACCAGGGGCGCAAGAACATTGGATATAAAGAAGAGAAGAGTAATGACAATCACCATTCCTAAAATCAGGGCGATAGCCAGAAGAGTTTTCACCATATTGTTATCTCGGCTCATCAATTCTGTGACATTGGACCAATTGGTCACGAGATGCTTGTAGTCTCGGTAGTAACCCCAAGAACTCCACATTAGACTAATCAAGTCCCAAACAATCACCATGCCCAAGAAAGTCACTGGATGCATACCGGAAACAAGGCTAGTTATCAAAAGCAAGGTCAGAGGCAGGATAGACTGGACGGCAAAGAGTTGCCAAAATTTCAGATGAATATATTGCTTCAAATCAAAGGGTAGAACCTTGAGATAATCAAAATTTTCCCTTTCCAGAGAAATCCCAATAGCCGTAAGGTTGCTGCCGCCTGAGTTTAGCGTTGCAATCAAAACAGCCAGAGCCATCATTGGCAAGAGGAAACGTGGTCCCAGATAAGAAGTCAAAGACAGGCCGCCTTGTATCATCCCCATTCCCATACTGAAAATGACAATGTAAGGGAGAAAGGCCGACATAAAGATGGCCTGCATAATGACAGAACCCTCGCTCAAGAGCCTGATATTGTAGCGCCAGACAAACTTTTTAAGATTTTTTGCTTCCGCAATATTGATGTCATGCACTCGCTCCCGCTTTCCTACTGAAGAGCCCGTCATGAGAGCGGCCTCATAAAATTCTGGAATCACCTTGGTCTTTACGATGAAAAATAGAAGAGCCGCAACTACTACCCATCCCAAAAATCCCAGCAAGGAAGCTGTATGAAAAGGATGAAGAATAAAATCATAAAAGGCTTGAACTGGCGGGAAGAAAGCTTTAACCTCTGTACGATTTACAACGCTTCTGCTGTTCATTTGATTAATCATAAAATAGAGGAAAAAGGATCCGACGGAAACAAGAGCCAGAATGACATTGGACAGGATGGTCTTGTACTTCCTGAAAAAGGCTGTCTTGGTAATAAAGTGGACGGCAATCAAAATCAGAAAGGTGATGACTGAACTTAAAATGAAAATAGCAAGCAGAGCCAAGGGCAGGCCCAAGAAAGGATTGCCACCTTGAAAAGCCAAAACCAAGAAATAACTGAACATAGGCAGAATGGCAATCAGCAAGGTCAGAATAACCGAAATGCTTTTGCCGACAATGATTTCTGCTTCGCTAAAAGCATAGGGACGGTAAGATTGCAAGTCCTTGCTTTCATAAAAGACATTGTAAAAAACCAGGAAGCCCTGAGACATAGAAAAGAGAGCAAAAGCGGAAACCAAATTGGCAAAGAGACCAGGATTGCCAACCAGTTGGTTCAGGGAGCCCATCAAGCCGAAAAGAAAGAGATAGACCAGTCCTAAAATCAGATACATGCGGATGGCCTTCAGCGATACATTGACCTTGCGCTCAGGATTCTTAGCTTGCATCTTGCGGTACTGTTGCAGCTGAGACGGCTGAATAGCATAGAGGATGTTGATATCAACGAGTTTTTTTATAGCTTTAATGCGCATCAGGACTCACCTCTTCTCTGCGGCCTGCTAGACCAAGATAAATGGTTTCAAGAGACTGTTCTGGATGTTGGCCTTTTAGTTCTTCAATGGTTCCATAGAAAATCAATTTCCCTTTTTTGAGAATAGCCACCTTATCACAGAGCTGCTCTGCAACTTCCAAAACATGGGTTGAAAAGAGAACTGTATTTCCTTTATCTGCATGCTGGCGCATCATCTGCTTGAGGTCAAAAGCTGCCTGCGGATCAAGACCCGTCAGCGGCTCATCCAGCACCCAAATATCTGGATCAGACAAAAGAGCTGCAATAACGAAGACTTTTTGCCTCATCCCATGAGAAAATGAATCAATGACCTCATACCGATGAGAGCCAAAGTCGAAAAGATGGAGCAGATTTCCCAATCGCTCTTCTACTTCAGCATTTGTCATATCGTAAGAAGTCGCTACCAGTTCCCAGAACTCATTGGCAGTTAGGCGCAAAAATAGATCTGGTGAGTCAGCTACATAGCCAATTTTTTTCTTGATTTCCAAGCGATTAGCGGATAATTCTTTCCCATCCACAAAAATCTGACCACTGCTAGGATTGATGACGCTGACCAATGACTTAATGGTAGTAGATTTTCCGGCGCCATTGTGACCAATCAGACCGACGATTTCTCCGCTCTGCAAGGTCAGATTCAGCTGATTGAGAGCTACCGTTCCTTCATAAACTTTAGTGACATCTTTAAATTCAATCATAAGAGAGCTCCTTTACCGATTTCTATACAGATTAGTATACTCTTTTTACGGCTTTTTGTCTCATCTAAAAATGTTTCATGTTCAATTTTAAAAAGATTTTCAAATTATAAAAGAGCTAAGTGTTTATAATAGTGAAAAACGCAAACGATTGCGCCTTTCTGCTTCTTTTGGTACAATAAAGCCAATCAGTGAGAATGAAGAGGAAAATTTATATGGAAAACCAAACCTTAATGCAGTATTTTGAATGGTATCTGCCAGATGATGGTCAGCATTGGAGTCGCTTAGCGGAAGATGCACCAAACTTAGCAGCGAAAGGAATTCGCAAGGTCTGGATGCCGCCAGCCTTCAAAGGAACAGGCTCTAATGACGTCGGCTATGGTGTTTATGACCTCTTTGATTTGGGAGAGTTCGACCAAAAAGGGACTGTACGCACCAAGTATGGATTGAAGGAAGAATACCTCCGAGCGATTGAAGCGCTTAGCCAAAACGGTATCGAAGCTATTGCAGATGTGGTTCTCAATCACAAGGCCGCAGCTGACTATAAAGAGCGTTTTACTGTCGTTGAAGTTGATCCAAATGACCGAAATGTAGAAATCTCAGAACCATTTGAAATAGAAGCATGGATGCATTTTGCTTTCCCAGGCCGCAATAAAACTTATAATGACTTCGAATGGCACTGGTACCACTTTACAGGCACTGACTATGATGCTAAAAACAACAGGTCAGGAATTTTCCTCATCCAAGGGGACAATAAAGGTTGGGCAGATGATGAGCTAGTGGACAACGAGAATGGTAACTACGACTACCTGATGTATGCGGATATTGATTTCAAGCACCCCGAAGTCATCCAAAATCTCTACGACTGGGCTCATTGGTTCATTGAAAGCACTGGTGTTCATGGCTTTCGCTTAGATGCTGTTAAGCACATTGATTCCTTCTTTATGAAGAATTTCATCCGTGATATTACTGAGAAATACGGCGATGATTTCTATGTCTTTGGGGAATTTTGGAATAGTGACGAGACAGCTAATAACGATTATCTAGAAAATATTGACTATCGCTTTGACCTAGTCGATGTTAAACTTCATCATAATTTATGCGATGCCAGCAAATCTGGAGCAGACTATGACCTGCGAACTATTTTTGATCAAACACTTGCAAAAAATCATCCCGAATCGGCTGTAACCTTTGTGGACAATCACGATACCCAGAGAGGTCAGGCTTTGGAGTCTACTATCGAAGAATGGTTCAAACCAGCCGCCTATGCTCTTATACTTCTAAGAGAAGCCGGATTGCCCTGCGTCTTTTATGGAGACTACTATGGCATTAGCGGAGAATTTGCACAAGAGAGCTTTCAAGAGATACTGGATAAACTCCTAGACATCCGTCTCAATCTGGCTTATGGTGAGCAAACCGACTACTTCGACGATGCCAACTGTATCGGCTGGACTCGTCAAGGCAAGGACGGTGGTCAGCCAATCGCTGTTGTTGTCAGCAATGACCAAGCCAGCAGCAAACGTATGCTGGTCGGTTCAGAATGGGCAGGTAGAGAATTCAGCGATTATCTGGGTAACAGCTCTCAAATCGTGACGATTGACGAAGAAGGCTGGGGAGAATTTCCGGTGGAGGAAAAGTCAGTCAGTGTCTGGTCTGTCAAATAATCTGTATATTCAAAAACGAGAGGGAATCTTTCCTTCTCGTTTTTGGGTTACTTTACTCTTTTATGTATCATTATTTTCCTTTTTTGCCTTCTCTTTTTTGAAAGATTGTTTGAGTTTTCTGAAGTGGTCTTTAAAACGTTTTCTTCTTAATTTAGGTTTTTGTAGTTTCCTATACTCTTCAATATAGATCGTAGAAACTTTACCTATTTCACTATCACCAAAAATTTTAGATTTAAATAAAGTAAGCGCAATAAGAAAAATTAATGCAATTATAAATACAAATATCGCACTTGATGAGTGTTTCCACAAATGATATGTTGTAAAAGCGTCTACAATGGCAAACACTATAAGATAGCCAAGTATAAATTTTTCAAATTTGCTATCAACACTTTCATCAATAATCAATTCTGGAATTAGAAATATTAAAGGAATCATTAGAATTAAGCACAGTGCATATGAAAAATGAATAGAAGCCACATTTATATCAGAGGACTTAGATCCAATAGTGTACAGAGAGAATAGCAAAAACAATTGAAATACCAATGTTACATACTGTAAAATATAAAACCATACCTTTGCTGGGCGTATCGGTGAGACAGTTTGTTCCAACCTTACATCTAATAATCGCTTTGAAATTTGGATACGATAAGCTAGTTCTTTTAAATCTTCAATTGTTATTTCTTGAGAATTGATTTTCCTCTCTATTTGATCTAATTGATTCCATATATGCCCGTCATCTTTTATCCACTGATATTTCCCGAACGTTTTAATTTCATGTCCATATGGATTTATTCTTTGAGAGATTTTAAATAGAAGTGTTTTTAAATTTGGATTAGCTACCCCACCTTCTACAATCTCATTTGAAAAATTTTCTAACTCTTGGAAATCATTTTGTTTATTTTCGTAAACATACTTTTGATATTTTTCTTTTTTCTTTTGAAAATATCCATATAATCCTGATACTATAGCTGTTATTATAGTTGGGGTAATTAGTTGTTTTAATAAATCATTCATATATTTATCCTATTTTACCAATCCACTTCTCAGATAAGCATCCACCATGCGCTCAGTTGCAACGACCGAATCAATATGGGTACGCTCATAAGAGTGACTGGATTCGATACCTGCACCTAGCAAAGCGTGCTTAACTTCTGCTCCTGCGCTCATGGCTGCAGAGGCATCCGAACCGTAAAATGGATAGATGTCCAGTTTGTAAGGAATATCCTGCTCCTTAGCCAAATTTACCAAATGCTGGCGAAAAGCATAGTGATAAGGTCCTGATGCATCCTTGACACAGATGGAAACCGTGTACTCATCTGTCTGCTGATCGTCACCCATAGCGCCCATATCAACCGCCAAATACTCTACCGCTTGCGCCGGCAGGCTGGAATTAGCCCCATGACCAACCTCTTCAAAGACACTGAAGGCAAAGTGAGTCGTTACTGGCAGCTGAATATTTTCCTCTTTGTAGACGCGCAGAAGATTGAGCAAAATAGCTGCGCTGACCTTATCGTCGAGAAAACGAGACTTGATGAAGCCAGACTCAGTAACCGTGGTACGCGGATCAAAGGAAATAAAATCACCGACTTCGATTCCTAAATCACGCGTTTCTTTCTCACTCGTCACCTTTTCATCCAAACGGACTTCCATATTGTCCTGAGTTCGCTCAACCGTCCCAGCATCCTTATAGACATGGCAAGATGTCTGGTGAACTAAGATAGTCCCATTGACAGTCTTGCCACTGCTGGCCACATGGACTAGACAGTTTTCTCCTTCAATCATGTTCCAAGGGAAACCGCCAATTCGATCCAGCTTGAGGCGACCATCTGGCTTGATTGCACGCACAATAGCCCCCAGTGTATCCACATGGGCCGTCACTACCCGATGCTGGGCATCATTTGCCCCCTTAACCACAACATGAACGCCGCCTTTATTGGTCCGGACAGGCTCATAGCCCAAGTCTTCTAGTGTCTTCACCAGATAGTCCGCAACCTCAGCTGTAAAACCTGTTGGAGAAGGGATAGCCGTTAATTCTTGTAAATATTGAATAGTTTGATTCATCATAACTCCTTTAAATCATTTATACTGTCAATTATAGCATAAATCCGCTGTCAAATATCGTCTTTACTGGCTCTTTTCCTTTGATTTTAGATTGATTTAGCAAGGTCTTCGATAAAATTGGAAAATCTATACAAAAATACTCTTCTCTAAGCTTATATGAGTCTCAGAGAAGAGTATTGCTTTATTTTAGTCTAAAATAGGGAGAAGACTGCTACTGCAAGGACGGCACCAATGATTGGTCCGACAACTGGAATCCAAGCATAACCCCAATCACCATTTCCTTTTTTGGGAATGGGAAGGAGACTGTGCATGATGCGAGGTCCTAGGTCACGAGCAGGATTGAGGGCATAACCAGTCGTTCCACCAAGCGAGAGACCAATCCCGACAATCAAGGTTCCAACTGCAAATGTGCCAAGGCCTGCTTGCAATTCATAAAGTCCTAGAGCGAAGATAGTCAGTACAAGGACAAATGTTCCAAGAATTTCGCTAATCAGGTTAGAGAAGGTATCTTTGATAGCTGGTCCAGTGCTGAATGTCCCAAGGATATTAGCTGGATTTTCTTCAGCCAAATAGTGAGGCTTGAACTGTAGGAAGACCAAGAACTGACCGACCATAGCACCTGCAAACTGAGCAAGGATATACGGAAGAACAGATGCCCAAGGCAAGTCACCTTTGAGAGCTACTCCGATGGTTAGGGCTGGGTTCAGATGGGCTGGGCCAAGGTTGCCAGATACAAAAGCAGCGATGGCAACGGCAATCCCCCATCCCATGGTAATCACAATCCAACCAGAGTTGTGGCTCTTAGTTTTGGGAAGAACAACTCCTGCAACGACGCCATTCCCTAAAAGGAGCAAGAGCAGGGTTCCTAAAAATTCACCAAATATTTCTTTCATCATTTATATTACTCCATTTAAAAGAAGGGGAGGCTAGACAGGAAAACTGGTCCGCCACCTCTTCTTCTATTTTCTATTTTTTCAATTCTGCTAAATCGTTATTTGCAAGGGCAGCTTCTAGATCATTTCGATAAGCTGCTTTTTCTTCTTCTGTCCAGTCGTAGAAACGTCCCATTTCATCCAAAACTGGCTCTACAATCGCATCTAAACTATCCCGCATAAAGAGCATGTGATTTGTACGACGAAGGAGGAAGTCTACTGGGCTGAGTGCTAATTCATTGCGCATCGCATAATGGAGTGACAAGGTATCCGCTAGGCTAAGTCCTGGTGCTTGCTCGATGCTGTGAGCGAGAGCAAAGACTTTAGGAGCATTGGAGCCGTAAAGGTTTGCAAGATAGAAGGCTTCTTTGCTGTCCAATCCACGTGAAACACCAAGTTGAGCAAATGCTTCGATCTCAGAATCCACATTAGCTGGATTGAGCTCTCCGCCTGAAACAGGGTAGGTCTTAGAGTTGATGAGCTTGAAGCTGCGGTCAAATTCTGCTTTAAGGATTTCAACGACACGCTCCATAGCACCTTCAGCCATCTTACGATAGTCTGTGATTTTACCGCCAGCAAGGGTCAAGAGGCCATTGTTATCACGATCCAAACTAGAGCCACGAGATACGGCAGATGGATCCAAATGTTTCTCAGATGTGCTGCTTTCGAGCTTAGTAACAGCCGCTTCAACATCCTCACGGGATTTCTCTTTAGCCAAATAGCTTTCAACGGTCGCAATCAATGCATTGAAACTTTCGTCGCTAATGGTACCGTTGTTTCCGCCGTTGTAGTCAGAAGCGCTGTTTCCTGCAATCAAAGGACGCAGACCTGCCCAGCTGCTTTCTATGTCGTCAATCGTGATGTTGGCTTCTGGGAAGCGATTATTGACAATGCCTAAGAGGTAATCCACATCTTCTTGTGTTACTTTTGGATGTTCAAGGTCGCCAGTGTAGTCAGTGTCAGTCGTACCAAAGTAGGTTTTATTTTCACGTGGAAGGACAAAGACCATCCGGCCGTCTCCCAAGCCTGTATCAAAGTAGACTGGCTGAGAAACCTTGATCTTGCTAGAGTCAACTACCAAGTGAACACCCTTGGTTGGACGCATTTGTGAGTATTGCTCACCGTCATTTGACAGATTGCGCACCTTGTCGCTCCAAGGTCCAGTTGTGTTGATAACTAGGCGAGCCTTGATTTCAAAGGCTTCATCTGTCAAGAGGTCACGCGCAACAACGCCTGTGATCTTTCCACTTTCGTCAAAGAGGAAGCCTTCTGCCTTAACATGGTTGGCAATCAGGGTACCGTCTTGGTTGGCACGTTTGATATTTTCAATCACGAGGCGTGCGTCGTTGTTGCGGAAGTCAAGATAGACACCGCCACCGACCAGGCCTTCCTTCTTAAGTTCAGGTTCCCGTTCTAGGACTTCTTCCTTGCTCAAGACCTTGTTGGCAGCAGGAGTGTTGTTAACACCAGCCAAGAGGTCGTAGAGGTCCATAGCCACTTTGAGACGGAAGAGGCTAAAGGTAGCACCCTCTTCTTCGTAGACAGGCAGGAGCATAGGATCTGGTTTTGGAATATGAGGGGCAATTTGCTGAACCACAGCACGCTCCGAAACTGTATCTGAGACCACCTCTACGTCGAATTGCTTGAGGTAACGAAGGCCGCCGTGAACCAATTTCGTAGAACGGCTAGAAGTCCCTTCTGCAAAGTCCTGCATTTCAATCAGACCTGTATCTAGGCCACTAGCAGCGGCTTGCAAGGCTA
>ERZ773042.2122-NODE-2122-length-11057-cov-25.508271_pt1 | contig 11057 bp, 4 predicted proteins | sample MGYA00511664_ERZ773042 | MGnify/ENA primary metagenome ERZ773042 (study PRJEB29015, sample SAMEA2737984) | human oral metagenome | biome: human oral; feature: human-associated habitat; material: dental | place: China | collected 2036 ... | reverse complement strand
CCCGCCACAAGATCCCGGCCGACAGGCCCATCGACGGCGCCTTCCACGCGCTGCGCGACCAGTCCGAGGCGCACTGCCGCGCCATCGCCGAGGCGGCGGCCGCCGGGGCCCTCGACGACCCCGACGCCGGGAGGATCGCGACCCTGTGGAACCAGTTCCTCGACGAGGGGGCCATCGAGGCCGCCGGCGCCTCGCCGATCGCCCCCGACCTGGAGGCCATCGCCCAGGCGGCCACGCGCGCGGACCTGGCCGCCCTGACGGGCCGCCTCATGCGCGAGGGCGCGGGGGGCCTCGTCAGCGCCTACGTGGGCACCAATCCCCACGACTCCTCCCAGTACATGGTCTCCCTGGTCCAATCCGGCCTCGGATTGCCCGACGAGGCGTACTACCGGGAGGACGACTACGAGCCGGTCCGCCGCGCCTACGTCGCCCACACGGCGCGCATGCTCGAACTGGCGGGCGCCCCGGACCCCGAGGGCGCCGCCGGGCGGATCATGGCATTCGAAACGGCCCTGGCCGCCCACCACCGCGACTCCGTGTCCGACCGCGACCCCCGGCTCTCGGACAACCCCACCCCCTGGGAGGACCTGGTCGCCGCCAACCCCGGTTTCGACTGGCGGGGCTGGGCCGACGAGGCGCGCCTGCCCACCGCTTCCCTGGTCGTCAACGTCGACCAGCCCGAGTTCCTGCGCGGCGCCTGCGCCCTGTGGGCGGACACCGACCTGGGCACCCTCAAGGAGTGGGCCGCCGCCTCGGTGATCGACGCGCGCGCGCCCGTGCTCTCCTCCGCCTTCGTGGAGGAGAACTTCGACTTCCACGGCCGCGCCCTGGCCGGGACCGAGCAACTGCGTCCCCGCTGGAAGCGGGCCCTCGGCCTCATCGAGTCGTGCCTGGGCGAGGCGATGGGCCGCGCGTGGGTCGCCCGCCACTTCCCGCCCGCCTCGAAGGAGCGCATGGACGACCTGGTCGCCCGCCTGCTGGACGCCTACGGGCGCTCCATCCGCGCCCTCGACTGGATGGGGGACGCCACCAAGGGCCGCGCCCTGGACAAGCTGGCCACCTTCAACCCGAAGATCGGCTACCCGCCCAAGTGGAAGGACTACTCGGGCCTGGACATCGACCCCGGCGCCCCCCTGGTCGACAACCTGCGTGCCGCCGCCTCGCACGAGACCGAGCGGGAATGGGCGCGGCTGGGCACCCCCGTGGACCGCGACCGCTGGTACATGACCCCGCAGACGGTCAACGCCTACTACAACCCGACGCAGAACGAGATCGTCTTCCCAGCGGCCATCCTCCAGCCCCCCTTCTTCGACCCCGGCGCCGACGACGCCGTCAACTTCGGGGCCATCGGCGCCGTCATCGGGCACGAGATCGGGCACGGCTTCGACGACCAGGGGTCCCGTTTCGACGAGAGGGGGAACCTGGAGAACTGGTGGACGGACCAGGACAGGGAGCGCTTCGAAGAGCGCACACGCGCCCTCATCGACCAGTACAACGCGCTCACCCCCGCGGATCTGCTGCCCGGCGCCCACACCCCGGACGAGGCGGGGGGCGCGGACGGGGCGGAGCGGCCCGACGGCGCCGGGGGCACCGGCGCGCCCCACGTCAACGGCGCCCTGACCATCGGGGAGAACATCGGCGACCTCGGCGGCCTCACGATCGCGTGGAAGGCGTGGGCGGCCGCCCTGGCAGAGCGGGGGCTGACGCCCGCCACCGCGCCCGCCGTCGACGGGCTCAGCGGGCCCGAGAGGTTCTTCCAGTCGTGGGCCCGCGTGTGGCGCACAGCGGCGCGCCCCCGCTTCGCCCGCCAGATGCTGGCGGTGGACCCGCACTCCCCCGCCGAGTTCCGCTGCAACCAGGTGCTGAAGAACTTCGACGAGTTCGCCGCCGCCTACGGCGTCGCCGAGGGCGACGGCATGTGGCTGGACCCCTCCGAGCGGGTCCGTATCTGGTGATATTGCTCAAATGACGGTCTCCCGCAACGCGGGCATCCAGTCGCACAATCAGACGAACGCGTGTCAGTATTAGACAAGCACACGCACGAAACGCGTCATATTCGACCAACGGAAGGCGAACAATGCCAGGCCTTAACCTGACCCGCGACGAGGCGCTCGCACGCGCCGGAGTCATCAGCGAGGTCATCCGCTACGACATCGAGCTCGACCTCACCCGGGGCGACACCGACTTCGGCTCGCGCACCCGCGTCGAGTTCACCGCCGCCCCCGGCGGCGCGGCCTTCGCGGACCTGGTCTCCACCAATGTGCGTTCCATCAAGCTCAACGACCGCGACTTGGACCCGGGCGCCCACCACCAGGACTCGCGCATCAGCCTGGACGACCTGGCCGAGCACAACGTCCTCGAGGTCGACGCCGACTGCCAGTACATGCACACCGGCGAGGGCCTGCACCGCTTCGTCGACCCCGCCGACGGCAAGGCCTACACGTACTCCCAGTTCGAGGTCCCCGACGCCCGCCGCGTCTACACGACCTTCGAGCAGCCGGACCTGAAGTCCACCTTCACCCTGACCGTCAAGGCCCCCAAGGGCTGGAAGGTGTTCTCCAACGCCCCGACCCCCTCCCCCGAGGAGGACGGCGATTCCTGGACCTACCGCTTCGCGACCACGGAGAAGATGTCCACCTACATCACCGCGGTCGTGGCCGGCCCCTACGAGGGCGTCACCGACACCCTCACCTCCTCCGACGGCCGCACCATCGACCTGGGCGTGTACTGCCGGGCGTCCGTCCTCGAGCACCTGGACGCCGACGCCATCATCGACATCACGCGCAAGGGCTTCGAGTTCTTCGAGGACGCGTACGGCATCGCCTACCCCTTCACCAAGTACGACCAGGTCTTCGTGCCCGAGTACAACGCCGGGGCGATGGAGAACGCGGGTTGCGTGACTTTCCGCGACGCCTACGTGTTCCGCACGCGGCCCACCGAGGCCCAGCTGGAGTCCCGCGCCAACACGATCCTCCACGAGCTGGCCCACATGTGGTTCGGCGACCTGGTGACCATGAAGTGGTGGAACGACCTGTGGCTCAACGAGTCCTTCGCGGAGTTCATGAGCCACCTGGCCCTGGCCGAGAACACCCCGTACACGGAGGGCTGGACGGGCTTCATGGTCCGCAAGGACTGGGGCCTCAAGCAGGACCAGCTGCCCACCACCCACCCCATCACCGCCCAGATCCGCGACCTGGCCGACGTCGAGGTCAACTTCGACGGCATCACATACGCCAAGGGCGCCTCCGTGCTGCGCCAGCTCGTGTCCTACGTGGGACGCGACGCGTTCTTCGCCGGCCTGCACGAGTACCTCACCGCGCACTCCTACGCGAACGCCACCCTGGCCGACCTGCTCGGCGAGCTGGAGAAGGCCTCGGGCCGCGACCTGGCCGCCTGGTCGAAGGTGTGGCTGGAGGAGGCAGGCGTCACCCTGCTGCGCCCGTCCGTCGAGACGGACGAGGAGGGCAGGATCACGCGCCTTTCCATCGAGCAGGAGGCCTTCAGCGAGGGCGCCTCCCTGCGCCCCCACCGCCTCGCCGTCGCCGGATACTCCCTGGACGGCGAATCCCTGCAACGGGTCTTCCACGAGGAGCTCGACGTGGACGGGGCCTCCACTGATGTGCCCTCCGCCGAGGGCGTGGCCCGCCCCGACTTCATCCTGGTCAACGACGGCGACCTGGCCTACGCGAAGATCCGCCTCGACGAGGACTCCCTGGCCTTCGCGGTCGCCAATATCACGCGCTTCACGGACTCCCTCACCCGCGGCGTCGTCATGGCCGCCGCGTGGGACATGACCCGCGACGGGCAGATGAAGGCGCGCGACTACCTGAACCTGGCGCTCACCGCTGTCCCCGCCGAGACGAACATGCAGTTGCTGACGCTGACGCTGCGCCACATCGACGAGGCCGTTCGCACTTTCGTCGCCCCCGACGCCCGCGCCGAGGCCGCCGAGACGGTGGGCAGGCGCCTGCTGCTGTTGGCCCGCACCGCCCGGTCCGGCTCCGACGCGCAGCGCATGCTGGTGGCGGCCGCCGCCCGCAACGCGTCCAACGCCGAGCAGTTCGAGGCCATCAAGGCCCTCTACGACGGGTCCGCGACCCTGGAGGGCCTGGAGTTGGACGTCGACCTGCAGTGGTCGCTGCTGATCGCCCTGGTCAGGGGCGGCGTCGCCGGGGACACGGAGATCGACGCCCGGGAGCAGGAGGACGACACGATGACGGGCCGCCAGAACGCCGCCGCTGCCCGGGCGGCGCGCGACGACGCGGCCGTCAAGGAGCAGGTGTGGGAGCAGGTCCTTGGGGACAAGTCGATCCCCAACGACACCCGTTGGGCGATGGTCTCCGGCTTCTGGGCCCAGGCGCGGACCACCCCGTCGCTGTACGAGCCCTACGTCGAACGGTACTTCGCAGCCCTGGCGCAGGTGTGGGAGGAGAACACCTTCCACACCGCCGAGGAGCTGACGACCCTGCTCTTCCCCTCCGATTTGGCCGGTTACGCGCCCGGCGTCGACGTGGTGCGCGCGGGCCACGAGTGGATCGACGCCCACCCCGAGGCGTCGGCCGGGGCCGTGCGCATCATCCGGGAGCGGATCGACGTGTGCGAACGCCAGATGGCGAACCAGGTGGCCGACGCCTGAGGCTGTCCGCCACGCGGTTCCCGTGTGGCGGACGCGGTGCGCTCCTCAACGCCGACGGGGACCGCAGCCATGTGCTGCGGTCCCCGTTTCTTTTCCCTCCCTGTTCGGCGCGCTTTATGCACGGCGGCGGCGCGCGTCCAGCGAAACGGTCCGGGCCCCACGGTTCACGCCGTGGGGCCCGGACCGGGGAACCTCATTCGTGCTCAGCGCACCCAGGCCCCCGAATTGTCGAAGACGCGGAGCACGCCGTCGATCCAGTGGCTGCCCGTCGCCATCTCACCGGAGGCGAACAGGTAGTACCACGCGCCGCCGACCTGCTGCCAGCCTGTGGCCATCGCGCCGGTGCTGGGGTCCAGGTAGTACCACTTCCCGGAGTCTTGCACCCAGCCTGTGGCCATCTGACCACTCGGCGCGAAGTAGTACCAGCTTCCGCCGATGGCCGTCCAGCCGGTGTCCATCGCGCCCGATGCGCCCAGGTGGTACCAGGCGCCGCCGATCCGCTGCCAGCCTGTGGCCATCGCGCCCGATGCGCCCAGGTAGTACCAGGCACCGCCGACCTGCTGCCAGCCTGTGGCCATCGCGCCGGTGGCGGGGTCCATGTAGTAGTAGCTGCCGCCGACCAGCGTCCAGCCGCTGGCCTGGGCGCCGGAGGGAGCGTAGTAGAACCACTGGCCGCCGACCTTCGTCCAGCCGGTCACCATGTAGCCCGCCTCGTTGAATCGGTAGGTCACCCCGTCGATCTGCTCGGTGCCGTTGGTGGTGTACGAGCCATCGCTGTGCCGGTACCACCAGCCGACGGAGTCCTGGATCCACTGGCCTTTGCCCTCCCCGGGATTCGGGTCGCGCTCCGCGCCCACGCGGACCTCGGCCGAAGACACCCAGTCGGATGCTTTGAACTCGCCGGAGATCTCGCCGGCGTTGCGGACCGAGGCGACGTACACGCCGTCGGGGACATCCCCGAAGACATCGGATCGCAGGGAGTTGTCGTGCTGGTGGTGGCTCTTGGTGCCGAACAGCGGGTCGGAGCAGTCACGCACGCAGGCGAGCGAGATCTCCCAGCCGCGAGAGGGGGTGGCGCCGGTGTAGACCCAGTCGACCTTCATGTTCGTGCGACCGGAGTCGGCAACGGCTGCCGCGGTCACCGAGTCGACGGGGAAGACCGCGTTGGGATCGTAGTCGATCGCTTTGAAGGTGATCTTCTCGGCGTGGTCCAGGCTGCGGTCGGACAGTGCGAGGCCGTGGGCCGCCATCGTGCCGATGTAGTAGGTGTGCGTTCGGTCCAGGGTGTTCTCCGGGATGGTCAGCTTCACCGTGAAGGAGCCCTTGCCTGCCTCCAGCTGGTCCGGGGTGACCCACGCGGAGGTGATTGCCCCCTCATCGCCCTTCGCGTTCATGTACTCGCCGGGTTTCCAGATCTTCTCGTCCATGAGGACCACGTAGACCCCGTTCTGGATGGAACCGGACGTGAAGTCCTTCCCCTTGACGGTGACGACGGTTTTCACCGTCGGATCGATGTCCTGGTAGGGGGACACCTCGATGCTCGGCTTCGCAGAAGGGCCAGTCGTGGGCTTGCCGGTGGGTGTCGGGGTTGGTTCTGCTGTGGGTGCAGGACTGGGGTCGGCCGTGGGCGCCGGGGTTGGTTCTGCTGTGGGTGCAGGACTGGGGTCGGCCGTGGGCGCCGGAGTCGGCTCCTGAGTGGGGCCGGGCTGGGGGGCCGGTGCGTCATCGATCTGGGGCCACGTGATCGTCACGGGCAACGCTGGCTTGCGCGCGTCCCCACTGCTGCCTGTGGAGTACCAGTAGGAGTGCTGGCCGGTCTCGCCCTGGAAGGCGACGAAATCCGCGGGCCACGACCCCCAGTTCTCGCCCGTGCGAGTCTGCGGGCTGGCGCCCTCCGGATTCTTGACCTCAACGCCCTTGTACTCGGGGGTGACGGTGATGCCGGTCTTGGTCACAGCGACGTTCTTCAAAGTCGCCAGGGTGACCTCGCGGGCCTGGAGGGGCTTGAGCGCAGCGTCGGGATCCTGCATCGAGGCGCCGAATCCGGAGACCCGGGCTTTGATGGCGCCTTGGCCGTTGGTGACCTCGAGAACGGGGTTGGTGGCGCTCCAGTAGGTCATGCCGGAGTAGTAGACGACGGTCCAAGAACCGACCCATTTGATGGACGCGGAGTTCGTCGTCGGATCAACGGTGCCCGAACCTTTCTCGATGTTGATGATCGACTCGGAGACCGCGCCGCGCGTGTTGGTGCGCGCGCCCGTGCGGGTGAGGCACTTGTTCGCCCACGTCTGGGCGACGAGTTGGCCGTCCGCGTTCGGTTTGAGGATCGAGACGTTGCCGTCCTTAGGCCGCCAGAGGACGTCCTGGTCGGGGCCGCCGACCAGGAACTCTCCGTCTGAGCCGGACTGCACGTTGTTCGGCCACTGGCCGCCGCCCGAGTTCCCCGACACCATCGCACTGAAGAAGTTGCAGGTGCCCGGCGCGTAACCGGCGGAGCCGGATTCGTCGTTCATAGCCCATTGGAAGACCGCTGAGGAGACCTGGCTGCCCCCCTCGTCGGTTCCGGCGTGAGCGGCGTTCGCCGTCACGATGGGCGCGGCAAGAACTGCCGCAGTGGTAAAGGCCGCCACTGCAGCGCCACGAAGGCGTTGTGCGCGCATCACTTCCCTCTCTGAACTTAGTAGTTCGAATATAAGCGCAAGTTAGCCTACCCTAACGTGCGAAGTGGTACAAGGCGCCTGATGGCGGCGTCCGCCTCGGCGCCCTTCGAAGCGGAACGGGTCCGGGTGGCTGACGCCGCCCGGACCCGTTTCCGCGCTATTCGCGTGCGCTACTTGCCTTTGCGCCTTTTGGCGACCAGCATCGCGCCAACACCGATCCCCAGGACGATGAGCGCGCCGATCCCCAGGACCAGGGTCATGGATCCCGTGCTCGCCAGGTTCGCCGCCCGAGCGCCAGTGGCGGCTCCCTTGTCAGCGGCCCCTGGGGCTCCCCCTCCGTTGTTCGCCCCATTGGCGGCACCCGGCCCGGCGCCACCGGCCTCCGTGGAAACGGTCTGCCCGCCTTTCCCGTCACTGCCCGCGGCAGGGCTGGACTGCTGCGATGCAGCGGGGGAAGGCGCAGCGCTGGACTGCTCCGATGGAGCAGGGCCAGCCGGTGCGTTGGACTGCTGCGCCACGGAAGCCGGGGCCGCAGGAGCGCCGGTGGCCCCTGATTGGGCGGGGCCGACGGGCTGCTGCTGGCCCGTCGTGGCCAGGCACGCGGCCAGTTTCTTCCGGTACGCCTCGACCGGGTAGTACGAGGAGTTCGTATTGGGCGTGGAGACGACGACGCCCCCGTCGGGCTGCGGGCGCACGCCCGTCTGGGAGCCGATGGACTCGGCGATCCCGTCCAGTGCCGCAGTGGCGGCCTTGAGGTTCTCGACCGCTTGCGAGTACGCGGACTGCGGATCCGCCAGGAAGTCGTCCAGGGCCTTCTGGGCGGCGTCCACAGCGGCCTGGGCCTGGGCGACGGCGGAGCCGTCAGCGGTGGGAGCGGGATCCGGCGTCGTGGAGGGGGCCGGGGACGGGGATGCCCCGTCCTTCGCGGGGAGGGACGAGGGGGCGACCGGGAGGGCCTGGGCGGGCAGGTCCCCGACGATGGCGGTCCACGCCGCCTGCTTCTGCTTGACGCCGTCCCCGGCCAGACCGGAGACGTAGTCCGTGTTGTCCGCGTTGAAGGCCGCCCCGTCGAAGCCGTAGGCGCTGGCGGTGTCGCCCGTCGTGTGGAACCGGGCGAGGTCGATCGACCCCTTGTCCGAGATCGCGTAGAACTTCTGCGTCCCCCACACGGTCAGTCCTCCGTCCGCGAGGTCGCCGATGTGCACGCCCACCCCGACGACGTTGTTCTCCGCGAGCATGTTCTTGTCGTGGCCCTGGGAGTTCTTCCACTGCTCGAACAGGTCGGAGGCCGCCTGGTCGGGCGTCTTGTACTCGTTGCCCCTGGCCCCCAGTTGCGCTCCGAAGTTGCGCATCGAGTTGTAGGCGATGTTCTCGCCCGCGTAGTTCGTCGAGGCGCCGTCCAGGCTCTGCGACCCGAGGTACCGGAACTCGGGGTCGTGGTTGAAGTCGTTATCGACCGCCATGTGCTTGGACCAGGCGCGCGAGTCGGTGGTCAGGGTGTCGGAGACGACCAGCGGCGGCAGGCCCGCGTTGGCGCGGTAGGCGTTCATCTTCTGGACGATGAGGGCCTCGATGACCTGCGCCTGGGTGGAGTGGTCGACCTTCGACCAGTCGACCCAGCCGATGCCCCGGGAAGGCTCGGCCGCGGGCTGGGTGGCCGTCGGCTGCGCGGTCGGAGCGGGAGCGGCCTTCGCGGCCTCCAGCGCCGCCTGGGCGTCGGCGAGGGTCTGGCGCAGCTGCGCCTCGGTGGCCGTGGTCCCGCCGTTGGCGGTGTTGCGGGCGGCGGTCTCCGCGGCGACGGCGTCGGCGTAGGCGCTGAGGGCGGGGTTGTACTCGCTATCGATCCGCCCATGCGCGGCGAGCAGCGCGGGGCACACGGCGTCGGCCGGGGGCGCGCCGTTCTCGGCGAGGGCGGGGATGACGACGAAGGAGGCCGCCACTGTAGTCGCTGCGGCGACGATCGACATGTGCGTGCGCGACAGTTGGAAGGTCATCGGCAACCGGCCTAACACTCAGAGGACAGGACATTCAAATCTTGCCATCCGGTTTGGGAAACTTCAAACACCCCTACCGGCCCCTTGTTGGCGTTCCGCGCCATTCCAACGTTCGCGCCGACCACCCCCTTCCCGCTGGTCTCACATGGCGATACCAAAACGTTATACTCGGTCCAGGGGGAGAAGGCTGCCGGGGACGGGGCAGTGCTGGTGCGCACGGGCGGAGCGCCCTCGCCGTACGACGAAAGGCTCCAATGCGAGCGCATTGGAGCCTTTTGGTGGAGCTAGGGGGATTCGAACCCCCGACCTCTTCCATGCCATGGAAGCGCGCTACCAACTGCGCCATAGCCCCGTGTTCCGTTCGCCGCCCCTCGGCGACTCGACAACCTTAGCGGACCGTCGAAGAGGCGCGCAAATCAAGAATAGTGCCGCTCGTCACACGCTGTTCCCCGCTGTCGGCCGCTCCCCCGTCTAGCGGCTTCTCCGGCGCTCCTCGCACGAGCACCTCACTCGTCAGGGGTCTTGCTTCACTGATTCAGCGGGCGGTAATGTGGGCGATGAGCGCGTCTGGCCCGATCAATCGATTATGGCTAAGGAGCTGTTGTTGGCATGGCTGCTAAGGATTTGGGTTTTGATCAGGGGTGTTATGAGCGGGCGTTGGCGTTGTCGGAGTTGCGTTATGATGATTCGGCTGATGATGCGGCGTTTGATTTCGTGATCGGTCAGATCGATGAGTGCGAGCGGTTGGTGGGTGAGTACGTGGAGGGCAATGGGTACAAGTCGGAGGCTGTGCGCGGGGCGATCCGTGAGTGGGGCGCGGGGTTCGCGGCGGAGTTGGGGGCGTTGCGGTGGAAGTTGGAGGCGGGGCGCAGGATCGTGTCGGATGGGCGCGCGGTGATGCGCGAGGCGCGGGACTTGTTCAATGAGAGGGTGTCGGCGGAGTTGCTGACGGGCAGTGAGCGCTGGTGGCGGGGCACTTTGGACGGGTTGTCGGTCGTGGCGTTGTTCGTGGTCCCTGTTGGGGGGGTCTTGGGGATGGTGGGGTCGGAGGGGTATTTCTCGTCCTTGGAGGCCGAGCGCAATCGTCAGCGCGAGGAGTTCTGCCAGGGCCTGCTGGACCAGGTCAACGAGAAGCTCAACACGGCCAGCAAGGCGCTCCAGGCCGTCACGGCCAGGGAGGACCCTGCTAGCGATTCGCGTTATGAAGACCCCGCTTCACCGGGTGGTGGTTGGCCGGGGGCTGGTGGTGGTTGGTCGGGCGCTGGTGGTGTGGGCGCTGGTCTTGGTGGTGGTTTGGATGTGGATGCGCTGTTGGAGCGGGCGGGGTCTGTTGATGGGTTGGCTCCGGGTGCGGGGTGGGAGTCGGAGGGCGCTGGCGCGCCTGGTGGGCCTGGTGGTGGCCGTGAGTTGGTGGGTTTGAGTGATCTTGATGGTGTGGGCCTGGTGGGGCGGCCGGTGAACCAGGCGGTGACGCCCAATGGGGTGGTGGGGGGTTATGTGCCGCCCTCGGTTGTCGATGCGGGGGATCCGCGGTGGGGTGCGGGGTACCGTATCCCGTCGTCGGTGGTGGAGGCGTCGCGGGCGGCTTCGGCTGGTGCGGTCGGTGTTGTGGGGGGCGTGGGGGCGCGGTCGTTGTTGTCGTCCTCTTTGGCCGGCGGTGCCCTGTCGGCTGGTGGTCGGGCGGTGCCTGGTGGTCGGGGCGCGGCCGGGGGGTCGGCTGGTGGTGGGGGTGTGCCCGTGGCCGGTGGTGGCGCGCCGGGGGCCGTG
>ERZ773042.2118-NODE-2118-length-11067-cov-7.596168_pt1 | contig 11067 bp, 20 predicted proteins | sample MGYA00511664_ERZ773042 | MGnify/ENA primary metagenome ERZ773042 (study PRJEB29015, sample SAMEA2737984) | human oral metagenome | biome: human oral; feature: human-associated habitat; material: dental | place: China | collected 2036 ... | reverse complement strand
TAAGAAATATCTTACAGAAAGCCTACAACAGTGGGCTTTTTGCTTTGTCTTAAAATGTTGATTTCTGGGTTTGCTCCCCTTTTTGCTCCCCTTATAGTGCTTTTAGTGCAGTTTCGTAGAATGAGACTGCTTTTTTTGCGCTTTCTTTTGAGAGGTGGCTATAAATATCCATGGTCATTGATAGAGTGGAATGACCTAAACGGTGCTGAAGCTCCTTGTAAGGTATTCCTGAGTTAAGTAATAAACTAGCGTGAGTATGTCTGAAACCATGAAAACCTATATTAGTTACATTCGCCCGTTTAAAGTGGGTTCTTAATCTAGTTTGTAAGGTTCGATTATTAGGGTACTCATGGATAAAGTCAGAGAATACCACGGTTTCAGTTTTACCAATTTTCCAAGCTTCTTGGATTTGCCTAACCTTGTAAGCTTTAAGCATTGTTACAGTCGCTTGATCTATATCTAAATCCCGATAGCTTGCTTTTGATTTTGGGCTATTGGTTTCTTGTTTATAGTTTAAAGTCTTTGTGATATGCACAACTGTATTATCTAAATCTATATCAGACCAAGAAAGAGCTAAAGCTTCATTGATACGACAACCAGTAGCAAGTAAGAACTTGTAAAGTGTATTCTCATAACAATAGCGAAACTTATTTAAATCTAGATTATCGAGATAACCAAGAAACTTTTTTAACTCTTCATTGTCAAAGTGTTTTACTTTTTGTCGCTTTGCTTTCTGAGTGTTACGAGGTAAAACAACATCACGCGCAGGATTGGACGGTATCGCCTGCATAGTGACACCATACTGTAAGATACGTTTATTAAGCGCGTGTATGCTATCGTAGTATAGAAATGCTCCCTCTTCCCCTTTATTAGTTTTGTCAGCAAGTTTATTGACTATACTTTGAATAAGTGGAGTAGTGAGCTTATTAAGTTTATAAGCACCAAACAGAGGTAAAACGTGGTTTTTAAGTATTCTTTTGACGTTTATTTTTGTATTAGGCTTTACTGTATGCTTGTAGCTTTCCCACCAAAGATTGGCTAACTCCTGGTAGTTATCTATTGAACTAGCTTTAAATCTAGTACAACCGTCTTTCTGAAAAACTATCTTTTCTTGAGTAGCTTTCTGCTTAACTTCCTTTTGTGTCCGACCTGTTACTTTGGTTTTAACTTTCTTTCCTGTTACTTGGTCAACTCCTAGGTAAACACTAGCACGGTAGACTTTGCTACCGTCTTTTTTTATAACTTCAGTTATTTTCATGATTTATACCTTTCTAAAAAACATCAGCAGGCAAGCTATTATTAAAAAGGTTTTAGATTGTGGTTTAAATCATGCTAGGGATTCACAGATTGCCCTGTATTCGATTTTAAATAGTCAGACGGTAAAAATTATGCCAGAGGATGAAATAAGGCGAATATGACGTTGAACTCCAAGCGAAAATGAAGAAATTTCAAAATCAAAATTTAAGCCCCATACTAATTGAGATCCTCAGTTGTTCCCATTTTGAAAATACTAATTTTTATGCTATAATAATGAAAAACTCAGGAGGAGAAAGCATGGTTAAAGTTCGTAAGCTTCCTGTAATAGTAGATGCTATTCAAATTGATACAGAAATGTATATCGACACTTTAGAAGGAGTCATGAAGGCTTCCCCGGGAGATTGGATTGTCACAGGCGTAGATGGTGAAAAATACCCTGTCAAACCAGATATTTTTGAGAAAACTTATGAAATTATTCGAGGTTAGATCTTTAAGGTCTGACCTTTATTTTTTTGACAATATCAGACGACCTTTTATCAAAAGCTTGATCAATGTATCTATTTGGGTTCTTTTTAAAATCATCCCATTTAACTAATATACAATACCGATCTTCTTCGCTCCATGCATGTTTGTCGTTGTCAAGAGGGAGATAAAAATTATAACTAAACTCTTTAACAGTAGTGTCTTCATTTATTTTGACTACATCATGATTTTTAAAACAAGTAAGACACGCCTGCTCTCCTCTATAAATACGATCATACATCGAAGGTAAAACTACTCCTAAAAGTCCATTTCTTTTACCTGCTGAAGTATTCGATAGCGAGGCTTGCAATTCTCTTTTGATGTAATTTTGATTTTGGCAATAGTTATTCTCAGAACTTTCGGAACCGATAAGATGAATAGTAACTGTAGAATCTTTTAGATAATCTTCACGTATTCTTCGCATGATGTAGTCTTCATCTTGCGAATCAATCGGTTCGTTTAGAGACTTGTCAATCATATCCACGTCTAAATTTTCCTGTATATATTTTTTGAACTCCATATCATGAGTTTTAAAAGATATAAAACATTTATGCGCGCTCATTGTTTTTCCTTTCGTTGAATAGTGTCTGTTTGCAAGTTAGCCCAATTTATATTTTCGCTAGAGATAATAGTTTCACAACGTTCAACAAGTAGGGCGAAGCCATCTTTTTCGTTTTTATAAACCCCCGTACCTGTTAAAAACATATATTTTTCATGTTTTAAAGATTCGGTTGTTCTACGGTAATCAATCCAATTATCATGATGCTTCGATATAGATATAAAACTTTCACAAAGCAACATTGAACCAGCAAATACAGCAGACCAAAGTTCAAATTTTATTGGCTTGCAAATTGATAATAGAGGGATTAAGAATCCCATCAGTACTTCTGTATACTTTAAAATTTTAAACCATTTTTGATGGTGTTGACTTTTTGTGTCATACCAATCAATTTGATTATCCAGTCTAGATTTTAGATATTCAGCAGGTTCCATCTATTTTCCTTTCTTAAAATGTTTTCTATATTATATTGTGGCGCGTGGGTTTAGAATCCTTTTCGCCAAGGCTCTTTTTTATTGGCTATTTTTACTTTTTCAGCCATATCAGAAACCAGATTCTTTATTATCTTTTTATCTTCCTTAGGGAGTATTCCATAATTTAGTAATAACTCTTCTTCATCGGTATATGAAAGTTGGTTTACTGCAGATAAGAATGAAGTGAGATTGGAATAATCAGGCTCATCATGACCAGTTATATATTGCTCTTCCAGCACCTTCATTAAATCATCGCCAAGAATAGAATAAACTCTAGCCTTTACATGGTTATATGGATCATCGGGATCCTTTTGGTAAAGTTGATAACTTGCTTCTTGGCTATCTCTATACTCACTATACCCTAATAGATATCCAACGCTTACACCAAAATAGTCAGCTAGTTGCTGGGCTTTTTCTGGTTTAATTTGTCTTTCTCCATTCTCCCAGCGTAGTACAGTTATTTTTGATACATTAACTATATTGGCTAACTCTACTTGAGTTAGTCCTTTTTCTTTTCGTAATTCTTTCAATCTATTCATGCTTTATCACACCTTTCAATCTTGATTATATCTGATTTTTTAAAAAGTATCAAGAAATGATACAAAAAAACTAAAAAACAACTTGACAAGTATCCAAAATGGATATATAATCTGTTTAGAAGGTATCAAAAAAAGATACCTAACCCTTTGTTCTGTTACAATTTTAGTTTATAGAGGGGATTTTTTTAGAAAGGAGCAAATTTATGAGCAAACTACGAGGCTATCGAGTTATGTTAGGACTAACTCAACAACAAATGGCGGACAAGCTAAAAATTTCTTTGCAGTCGTACAACAACAAAGAATTAGGTAAAACGCCATTCAATGACAAAGAACGTCTAGCGATTAAGTCAATGGTTGCAGAAATCAAATCAGATATAACCATAGATGAACTATTTTATAGCTAGAAAGGAGCAAACCAATGGAACTAGTCTACATGGACGGTAAGAAAGAACCGTATACACTAAGTAGTATTGTTGCAGAATATACGGGATTGCAACATCACACAATAACCAAGACGATCCGCAAGCATCAAGCAAGGTTTGAACGGTTCGGAAAGGTTGGATTTAAAATCCAAGCTATGGAAAGTGGCCAGAATACCAAGGACTATATTTTGAATGAGCAACAAGCGACCTTGTTAGTTACATTCTTAAAGAATACCGAGCAAGTGGCCAACTTCAAAACCAACCTAGTCAAAGCATTTTTTGAAATGCGTGAGGAACTTTCTAAGTTTCGTATCCAGAGGGCGCTAGAAAAGCCAAAAAGAAAAACCTTGCATGACAGTATTGAGAACTGGGAACAAGCACCCAAGCACGCGCATAGCACCATGAACAACTTGCTACTGAAAGCAGTAACTGACAGGAACGCTAAGCAGTTAAGGGAAGAACGTGGGGGTAATAATGGCATCGATAGCTTGACCAGTGACGAGCTGGAGCAGTACCAGGCATTTGAAGATATGATAATAGCCATGATTGGCTTGAATATGAGTTATCAGGAAATCAAAGCTATGGCATTCAGAAATAAAAAATCACGCACTAAATGCGCGTGAGAGCAACAAAAAAGGCTTATCGAGACCAATCAGCAAAGCCTTTCACACTAACACTAAAACGAATTTAACAAAAAGCAGGCAAGCTATTATTAAAAAGGTTTTAGTAAAGATTTATACCTAGATTATAGCATATTTAGGATATTTTGACCATACGGAGAGCGCCAACTCTAAAAACTGGTCATCACTACAAACGTCCGCCAACTTGGGGCAATCGCCCAGCGTTTGTAGTGGTGCTAATCATGTATAGGAAACGACAATTAAAAGGCCAATGGAGGAATAACATGACAACAGACCTAAACAACATGACACAAGCAGAATTTGATGAACTAATGACTGAAACTAAGGAGAAACGCCCAAACCTCTTCCAGTTTATTGCTGATTTTGTAGATCGAAAAGTAAGCACCGAAGAGGCGGACGACTTCCTGAAGATGGATCATAGAAAACAAGCGGACTATATCAAGAGCTATCAAGCGAGGGCATAGCATGAATGAACTAGATTTAAGCAACACACAGGCGATTGTCTTTGTTGTGGTATTGATTGGCTTGCTGCTTTATTTAAACCACCGAGACCGCAAAAAAAGCGCCCAAATGGAGCGAGAAAACCAACAGGCGATAGAAACACCTAGCGAGGATTTAACCCCCGATTATGGGCGTTATATACAGCTTGCAGGAGTCAATGTATGGGGAGGAATTGAATGAGTCTAACAATGAATGACAAGCGAGTATTAAGACTAATCAAGGTAGGAGCTGAGAACTCCATAACAGGGGCAGAAATCAGCTTAATGACCAAGTTAACAGAAAGAACCGTACAGGACATTATCAGCCGTCTGATCACGCGCTACGGTGTTCCTATCGTTGGGGTTCGGCATGGAGCTTTTAGAGGCTACTTTATCCCAGCTAACAAAGAGGAGCTACTGGACGGAGCAAAGGCATTCTATAACCAAGTACAAGAGGAGCAAAAGCGTCTGACTGTCCTTTTGAATGCCGATTTAGAGAGCTACAAGCAACTACTGAAAGGAGCTGATGAATTTGTTTAGTCTCAGCAAAGAGAGTGAATACGAGCTAACTCATGGCGTTCTGGAGCTTGTGGAGAACTATCTGGAAGCGCGTGATACACTTAAACCACGGTTGACAGGGTTAATCTCAGCTCAGGAAGCCATGGACGAGTTAGATATAAAGTATAAGACACTCCAAAAGTGGGAAGATGCTGGGCTAAGGCGATACCAGCCCCCACTAGAAGATACCAGGAAAATCTATTATAGAGTTTCGGACGTGCTGAAGTTTCTGGGGGTGGAAAATGGCTAGCTTTGAAAGATTCCCCGGACAGAGAAAATCTGTCCGGACTACCAACGGCTACACTTGGAAAAATAAACAATTAACGCTTGAGCAGCGCAAAGAGTTACAACAATTAAAGAAAATGAAAAAGAAACGATTGAAAAACCAGAAAGGATAACTAATGACAGAAATTAAAAAACTAGGACAAGTTCCTGCTGAGACAATAGGGCCATCTGCTAGCATTTTGACAGGATTGTTGAGACGCGGGCAAGTATTGGGTATATCGGCGCCAAGAAGATCCTTAAAGACTAGCGTAGTTATTTCCCTAGCTTTATCTTTAGCCCAGGGGAGTAATTGGCTAGAGTGGAAGAGTAAAAGAGCTTTCAACGTCTTGTATATCAATACGAATCATAAAGAAAACGACTGTTTTAGTAAGTTCATGCAGATTGCCCAAATTTTAGAAGTTGAGCAAAAAGATCTTGACAATATTTCTATCTTAACTCTTCCAAAGTCAACGGCTTTAGAAGATTTAGCCAAAGTTGTAAAAGATAAAGTACCAAACAACGCTTTTCAAGTGGTTATTATTGATAGTATTGATAATTTGAAATTACTACAGTTTGGGGGCTCCTTAGGGGATTATTTGCAACAGATTAACCAACACGTAGGCGGCGGCCTGATCTATACACAAAGTCATAGAGATAGACCGAAAGGGACTACGGAAAGTTCAGACTTTGCGCAGTGGTCAGAGTCTCTAGCTCATTGCGATAGCTTGTTGGAATTTTTCAAGATGGAATTAGATCCAGAATTGTTACGCCTAGAGAGGCTAGAAGCCGTCTGGGATTTGGCCAAGAATGTAATGACTACGCACAATAAAAGATATTTTCAGCTAAATGTAACAAATGATTATATCAGTTTTAAAAACAAGAGAGCAACAAGCGAGGATCTACGAAATCATATTGAGGTAGCGCTAGAGCATTTACCTACTGAACAGACGCAGGAAATTCTAACACATTTTGATAACATAGATTTGCCGTTAAAAACGCGAACTTATTGGAGACTTGAAGCAGTTACCTCGGAAGCTGATTACGACGGGGAGAAAAATTTTCTTTTCTACTATCCACAGTTGATAAATGATAAGGAGAAAATATTAGCCTATCACGAACCAGGGTTACCACTTTCAAAAGAACAGAAAGAAAAAGCATGGGCTAATGAAGAAACGAAAGAAAAAGCGACAAACAAATTAAAATCTATGATAGCAAACTTTGAACAGGCGAATAATAGACTACCCAATAAGTCAGAGCTTTCTCGTTTTGCCAAAATCAGCAGACCTACCTTAGACAAATTGATTGATGAATCCGATAATAACATAGTGGTCATCGATGGAATGATACAAGAAAATCCTGCTTATTAACAACTTTAAATATGTAAAGAGTTGTAAACTTTACAAATGTAAAAGTTGTAAAAAGGTGTAAAAAAAGTGTAAAAATTTTACATGATTTTACACCTTTACAAACGTAAAATTTACAACTCTTTACAACTCATTGTAAAAGATGTAAAACAGTTATTTTTTTACACTTGTAAATTATAAAACATAACTCGAAAAACATTGGTGTTATTGGATTTTTTAGGAGTTGTAAAGGATTGTAAATACTTGTAAATTTTACGGATGTAAAACGAGGGACATGACTAGAATAGCCTAGCGTCAATTCTAGTTTGTCCAATTTTCGTGAAATGTGGAAGTAAGGAACAGGAACAGGGGCGATTGAGCTACGCCCCCTGTAACCCTGTCCTTTAACACTTCCACGTTGCGCGTACGTATATTGTAAAAAATGGAGTATTAAACTAGTGGCAAAAAATAAATTAAATAAACGAGTTATCCAAGACAAAAATTTTTTAGCCTTCAAGTCAATGCCCTACATGAAAAATATTGGAGAGGTTATTAAGTGGACTGGTGAGAACGAACCGATGAGGTATATTTTTGATAGAGTAAGAAAGTATTTAGTATTTGATAAAGCTACTTGTAAGTGGCAAGGCAAGAATTATGGAAAGGAGCCCAGGGATATGCTTTCTAAAACTCCACGTTTAAGGAACATTACAAAAAGGATATACGAGAAGATGGAAGAAAGCGAACTGGATCTTCTTCCACCACAAGATGGAGGTTCTGCTTCTTATATCTCTGAATGGGAAACTTTTAAAAGCAGCGAGCTTGTCCAGACCTTGAAGCGTGAAAATCAACTACTAAAATATTTTGTAATTTTAGCTATACAACAGGGGTATATTATTCTCGATAACCGTAAAAAATTTGTTGGTATTGATTATTGAAAAATAGAAAACGGAGAAAAACAACATGACATTAAAAGCATTTTCAGACGAAGCAAAAACATTTACTTTCACTTACGAATTTCAAGACCTAGACACTGCTATGGTAGCAGGTCACGCGCTACTGGGATATATGACTGGAACATATTGCCAGCCTACAATATCACTGACCTACAAGGATAAGGGCACGCTAGTAGCTGAGTATGTGGAAGATAACAAGCTAAACAAGACCTTCAAGCGTATTTGTGACAGTTTCAAAGACTACTACAACCAACCAGTGGACGATGAAGCATTTGAAGAACGTTACAAACAGGCGCGCGTACTTCAACTCAAAGAGTCAGAGGACTTTGAAAGTTTACTGGAGAAAGTAACAGACTACGAGCTGGAGCTATTAGACTATGCTGATCGCTTGCTTTCTGATAAACCTATCCTTATGGACTCTATGACCGCTTTTGGTACGTTGGAAATGCTGGGCGATGAAAGTATTAGCCTACTCCAAAAGTTGGACGTAGAAGGCGAATATAAAGGCCTTGCTGGTTATTCAGGTCAATAAAACATAGGAGGGGGAGCAATCCCCTTTTAGCATTTAGGCAATAGATTTGGGTTTTTCTATATAGGGGGATTTTTGAACGAATGGAAGTTATAAAATCAATAACCATAGAGACATTTATAAAGCCAATGAAAAACAAGAATATTAGTCACGGTATTGCTGAGTTGGACGGCAGAAAACTAGAGATAGACCTAGATAATCTGTATATCACCTTTGAACGTGATTATTTTGATTTAGCAAGAATACCAGGAACTAGGGGAGGCAATCGCTACTTCTTTCTCTGTCCTATTTGTGGTAATCGATGCAGAAAACTCTATAAGAGACTTTTGCTATATGGTTGTGGATCATGCCAGAAAATACACAAGTCAACACTGAACCGAAGTAAAACAAATTGCCAATACTATTGGGAGCTTGCGCTTAGGGAAGCTAGAAAGGTGGAACCAGGTTGGAGTCCAAAACGTGGCGGATATATGTTTGATAGTTTCCCAGAAAGACCAAAATACATGAGACAGAAACGATATTACAAGCATTATCAAAAGTTTGTTAACTACACCAGAAAAGGGGATAGCTTTTGGCTGAATGGTTTAGGATCCCTGAGATAATTTATAGTAGGGTGCGCGTGATTTGAAAAAAGTTATTCGTTTAGGAAAAGGAAACAGGAAATACTTAGGTTTTGGTAAGGTTTAAATTAGGTTTTGCATTTAATGATAGCAAGGTACAGGGCTTTGTTCTAAAGATAAAACACTAAGATTTCCTAAGATATAGATACTTTTAGAGACAAAGAACGGTAAGGTATCGAAGTTTTCCAATTGTGAGATTTTGCTTAGGTAGTGGCAGTAAATATGCCTGACAAATGGCAGGGTTATGTGTGTTGAACTCCGAGCGAACATAGAGAAAATAGCTCTTGAACAGAGAATGAACAGAGAAGATTACATAGCTTGAAGCTCGAGCGAACATAGAGAAAACGAAAAAATACACTAAATAAGGAGTATCAACTTGATCATTAAAGAGATAGAGGAAAAACTAAAGAGGGTGAAAAAAGGAAATGCCCTTATCCCGAAATTGCAACTTAAGTACCAGAGTTTAGAAAGTGGACTGCTTACAGGAACTACTCAATTTCAAACAAGAGTAACAACCAGCAAAACAAATACTACTGAAAATAAGCTACTTGAAACCTTGCAACTAAAAGACGAGGTAATAGAGCAAATCAATACCCTTGTAAACGAGCGTATAGAAGTCATGGACTTGATAGACCAGTTAGATGAAATTGAGGAGTGGTTAGTATTGACAATGTTATATGTGAATAACCTCCCTTTGACTCAGATTTGTAGGGAGATGAAGATAAGCAAGGTTAACGTATATAGAATTAGAAAGCAAGCTTTAGACCACTTGGCAGGTATGGTAAATGCAGATTGATAAAAAAGAGACAGTCAAACAGGTATACAGATTTCTAAAAAGCTATCCATCGCTGGTAAAATTGAGTCTAGACGACCAAGATGGAGCGTTTAAAGCCAAAGCTGAGGAGTTGATGGGTGTGATTGAAGCCTTCAGGGACAATCTGGACGATGTAAGGCGTGAGATATTTGCCAATCTATTTACAAGGCGAACTGGAGAGAGATTGAAGCTATGGCAATTATACGAGGCACTAGAAATTGATAGGGCTGAGTATGAACGTCTCAAAGCTGAGATTCTGCTAGACTTTGCTAAAAGCTATAGAGGTGGTGTTTTGTTAGTATATGAGTAGCCCTAAGCTTCATATTTGTCCCCTATTTTGCTTTGATTGGGAAAACACCATGTATAAACTACTAGCCCTTAGAAACGAATATGGGGGCTTCTATGAGAAATTGCTTTTCCTCTTTTCATTTGATAAAATAGAGGTGTGAGGGGCTTTCGCCCCGACCTCTTAGCGTTTACCTTTTTCTTTTGCGGGATTCGGGTTTGCGCTTTTTGTTTTAGTTTAGAGGTTAATAGTAATCTAAGCAAAAATCTATTTACCAATGTATAAAGATAATATTGAAAAGTTTGCGAAAAAGGATTATACTGAGGTTGTAGCACAAGAGAAAACTCTTGAAATGTTTTCTAATCTGTTTGAATTTGAATTTGGAAAGATTGATTGACATGATTGAGAAGTATGATTATGATTGGCCAGAAGCCGAAGACGACAATCTGGATGAATTGTTAAAAAAAGCCAGTGAACGAAATAAAAACAAAACCGTTGAGGAGTTAGATGCCGAATGGGATGAATTTGTCAAGAGTCTAAAACTGGAGAGGATTGATTAGTTATGCCTTATACTTTAACCAAGGAAGAAGAGAAGTTTTGGCTTTCTCAACCTGATGAGATTACTATTCTTCCTATTGAGGAAATAGAAAAGAAATACGCAGGATTAAGTAACGAAGAACTATGGCAGAGTATCAAGGATACTATTGATAATCTTTAAAATTGAGAAAAATGTGATATAATCAAAACATAGAGGATAGAGGTTGAAAAGTATCCGCCTCCAACGCGCCACTTAGCTAGTGGGTCGAGA
>ERZ773042.2114-NODE-2114-length-11072-cov-4.168648_pt1 | contig 11072 bp, 9 predicted proteins | sample MGYA00511664_ERZ773042 | MGnify/ENA primary metagenome ERZ773042 (study PRJEB29015, sample SAMEA2737984) | human oral metagenome | biome: human oral; feature: human-associated habitat; material: dental | place: China | collected 2036 ... | reverse complement strand
CCAACACCGACAGGAGAAACAACACGACCATCAACCGCGTCCGCTACCTCATCGAACGTGTCATCGCGAACCTCAAAACCTGGCGTGTTCTACACACCGATTACCGCCGCCCCTACAACACCTTCGAAACCACAATACAAGCCGTCACCGGACTCATCTTCGCCTACACCCCATGAATAAGCCTCGGTGGCTTGGGAAACTGTGTGGGTGTCGGCCAGTAACTCTTGGGTGAGGTTGTGTCTGAGCGTCAACAAAATGGATCTGGATACAGCGGAACAACCCTAGGACACGGGATCCTGCTGCCGGATAGGTTTCCGGAACGGGATGTGTGGATCAGTTCACACAGGTCAAGGATCTGATCACGTTCAAGGGTCGTGGTGCCATTCATGGCAGCGGCTTGTCTTTCATCTGAGAGTCTTTGTGGTAGGACACTTTGATTGTCTCAGATCGGGCAAGCCGCCCTCACATCCCCCTCAGGACAAAGCGCTAGCTGGGGAAAGTCAAAACACCCCTATGAATAAGCCTCCTAGTCGGCGTTCCGTTGCTCGACGTGGCGAATGGTCAGCTTACTCTGGATTCTTGAGCCTTATTTATGGCCTTCCTAAAGTGTGCCCTGACTAGGGGTTTTGCTGGCCGACGCGCCGTTTGTGAATAAGCCTCTCTCAGGGTGTCGATTGTGAAGGATCTGAATTGTGAATGGGGATGCGGGCTTCTACCACCCACTGATCGCCGCGAAGTCCAGATGAGTAGCTGCCGTTCACTGCGATGACTCTTTCGTGGAGAGAGGTCAATCCATATCCTCCCAGTCTCTGGTGAGTGACGATCTTGGGATGGGAATTTGTGATTTTGACATGCACCTCTGTTGTCTTGACGGCCAGAGTGATAGAGCAGGCCGCTCCCGCGTGCGCGTGTTTGGTGATATTAGTAACTGATTCCTGTATCAGGCGTGCGCATGTGTTTCTGAGTGAGAATGGAAGTGATTCTATTCGCGGGTCAGTATTCGTTGAGGTTATGGTAAAGCCCAACCCTCTTAGTGACTCTATATGCCGGTCAATCTGTTCGTTTATGCTAGGGGTGCTGTTTATCTGTTCGGCGAAAGCTTTGGGATCCTTGGCCTCTCCTGTCCGTAGGATGTCTAGTAGTGCTCTTAACTCAGAGAGTGCTTCGCGAGCGGAGTCGTCAATGATACCTAAAACGTCCTGGAGTAGATCAGGGTCTCGGGATTTCCGGTGAGCCATGACGTTCATCGTGATGACAGTTATGTGGTGAGCCACCACATCGTGAAGCTCCCGCGCCAGATGCTGACGTTCTTCGCGACGCACCTCTTCTTGGCGGGATCTGACGGCAGCCAGTTGTTGGCGCATCTTGACCGTCCTTACCACAAGGTACCGGAGAGCTAGGCCGATCAGACTGGCGCCGCAGAGCACCGAGATAGATCCCCACCAGAAAGCTATTGTGCTGCCGACTCCCCTGAGCTCCACGAGCCAAGTCGTCAAGATAAGCCATGCAAGGCTCAGGCCCCAGTGAATGACCATTACGTGATGTCGGGACACTGTGCATACCGCCAGCATGATTACCGTCGCCGCTATCATGGGGAAGAAAGGAAGGTGGGTGGTAAACGTCGTTCCCATGGCCATTGCGCAGAGGATGAGCGATGCCCGTATTGAAATCAGACACAAGCCAATGGCTGCATACGATAAAATAAACTGGATTATAATCCAGAGATTTGCGGGCGTCCAAGGAGTGGAAGTGACGTCGCTAGCCAGTCCCACCAAAGCTGCTAAGAGTAGTCCTAGGCGAAGCCACCATGGGATGAGGGAGGCGTAGTCTGACTCCTGCCGTTTCCAGAATTTCTTGGGTATCCAGTCCGTTTTAGGGATACGGGAACTCACTATAGTGCACTCAGCGGCCGCAGAAGAGAGGGAAAATGTCGCACACATACGCCGGGGAAGATGAGCTGGTGAGTTGTGTGACTTCGACTGTTTGAGGTATGTTGGAGATCGCGACCTGGAGTGCTAAAGCCAGTGTGGCTGCGGTAACCGCAATCAGTTTGCGAATGAACATTTTCTCTCCTGAAGAGTTGAGCTCGGGTGAGCTGAGTGGCTGATGTTTCTACGAAATTGTTGGTTGATGCTTTCTTCCCGGGAGTATGCTGGAATCTGATTGGAGAATGACGTGATGCCTGCCTTCCTTGCCGGTGATGCTGGTGCAGATGCCGGGAGATAGCTGATCCGGCGTGCCGCTGCCAGGAATCCAGTGCTATCTCAATGCTAGGGGAAACCGTGTGGGAATCACAGTGGACCAGGGTCCTTGCGACTTTTGGCCTGCTGAGGGCGTCCTCGTTCAGGTTGCTCAACCCTGGCGCTCGTCACACGTGGCGCAGCCACTGCTTGGGCGCAAGGCGCCCAGGAGCCAGGTAGGTCTATCTCGTAGCGCCGGGGTGGTTGCGGATGGGTCATCAACTCAGGAGCGTCGTCTACCGCCTGCTTGGCCCGTCGCGGCAGTGCATCGAGAGTCTTTCCGGCTAGCGGTGTGGGAGCCGTGACCGTCGCCGACATGAACCTGCGTCCTGAGGTGGGCATCACATCGAATGAGTCCCGGTCCGCCATGTTCCAAACTGTTTCGCAGTACTCCATGACTGTGGGGTCGTGGCTCACCATGACCATGGTGACGTCTCGGTAACGCTCTCCGCGGATCACATGCTTGTAGATGTGGCGACGGTTGTCCTCATCGAGACTACTGACGGCTTCATCGAGGAACAGGAATTGCCGTCCTCGCACCAGTGCGCGAGCCAGCAGGAGCCGTTGTGCCTGTCCAGTTGAGAAATTACGGCCACCCGCCTGGACACGTGAATCCAGCTTGGCCGGAAGGCGGTTCACGGTTTGATCTAGGTTGACATCCGCCAAGATGTCTAACAGGTCTGCATCGTTGACATCATGATCATATCCCAACATCAGGTTTTCGCGTATGGTTCCCTCCACCAAGGTCATCTTGGGAAAGAGCACGCCGGTAGTTTCCCGGAAATGGGCATCGCCCACCTTCAGGGTGCCAGAGAAGTCATTGAGCCCCAGCAGTACGCACAGCAGGGTGGATTTTCCGGCTCCTGATGGTCCAAATACGGCAATTTTCTCGCCAGGCGCGGCCTGGAGGTCGATCCCGTTGCATACCAAAGCGCTTCCCGGGTAGCCGAAGGCGAGTGACCTGGCCTCGATCCTGCCGGGTTCATCCGCGGGTATCAATTCCCCGAAGCAGGGTGAGGCATGGAAGAGATCGGCTTGCTTGTCCTGGTAAACAGCGACGTTAGCAATCTGCTGCACCACACCTTGAGCTTCGGATACCGCGCCGGTGAATAGCGCCATGCCTGTCTGGAATAGGATGATGTCGGCGATACTGGCTTGCCCTCTGCCGACCAGCCAGAGGCCTGTGGCCACGATGAGCACCAGCATGCTGGTGGTGTAACCGGTCTGTACGCCTGCTGTCAGGGTGCTCCACCGGATGACACGGTTGTACTCCATATTGACTCGTTGGTTCATTGAAATCCAGCGCCGCAGGTGATGCTCCTCGGTGCCAGTCGCCTTCACAGCGTCGATGTTCGTCAGGGTCGCTTGGGTCTCCCCGCTCATCTGCACCTGTGCCTGCACCTGGGTCTGGCTGGCTTCCATCTGCCGGCGTGTTAGGAACAGGCTCACCAGGAAATAGAGGATAGAGCCAGCCACCAGCAGGCTGGCCAGAGGTGGGGACACCAAGACTAGGTAGGTCAGTGTGAGAAGCAGTGAAAGGACCGAGAGCACCGACGGAAGGATCGTCATGACCAAGGCGTTTTTGAGGATGAATCTCAAGCCGATCTTCTCGGTGATTGCTCCGACCGACTGGGTGGTGAAGTAAGACAAACGTTGTGCGAACACTCCAGAGAAGAGCCGCTTGGTGTACGTGCTTTCGAAGTGGTTGGAGCCACGTTGCAGTCCAAGGGAGCGGATGGTGAATGAAGCGGCTGTCAGCGTTGCTGTCAGCGCTAGGCTTCCGAGAACCAGGATGGGTGTCGGAGGACCTAGGTGGACTAGCTGCCGGGTTCCGGCAGTGACACCCAGTGTCACGAGCTGCGCCAGAATGATGCTCAGGGTTAGTAGGGCACCGGCGCTTGCAGGGAACAGCGCACGCAAGGGCTGATGAAGTGATGACGCTGAATGGTGTCGCTTGAAGTCATCGGAGGGCTTCAAGAACACCAGAGCATCGGTGAACATAACCCAGAAATCCTGGTACGTTATCCGCAGACGTCCCAGAGCAGGATCGATCACGCTGACATGCCGACGTCCGAACTTTTCGATGACTACGAAGTGATGCCCCTCCCAATGGGCGATCACGGGGGTGGTGAGTCTGCGCAGGCTGTCATCGGAAACCTGGTTCCGGTCTACCTTGCGGGCGCTCATCGTCAACCCGTATTCGGAATTGAGAAGGCGTAAGAATCCGACGCTCAAGCCGTCAGGGGGTAGGGGTTTCCAGTCACGCAGTTCCCCGGGCGAAACCCGCGAGCCCATGCTGCTGAGAACCATCGAGTAGCAAGCCAACAGACAGTCCTGCTCGCTCTGTTGCAGCACAATCCTCATGCCGTGCCTCCAATTGGAATTGGTCCCATGGTGGGTAGCAGCGGCCCGAGACCCTCATGCGGACTGCGGATGAAACTGCGTGCGAGGATTAGGCCGCCCGGCCCGGTCATGATGCCGAAGTCACGCACGTCGTGCTTGCCCCACGTACGGGGAGAGCGAGAAAGTGTGGCGCCGGCGCGGGTGACGAGGTCGTCAGCCACCTTGCGCCAGTCCTGCCGGTCGCGCAGTCGCCCTGCGGCGTCGAGCACCATGGCACCGCCCGCGATGCCGTGACACAGGCTGGGGGATCCACAATCATGCAGGGCACGCATGAGAATCCCAGAAGCCTCGTCGAGTTCACTGCGGATCTGGGCGATCTCGCTGGCTGAGACTACCTTCTCGAGGAAAGCACTGCCATGAATGGTCTGCAGCCAGACGATGCGTGCCAGAGCAATCCCGGCCAGGCCATGACACCAGTTCGTTGAGTATGTCGTCTCCGGGTAGCGTGCATCGTCCCAGCCCTCATCAAGTTTGAAGGTATTCTCAAACTCCCAGGCGCCATGCCAGCCATCGACCATTTCCGGGTCTTCTGCCAGACCGGCCGCAATGAGCAGCGCGGTGCCCACACCTCCGGAATCGTGCGCGAAACTGGCATTCCGGCTCCAGGGGAAGGCCTCCTTCGAGTCCCATCCGCTGGAGGTCATCGCCAACAGCTGATGGCCGAGGCGACGACAGACTGCTCGAGCGTGCTGGCTTGGCTGATTCCGCAGGGCGACGATGTGCCCTGCCGGCCCCTCAAGCAGATCCAGTGAACGCGAGGAATCGGCCTCGCATAAGATGCTGAGGAGTTTTTCGAAGTAGGGCCGCAGCCAGGGCGCAGCAAGGTTGAAAGCTAAACTCAGCCGTCCTGCCGCAGCGAGTTGGCTCGCTGGGCCGTGATAATAGGTTTGGGTTGCTTCGGTGAGAGACGATTCGATTTCAAGCCGTAGAGTGTTGAGCAGCGACTTGGCCAGCTGGTGCCAGGTTTCCCCTGGAGGACAAGTGATGGCCAGGAGTTCCGCCACCCCAGAGACACCCCGGTATAGCCCACCGGTCAAGGGCTGGATCAACAGTTGGCCCGCCTCATCAATGGTCAAGGTAGGCCAGTTAACGCTGCCGTCCCGGCCAACGACGGCTTGGGCGCGTAGGGCGTCGAAGTAGCAGGTCGCGAAATTTTCGAATGAGCCCTCCCCGAGCTGGGTAAGTCCACCCTGCAAGGGGAGCGCAACCTGCTCCATGTCTTGGAGAGCTAACCGGATGAGCGAGACCTGATACTCGATATCCGTCTCCGTGAGCGAGGTGATCTTTGCGATAGTCCGGGTAGCCGGGGCGACTCTGAGCTGACCCACGTCCTTACCCCAGGGGTCCCGAATCGTCGTGGAATCTGCGGTGGTCCAGAAGTGAGGCACCGCCCATTGGCGCAGTTGAGCTTCCTCCGAAGCCACTAGAGGCTCGGCAAGCCCAGAAGCGGTTCGGCGCAGCACGTCGAAAAGCGCCTCGGGGGAGGTGGTGCGTCCCACCCGGGACAGACCGGCCAACAGCGCTGAGTAATGATTGGTCATGCGAGCCAGCACTCGCACGTGCAAGTTGGGTGAGCGTTTCCGGATGAAAACAGCTAGTTCATCGCGATATTTCAGTGCGATGTGCAGGGTCGTGGTGAAACCTTCGACGATGTCATCAACGTACCCTGCTGCCGGTACCGGGATACCGTTCAGCTTGGGACGGTTCGTATCAGGAGTGAACTCTAAGCTGGCGCGCACGTAGCGCATATCGGAACGACCTTGCCGGTCGAGAATCCGCCGGAGCGCCCGGAGAGTACCGGCCGCGAAACCGCTGATGTCACCACCCAGCTCCTTCACGGTGGTGCCGAGCGGCAGGAGACCCGGGGATGCAGCGGAGGAAGCCGTCTGTTTCAGAACAGCTTCAGTGGCATCGGGAAGACCATCCGGAGTGCGAGGCAACACACTCATGATCGTCTCTACATCCACTGGAACCGGCTGGGCTGCCGTGGCGACGATGTTCTCGTGATGTAGGTCGGTGAGATTTACCAGATAGGCAAGCCCGAGCAGCTGGCCGGCGCGACGGTAATAGTAAATAGCAGCGTCACGGTGGGGGAGGGGCTCTGGCCGTACAGGGGCTACCCACGCGTGATCACCGCGGTCGATGACCTCCGGAAAATGGAGAGCTAGCCACGGGCGATACCCGGCTCGTTCAGACATCCACCTGTCAAGAGCAGCAAGGAAGAGCTCATTCCCACCAGGACGCGGCTTGTGGTAGACCACACCTGCTGAAGTGACCACCTCACACACAACCCCTTGAGGGTGGACGTCACCGAGCGGTTTGATGGCCTTGACAGTGGGACACCCATCTGTGTGAAGAAGCCTTGAGATGGCTGGCATATCTTCAGTGACATGGCGCAAGATCACCCTCAGTGATTCACTTAGGTGGGCGCTGATTTCGACCCAGCGTGCCCAGTGCTCCGGGAAACGCTCCTGCAATGCGCTCAGAGCCCCGGGTATGTCTTCCGCAAACCGCAGGTATTGTTCTTCAGGAGTCTTTCCAGCGAGATTTCCCTGCAGACGGCGTTCATTCATAAGATAGACCAGCGGGGTTTCCAGCGCATGAAAAGCATATCCTTTCAGTGTTTCCTCGGGAACCAGCGGGTGGAGCGTCTGGTCGAAGACGGCGCCAAGCGCTGAATCAATGATCCCAGGAAAGGGTATGGCCGGTGTAGAATGAGTTGCCGTCATGGGTGGCTCTCCTCAAGAAGAGTTGTGTAATCTGGTTGTAATCGACTTATTCCGGGCTCTCGAAGCCGTGAGTTGCGCCAGGATTAACCAGGGCCAGTTGTGTTTGGTGCGACTTCATCTAAGAGCCGGGAAAGATATACTGTGGTCTTGGTCAGAGGCTGGTCCGGGCCTTCGATGTGGTCCTGCATACAGGATGGTAATTATGTGTAGGTTTTCAACGGTAAGCGGCCGCCTGCATAATGGCCAAGGGCTTCACCATTCTCGATGCTTGATCGTCAGGCACATCAGACCGGTGCTGATGGCCACCCATACCAGAGAAACTGCGGCTGTGCCGATGATGGCGATAGGCGAGGCCAACTCGGAAAAGTCTTGGCCGACCAAGCCCTGGGCGATGAGGCCATAGGGATAAACGGTGGTGATTGCCGGGAACAGAACGGACATTCCCATGCCGAGTATCACGGCCGCGACGCCAACAGTGGCGATGACCGCGAACGACCGGAAGTATGTGCCAATCAGCAGGGTGACAGAGCTGAGAGCCCATGCCCCGAGCGCCCCGCAACCAGCACGTAGGATGTAGGGTGGCAGTTCACTGGGGTCGAACCCGAGGGCCAGGCCGCTCACGATGGTGGCGACGGTGTAGATGACGAGACCAAACACCGCGATTTCGAGAGCCGCCAGTTGCTTGCCGAACACAGCTGGCACAGTGCGGTTTAGCGAGGCCAGGCGTTGCCAGCCTCGTGTCTGGTACTCAAGTCCCGCGGCTTGACTGATGATCACGACGTAGAGGAGGGGCAGGAAAATCTTGGTGACAAGGACAGCGCCCTCTCCCCAGATCGCGAGCCAGGTAATGTTCTGCTCAACGAACGTTGCCTGATGATTTTGGTAGTTTGACACGCCGAGGAGCTGGGCGAAAGATCCAAGCCCCACAGCTCCAACAAAGAACCAGAAGCGACGGATTTTGAGTCGTTCATTCCGCCAAACCGTCAAGAGGTTGATCTGGTTGCGTCTTGCAGGAGGCCGAATTGTATTCATAGTGGCAGTGGTCATGATTTCTCCTCCAAGTGTGCCGTGAACCAGGCTGCGATAGCTGTCCAAATGATGGCAACGATGAGCGCGATACCTGCTAAGAGGCCGGGGTTCCTTACCAAGAGAAAATCAGAATTGCCTTCGAATTGGCGTGCTTCCGGCAGGTACGGCGTGGCTGCGGTGGTTAGTCCCCAAGGTAGCGCCCAGGCTAGTGCGGGGATATTCAAAAAGGGTGTGAACGTGGCCACCAACGATCCCGCTATACCCACAACAACACCGGCCGAGGGTTGATCAAATATACTAGCCAAAGCCAACTGGACTGCACTGACCGCGAGTGTAGCTGCCAGCGTCAGGGCGACGACAGGCCAGCAGGACGCGCCGTATGAAGGAGCGCCCCCTAGGCCGGCATGCGCCCCCACCGTGATCCCGACGAGCAGCATGCTGAAGTTCACAAAGCCGGCGAGAATCGTCAGCAGCGTCAGCTTGATCAAGAACTGTTGAAGAGGCGATTGCCCGAGTGCCCGATAGAACTGGCCCATGCGTTCCTCTTGATCCACGCCAGCCACCCGCCCGGCGAGTATCGCGACGGCTGGTCCCATGAGTAGCGTGATGAGGCCGATAAAATTGTAGAGGGCCATGGTCAGTGTGGTTTGCGGACCGGGGACAGCGCGGGCCGCCCCGATGATGACCAGAATCGCCAGCCAGAGAGATAGGAAGCCGGCCAGGCCTAGGACCACATATGACAGGCGGCTGTTCTGGTACTTGCGGATCTCCAGGGTGAAGGCGGTCATGCTCGGCTCCTCTGGGTTCTGGATGGCTGAGGCTTTGCGATGACAGTGGAAGCCTCCGTCAGTTCGAGGAAAGCTTCCTCAAGGCTCTTGCGTCGAAGTTCGACTCGGGCAATGCGCACTCCTGAAGTGACGAGCTGGCTCACGGCCTCAGCGATCAGGTCATCGCTCAGGAGTGGCAGACTGATCTCGTTTCCCGCAATCTGTGGCTGCAGTCCCAGTGCTTTGAGATGAGCGGCAGCGGCGTTGGCTGGAGCGGTCTTCAGCACAAGATGCCCTTGGTCACGCAGGTTCTCCAAGGTGCCCTGGTAGCGGAGATGGCCTGCCTGGATGATCCCGACCACATCAGCCATCTGTTCGATCTCCGACAGCAGATGGGATGAGACCATGACGGTGATGCCGCGCTCGCGTGCAAGGTTGATGATCAGGGAACGGATCTCGGCCACTCCGGCAGGGTCAAGGCCGTTGGTCGGTTCATCCAGCAGCAACAACTCGGGGTCAGAGATCAGTGCCATCGCGATGCCGAGGCGTTGTTTCATGCCCAAGGAGTACTGGCGGGCTGGTTTTTCGGCGCTGTTGGTGAGATCGACGATGTCAAGTGCTGCCTCGACGGACTCTTTGGGGCAGGACAGATAGTCGGCCACAAGGCGTAGATTCTGAACCCCGCTGAGATGCGGGTAGAAGGCGGGGCCTTCAATGAGGGAGCCGATCCTGGGCAGGATCTCTGCCTTGCTGGAAGGCAGGTCGCGACCGAAGATGCGGATCTCACCGCTGGTTGGCTTGGTCAGTCCCAGGAGCATCTTCATGGTGGTAGATTTACCTGCGCCATTCGGGCCCAGGAAACCATAGATCCTACCCTGTGGAATAGCGATATTGAGGTTGTTGACCACGGTTTGGTTTCCGTACTTTTTGGTGATCCCTTGGGTTTTGATGGCGAATGGAGGTGTTTGAGAATCAGCCGCTGAAGCAATACTTGCTGAACTCTGTGAAATTTGAGCGAACATCACGTGATGCTCCTTTGATGTGTAGCGGGGTCCCGGCTCTAATCTGACTTAATTGAGGCCTTGGGGGCCAGGAACGCAGTGTGGCCCTAACCCCCAAGGATGACCATTACTCAGCAGCAGCCCCACCAGCGTCCAAGAGTGCCCGTGTTGCAGTCGAGGGTCAAGGTGCAGACAATTCCACATCCTGCGCCCAGCAGGTCCTCGATCTCGGCGTCGCTCATCTCGGCGAGGTCGTCGATGATCTCTTCGTTGTACCTCTTGTACATTTCTTCTCCTTTGAGGATTGGTTGATTTCTTGACACTTCTCGCGCGCTGAAGATGTCTCCACGCTAAGTGCCCGGAAGTCATGGTGCAAGTACCTCAACCAAGCTTTCTAGAATAGTGGATGGGTTTCATGGCCAAAAGTGCATTCCTTCTCCCGTCGATTGGGTCGAGCGTGACTCGCAGAGGTCGACGACATCACTTGTCGCTGGTGTGGCATACCGATGAACCCCAGGCCAAGGAGAGGTTGGGATGTGCGGACCTGTCTCTTGGCTCAGGGCAAGGTGTGATGTTGGGAAGCCCGGTCTTGAGCGGCCATGGGTAGAGGTGTTCTCGGCGGCAGCGGACAGGGCGAAGAGGGTGTCTCAGCGTCTGCTGCCTGCGTCGGGGTGCCGGGCAAGAGCGGCGGGGCGGCCGGTGGTTTGATTCAGGGTGTTACACGGCCAGACGTAATCTGTCAGCTACCCAGAACGACCCTCGCTGCGTCAGGACGTGAACAGCGAGAAGTGGAAGGAGTATAGGCTCGGGCGGTAGACGTGCTGCCCGAACTCGACCACCCGCCCGTCGGCGGCATAGCCGGTGCGCTCCATCGTGAGCAGCGGCGCCCCCTCCTCCTCGCCC
>ERZ773042.2111-NODE-2111-length-11090-cov-3.753149_pt1 | contig 11090 bp, 11 predicted proteins | sample MGYA00511664_ERZ773042 | MGnify/ENA primary metagenome ERZ773042 (study PRJEB29015, sample SAMEA2737984) | human oral metagenome | biome: human oral; feature: human-associated habitat; material: dental | place: China | collected 2036 ... | reverse complement strand
GGGCTGGTTCACGAAGCTTTTAGCCTCGTGAACCAGCCCGCTTGGCGCGCCCCTTTTTGTTTTTCTTACGGCAGAGAGGATCGATCGCTTATCTTCCTCTTTCTTCTTCGTCTTTTTCCAGGAGCGCCTGATAGACGGCGCGGCGCGAGATGCCGAGCCGCTTCGCCGTCTCGCGAGCGGCTTCTTTGGGGGAATGACCGGCGGCAACGAGCCGCGCGGCGAATTTTACGGGGGAGAGCAGAGCGTCGTCCGCCGCGCCGCTCTCCGCGATCATGCGTTCGGCGTCTTCCGCGGCCGGGCTGTCCGCTCCGCCTACGACGATGACAAATTCGCCGCGCGGTTCCTTTTCCGAAAAATCATTTAGAAGATCGGTTAACCTGCCGCGGTGAAATTCTTCAAATTTCTTCGTCAGTTCCCGCCCCAGCGCCGCTTCCCGATCGCCCAACGCTGCCAAAAGCTCCCCCAGCGTCGCCAAAAGATGGTGCGGCGCTTCGTAAAAGAGGAGCGTCTCCTCACGTCCCGCCACTTCTGCCAGCCGCGCGGTACGCTTTGCTTTCGACCGCGGCAAAAAGCCGACGAAGGTGAACCGCGACGTGTCAAGCCCCGAGGCAATGAGCGCCGTCAGTGCCGCGTTGGCTCCCGGCAGGGGAACGACGCGAATTCCGGCGGCAACGGCCTGCCGCGCCAGGAGGCTCCCCGGGTCAGAAATGCCCGGCAGCCCGGCGTCGCTGACGCAGGCGATGAACGCCCCCTGCTTGAGCTTTTCAATGAGCGCCGCGCCCTTCGCCTCCTTATTATGCTCGTGGTAGCTGGTGAGCGGCGTATGAATATCAAAATGCGCCAAAAGCCGCCGGGTATGGCGCGTATCCTCGGCGGCGATCAGATCGACTTCTTTGAGGACGCGCACCGCCCGATACGTCATATCTTCCAGATTGCCGATCGGCGTAGCGCACAAATAAAGGGCGCCGCCTGCCGACGCCCTTTCTTCCGCCTGCTCCTCTTTTACCATTCTTTTTCCCCTTCCCCGTAAATCGACAGCACCTCCGCCGTATAAGCGCCGCTTGCGTCATAGACAGAGAGCGTTGGCAGCCAGCGGATCGCTCCCGGCGCGCCCCCGGCGACGGCCTCGATAAGCAGAAGATTAGGGGCGCGATCCGGACGCGGCTGAACGAGCCGCGCCCGCTTTATCGCCAGCCTTGCCGCGCCGAGCGCCGCCGCGATCTCGTCGAAGCGCGCGGGAATATGCACCATCGCCAGCCTGCCGCGAAAGCGCAGGGCATATCGCGCCGCCTGCACGACGTCCGCAAGCGACGCCGTTATCTCGTGCCGGGCGCGGGCGATGGGGAGCGCGGGATTGATTTTCCCTTTCCCCGTTGGATAATACGGCGGATTTGCCAGCACGAGATCGAAGCTCTCCCGGGGATAAAGGCTGGCAATATCCCGATAATCTCCCCGCCGAACAGTGATTTTATCCGCGAGACCGTTTTGCGCCACGCTGCGCGCCGCCATATCCGCCAGATCGGCGTCGATTTCTACCGCTTCGATGTGCGCCGCCCGCTCCGCCATCAACAGCGGCAGGACTCCGGCGCCGGTCCCCAGATCGAGCACTCGATCCCGCGCCCGATATTCAGGAAAATGCGCTAACAAAACCGCGTCGATCGCAAAGCGGAAGGCGTCCGGGCGCTGAATGACAAAGCGCCCCCGGTGACGCAGATCATCCCGCCGTTCATTCGCCTTCCGGCCGGTTCGCTCTATCATCTCGCGGTCGCAGCGGGCGACGATCTTCCCGGGGGCGGCGCGGTTGAAAATCGCGGCCTTTTCGCTCCAAATCGCCGTTGTAGCGCCGGGTTTTTCCGTCACGCGGCTTCCCTTCGCCGCGGTTTTCCCGCCCATGACGTCCATTCCCCCGGAGATGGCGGGGCATCCGCCCGCTCTCCGCTTCTATGGCGGCGACCGCCGCCAGCGCTGCGACGCTCGCCAGATCGTCGTCCTCCTTCTCGATAATATCTTCCCACGACGCCACGATCGTTTTGCCGTCGTCGAGGAGCACCGTCGCCTGTCGTCGCTGTTGATTGAGCGAGATGACCCGCCCCTCGCCTTCCACGGACACGACCCGTCCCCCTTGCGTGGGCGGCTGAACCTTCTTCGGCGTCTCGCGCGGGCAGGAATAGCAATCGCTTTCGTATTTCAGGCAGCACATCAGCCGACCGCAGATACCGGAGATCTTCGTCGGGTTCAGCGACAGATTCTGCTCCTTTGCCATGCGGATAGAAACCGGCGCAAAATCACCGAGGAACGTGGCGCAGCAGAGCGCGCGCCCACAGCAGCCGATCCCGCCGAGGAGCTTCGCCTCGTCGCGCACGCCAATCTGCCGCAGCTCGATGCGCGTGCGAAACACCGCCGCCAGATCCTTCACCAGCTCGCGAAAATCAATGCGCCCGTCCGCCGTAAAATAAAAAATAATTTTATTTATATCGAAGGTGTACTCGACCCCGACCAGCTTCATCGGCAGCTGCCGCGCCGCGATTTTCTCCTCGCCGATACGGAAGGCTTCCTTTTCCTGCTCCCGGTTCTTCGCCACCCGCTCGCGATCTTCGTCCGTCGCCTTGCGCTGCACCGTCTTTAAGGGAAGCACAACCTCTGCATCCTCAACCTCCCGCGGCCCCAGCACGACCCGACCAAACTCAACGCCCCGCGCCGTTTCAACGACGACCTCGTCTTGTGCCGCCAGCGCAAGCGATCCCGTCCCGAAATAATAAATCTTGCCCGCCTGCTTAAAGCGGACCCCTACTACCGTCTGCATCTATTTCCTCCTAAAGCCTTCTATCCTTCAACCGGCCCCTGAAGACGCAAGAGAAGCGCCTCCATCAGCAGCCGAATATTCACGTTCGATCCATACAAGCGCCGCTCCGCCTCGGTAGCCGCCGCGAGCATCTGAAACACCTGCGCTTCCAAAAAGCGCTCCGCCAATGCCGCAAGGCCATGCGCCGTGCCTCCGGACGGCAAAACGCCGCTGTAAAGCGCCATCAGGTCCCGCAGCGCCAGCCGTAAAAAGCGCAGCCAATCGCCGGCTTCCTCGCGGGAAAGCTCCCCCAGCCGTTTCCCCTCCGCCAACAGCTCCAGCGGCGAAAGCTCAGGAATACGCGGCAAGAGGCGAAGCACCTCCGCCCGACGCTCCAGCGCGCCGCCAGCGTAAAGCGCCAACGCCCGCCCGGCGCTTCCCTCCGCCAGCGCCGCCAAATCCCGCCGCGCCTCTTCGGGTATTTCATGGCGGCGCATGATTTCATAAAGCTCCGCGTCCAAAAGCGGAGCGAAAGGTATCTCCAGGCAGCGGGAAACGATCGTATCCAGAAGCGCCGCCCGGGCGCTCGTTACCAAAATAAACACTACCGCGCCGGACGGTTCCTCAAGCGTTTTCAAGAAGCTGTTCGCCGCCGGCTCATTCATTCGATCGACATCGTCAAGGATTACCACCTGCCGCGGAGCCGTCTCCGGCGGTTGAGAAAGCGCCGCCATCAAAGCGCGCATCGGCTCGATGCGAATACTCCGCGCGCCTTTGCCCACAGTTTCCGGCTCTACCCGAAAAAAATCGGGATGAATATCCCGCGCCAACGCCCGGCAGGACGCGCAGCCCCCGCAAGGACGCCCATTCTCCGGGTTCGTACAGAGGAGCGCCCCAGCCAGGGCCTCGGCTGTCCGGCATTTACCGATCCCTTTGGGGCCGGTAAAAAGCAAGGCATGCGGCAGGCGATCCGCGGTCAAAAGGCGAAGCAATCGGCGCTTCGGTTCGTTTTGCCCGACGATGTTTTCCCACGCCGTTTTCATCAGCTGTAAAGGTCTACCAACATGCCGCGGATCGCGTCCTGCCCCGCCGCGATCGTCAGCGGATCCGCCTGCCCGAGGCGGATATGCTCCGCCATCGCCTCCAGTTCCTCGTCAATCCGGCGCACCGTCGTGTAAACCTTCTGCCGGCCCAGCCGGTCCCACCCCGCTGAAGTATGAAGCGAATACATGCGCGACACCGCCTCGCTGACGAAATCCTTGACCAGCGTGCGATAGGCTTTCAGCTCGTCATACGTCGGCGTATTCGTCAGGCGCGCGCCCTGCTCGTCAATCTTTTTCAGGAGATGTTCCAGCTCCTCGCGCGTCAGACTGCTTTCCTGATCGTTAAGCTCCGTCGAAAAGGACGTATCGATCCCCCCGACGCGACCCGCGAGCGCCCGTTCCCGGGTCGTCATGGTCCGCGAACGCTGCTGTGACGACAGGGACTGTATCTTCATTGCCACGATTTGCACCCTCTATCTTCGGCGACTTCTCTTCTTCGACAGTATTTCTCCACGGTAAATTATAACGGTTTCTTTTAAAATACGCAATGCCGCTTTAATCTTCGGAAATCCGCCCCTCGCGAAGGCGCGCCTCAATGAGCGCCCGGCGCTTTTCCGCCGCCGCGAGATCCGCTTCCTCCTCTGCCGAGCGATCGCCTTTTCGGCGCAATTTGTCGCATTTTAAGGAGATCTCCAGAAGCTCCCCTTCCAATTCCCAACGTACCCGTTTGTCCATTTCACACCTCCGGCGTCGTATCGCCAAATATTTTCCATCCGCAGCGATGACAAAAGCGTTAAAATTTCCGAAAGCCTCTCAGCAAACGCTCCCGTAAAATTCCTGCCGCCGATTTTTCAAACAAATGTTCCACGTGAAACATTTTCGTTCCTGGTCATCTTGCCCGCGGCAAATCGATCTTATCGAGAATGCCCGCCAATTTCGCCAAAAGGATGCCATAATTCGTCATCGGTTTGTTCTGCGCGCGCGCCGCCGCGATCCGCGCCATGACGTAACGGCGATTAAACATACAGCCGCCGCAATGAACGATAAGATCGTAGGGCGAAAGATCAGCGGGAAAATCCGTCCCGCTCACCACCTCGATGGTAATACCGTCCCCCAGCCGCTTGCGGAGGGCCTTCGGCAGTTTGACGCGCCCGATATCCTCGGCCAGCGGCGCGTGCGTGCAGGCTTCGGCGATCAGGATTCGCGCGTTTTTCGACAGCGCGTCGAGCGTTTGCGCCGAAGCCGCGTAATAATCGATATCCCCTTTATAATTGGCGAACAGGACGGAAAACGAAGTCAGGCGGCTTTCCGGCAGCTTTTGCCGCCAGATCTCGGGAAACACCTGCGAATCCGTAACGATAAGCGCGGGCGGCTCCTTGAGCGCGGCGAGCGCCGCACGAAAGCCGTCGGCGGTAACCGCCACGACGACGCAAGCGCGATCGAGAAGATCGCGGATCGTCTGCACCTGCGGCAGGATAAGCCGCCCTTTGGGGGCCGCGATGTCCTGCGGCATGACGAGAAGAACCGTATCACCGCTTTGGGCGAGGCCGCCGGTCACGCTCACCGCGTCATATTCCGCGGGGATAGCGCGAAGAATAGCGCTCCGAAGTTCTGCTAAATCGTGCCGGGGCGTCGCCCCGGCAGACGCCGGAGCGCCCGCATCCGACGCGCTGACGCAAATCGGCGCAAGGCCGGTCTCTTTCCGCACCCGTGCCGCCAGAGCCATACCGCCGTCCGGTTGCTCGTCCGCGCGGCTCACTATGGCGACGACAGGCGTCTTGCGCGCGCGAAACCACGCCGCCCACTCCTTCTCCGCCGCCATTTCCTCCGCCGGGAAAAGAAGCAGCGCCAGATCCGTCTTTTCCGCCGCCTGCCGCGTTTTTGCCACGCGGGCCTCGCCGAGCGCCCCCGTATCGTCGAAGCCCGCCGTGTCGATAAACACCACCGCCCCCGCGCCGGGCAGTTCCATCGCTTTATATACGGGATCCGTCGTCGTTCCCGCCACCTCCGACACCAGCGACGCGCCCTGCTTTGTCAGCGCGTTCAAAAGCGACGATTTCCCTGCGTTTCGCCGCCCGAACAGCCCGATATGAAGCCGGTTCGCCCGCGGCGTATCCTGTAAACTCATCAAGCTTCCCTTCCCTTCGCGCCTTCTATTGTACCATAACCGCCAGAAGAAGGCGGCGCTTCGCTTTCCCTTGTTAAGTATTCATATTATACCATCCTTGCCGCTTTTCGGCGACGAGAGGACAAAAAGCAGCGCATTGTAGTATAATAAAGCCGTTCATACGTTGCTCACCAAAGGAGGAAATCGCTTGTCTTACACGAATTTCGAGGTTGGTCAGACCTTTCCGCTTCCCATTCGGGCCAGAGGCGACGGCGCGCTCTTTCAGGTTGACGCTAACGGCGCCATGTTCATTTTACAGCTCAGCCGCGCCGACCTGATCGCCGTCGAGGCCTTTCGTACCGGCGCGATGGACTTTGCCCTGTATGAGGAGGACGGTATTCTCTTTCTCCTCTATCGGATCGACGGCATCTTCAAGGACGGCTGGGGCGACGCGCCGCTCACCTTCTCCACCCTGGCGGCGGAACAGCTTCCGACTGCCACCGCGCTCTCTGACCCGGTTCTTCACCTCTACCTCGTCGATCCCCGGCTCCATATTCTTCTCGCCCTGCGATCCCTTTCGCTGAGCGACGCGTTTCACGCCGTGCTGGAGCGCTACGTCGCCGACCGTTTGGCCGCGCCGCTGGACACGGAAACAGAACGGCAAAAAATCGGCGCCATATACCGGCGTCTTACCCCCGCCGCCATGCGCCAGCGTGCCGCCGTCGCCCAGTCAGCGCCGCTGGACATCAAAAACAAACCGCTCCACTGACGCCATCGCGGAACATCTTCACACAGAAAAAAGACGCCGGAGAGGATGCGTCCCCGCCGCAGCCGAGCCATTGCCACGCTCCCCTTTCAAATCATATACAGATCTTGTATAATAAAATTCCATGGTGAAATACGAACCCTTAGCGAACGCAGCGAATGGCCATAAGATATACAAGGAAAAACATTTCATCGGCTGACAGAAAGGAGGACGACGCGTGGAAATCTCCCGCCTCGATCATTTCGTCTTAACAACCGCGCGCCTGGAAGAGTGTCTGCGCTTTTACACGGACATTCTCGGGATGGAGCTGCGCCGGGAAAACGGCCGGTATGCGCTCTTCTTTGGAGCCGCGAAAATCAATATTCACACGCGCCCCGCAGAATTCCTTCCCGCCGCAAAGGATCCGCGCCCGGGGGCGTTGGATCTCTGCTTCGTCGTCCGTTCCCCGATCGAAGTCGTCCTGCGGGAGCTCCAAGCCAGAGGCATCTCCCCCGAAACCGGCATTGTCCCCCGCTACGGCGCGGGCGGCGCCATGCGGAGTATCTACCTGCGCGACCCGGACGGCAATCTCGTCGAGCTTTGCAGCTATGCCGACGACGATCAACAGCAGCCAGGAAAAATCTAAACGGGCAAAAAAGGCGAAAATACGTAAAACTCGGGCGCAAAGCCGGAGAATAGACAACGAAAACAGGTCTGCAAAGCGAAATATAGCTTTGCAGACCTGTTTTTCCCAGTCGCGGCTTATTCCGTCGGGTACGCCGCCGTAAAGAGTTCCGGCGCCGCTTCGCGCGTGATGGTGAGCGTGAAGCCCCCGGATGCATAAGGAGCGAGCGCATAGTTGATGTAGTGGACGACGAGGCTGCCGTCCGCGTCCATATACCAGCAAAAGCCATTCAGGCCCTTATACGGCGTATGTATCCGTGCGAGCTGCGCCTCGATGTCTTGCGCGAAGGTCTCGTCCTCACGCCCAGGGTACTGCGCGCGAAACGCCGCCGCGAGGGCCACGAGCAAGTCCTCCCTGCTCGTAACGATCTCATCCAGCATAATTTTTTCACCGGTCACGGCATCGAGATTCACCGCGGCCGCCTCGGAGATCGGATGCGGGCCGCCCCTGTAGAAAGATCCTTTCAACAAGAAAGAGATCATCTGATCATCAATGCGCCCCCACTGCGCGATACGCATGATATCGGAGTAACAGAGGAGCAGATCCCGCCCTTCCCGGCGATCGTCCTCGCTGTCCCGGCGCACGGCGCTCTTTGCAAACTTCTCTTCCCTGTCCGCACTCCATGCGGCGAGCGCCAGCGCCAGCGGCGTCTGCGCATCGCCCTCAATGTACAGCGTCGGATAGCTGCCATAGAAGACCTTCTTCCCGCTCTCATCATAAACCTCCGTGCACTGATCCTCGGCGATCAGCGTGGGAAGCGGGCACGCCACGGATCGCTCCCTGTCGATCTCCGCTCCCTCGCGCACCTCCTGCGCCGGCCGAACGAACTCCTTGACCGTATCGTGCAGCACGATCCCCTCGCTTGCCGCCGCGCGGGCGGCCGACGGGAGAACTATATGCGCGGACACGAACGATGCGAAAAGAAGCAGCGCCGCGACGCCTGCAATATGTACTTTTTCATAGCAGTTCCTCCCTTCTCACGCGTATGCGGATGTGAATTTTCTCTCCATTCTTGCCAAATGCGCTGCACGATACTGTCCTCACACGAGAATTTTCTGGAGCTGCCGGACCCCTCTCGGATATCGGCATAGACAGCGAGAAGCCCCTCTTTATACCAAACAGAGAGAACCCCATCCAGTCATGTGCGGGAGAGCCAGATCGAGCGGATCCCCGGGCTCATCTCCGAGCAGATATAAAAACCGATCCTTACCCCGCCCTGCTCATAGAAATAGGCGCAGGTCGGCGGCGCTCTGTGGTCGCAGTGCGGTTTAGGGATGTAGCCGTAGACGGCCTTCAGATCCTCAAGTTTGCTCCCGATATGAATGCCGCCCGGCGTTGCGAGCTGTTCTGCGTCTTTCCGCAGCGCGTTGGACTCGGCGTCCTCGCCGTTCACCATCACGTCATAGACACACGCCGTATCGAGGGCGAAATGCACCTCTAAAGAGTCGCCGTAGTAATAGGTGCGCAGGCCCATGCGGCCGGGCTCATTATCCTCAACACGATCCGGCTCGCCGTAGAGCTCCTCCACATCGGCAGTGCTGTCGCCGATATGGATGCCGCCGAGAGCGAAATCCTCCGCCTCTTCCGGCAGCGATGCCGCCGAAGCAACGCTTGTCGAAGCGAGCAAGGTGCACAGGACAAAGGAAAACAGGAACGATTTAATGCTCATGGAACACTCGCCTCATTTCTGCTTACAGATCAATACGATACTCATTCTTATTTTATTTTAACATAAAATCCTCCGGGGCGTCCTGTCGCAAATGACAGGTTTTCTAAAAAAAATCAAAGTTTTTCTGAGAAATCGATCCGCGCCGACGCCGCTAAAATCGGTTCCCCCTTCCCCTGCAAACGGAAAACCGGTATAATAGAGGTAATAAAGCTTTCCGTGATTTATCTCAAAGGAGGTCTGTCTGATGAAAGAGTACACATTCCCCTACGGCCGCGGCACGAAAACCTTTTCCCTCGACGAAAAACGTGTGCTGGGCGAGATCCGAATGCCGGAAGCGGCGCCCCTGACGGATATTCCCGGGGCGGTGCTGGACTCTATTCGCCACCCCATCGGCGCGCCGCCGCTCGCCGAGAGCGTGAAACCCGGCGATACCGTCACCTTTATCTGCAACGATCCGACCCGCGTCGCCAACAGCTTTGATTTCATGCCGGTGCTGGTCAATGAGATGAACCGCCTCGGCGTCCCCGACGCGAATATGCAGATCGTCTTTTCCCTCGGCACGCACCGCCTGATGACCGAAGAGGAGATGCGAGAAGGCGTCGGCGACGAGGTCGCGGGACGGATCAAGATGTATAACAGCGACTGCAACGTTCCCGAGGATTTCGAATACTTCGGCGCGACCAGCCGCTTCACGCCGGTGCTTATCAACCGGCGCATTTCCCACAGCGATCACGTCATTCTCACCGGCACCATCGTCCATCACTATTTCAGCGGTTACGGCGGAGGGCGAAAGGCCGTTCTCCCCGGCTGCGCGGCGATGGAAACGGTGCGCCACAACCACAGCTTCATGATGGATCCCCGCGCCGGTCTCGGGAAGACGACGGATAACCCCGTCTACGAGGATCAAATGGAGGGCGTCGCCCTCTGGGCGGCGTCCATGGAAAAGCGCGGCGCGAAGGTATTTCTCTTTAACGCCGTCCTCGACGCCGAGCACCGCTTCCTCAAAATGTTCGCCGGGCATTACGCCAAGGCCCATCAGGAAGCCTGCAAATTTGTCGACGCCGTCTACGGCGTCAGGATCAATCAGCAGGCGGACGTCGTTATCGCCAGCTGCGGCGGCTACCCGAAGGATATCAACGTCTATCAGATGCAAAAAACCATGGACAACGCCGCGCTGGCTGTGCGCGACGGCGGCGTCGTTATTCTCCTCGCCGAATGTGAGGAAGGGAGCGGCAGCAAGGTTCTCGAGGAGACCTTCCGCCGCCTGAAAACACCGGAAGCCATCGAAACGGAGCTGGCCGATCATTTCGTCATCGGCGCGAACAAGGCCTACGCGGTGAGCCGCCTGATGAAGCGGGCGAAATTCATCCTCGTCACCGGTCTTGACCGCCGGCTCGCGAAGGATATGCTGTTTACCGCCGCCGTCGACAGCGTGGAAGACGCTTTACGCGAAGCGGAAAAATATGTAGGAACGGATTACCGCGTCATCCTCATGCCTACCGGCAGCCTGACCGTCCCTCTCCTGAGCGAATAAACGACAAAATAAAGACGCGGCGAGATTGTATCTAATACCAGAAATCTCGCCGCGTTTTATTTTGCCACTGGACGCCGGTTTTCCCGCCGCTCATAAGCGAAAAACGTATTTCAGCCTTTTTTCGCCGCCATGCGCGCCTCGAATGCGTCCAGTCTCTCCCGCTTATTCTCCATCTTCCGGGCGAAATCGGCGGCGGCTTCGAGATCGGCGGCGTCGGGATGACCGATCGAGGTCTTCCAGCCGCCTGCCTTGGCGTGCGGATCGTTCGCGGCGAGCTTTTCATGCTTCGCCCGAATCGCGGCGCTGACCTGCCCCTGGCACTCAAAAGTGCCCAATATCCGGCATCCTTCTCCCAGAAGATACGCCGCCCGGGCAAAAGCCGTCACCGCATGCTCCGATCGGTTATCGGCGGCGTGCGTTTCAAACAGCACCACGTCGACATCGTGGAGCTGCGGCAAAAATGCCGCCGTTTTGGGGTCGGGCCCGCCCCGCCACAGCCAGTAGCCCACCGCTACGATCTCCGCG
>ERZ773042.2109-NODE-2109-length-11101-cov-5.172370_pt1 | contig 11101 bp, 9 predicted proteins | sample MGYA00511664_ERZ773042 | MGnify/ENA primary metagenome ERZ773042 (study PRJEB29015, sample SAMEA2737984) | human oral metagenome | biome: human oral; feature: human-associated habitat; material: dental | place: China | collected 2036 ... | reverse complement strand
CAAATCAAGGAAGCTTGTAAGCAACTTGTCGAAGAAGTCATTGAGCCACTCAGAGTGGGGAGATAGTCCTTCTAAGTTTCGAAGGCATAGACTTCCTAAAGTTTATATGTATTCTAAACTTAGAATAATAAGAAATACATAAATTTATGAGCATTCTAAGCTTCGAATGGTCTAGATAAGAAAATTTTGAAGTCTTCGAGCTTTCGAATAGTCGTCTTTCCTAAAGTTTAGATGTATTCTAAAGCTAGAAAATTTAAAATCTAAAAATAGTAAGAGTCTCTATCTGACAGACGGAGTGTATGTCTAGTCAGATAGGGATTTTCTATTTCTGAAATGACGGATTTATTCTATAAAAGTAAAAAATAGACAAAAAAAGTGCTGTTGGGATGATAAAGTAGACAGTTGAGCGGATGAATGTCCTAAGTTCTTTGCTATTTGTTAGAATTGTCTTATCAACTTAAAGGAGAAAATCTGATGAAGAAAGATAAAGAAAATGAGGAGAGTTTCCTATCGGACCTTCCTCTATGGGGACTCGTATTTTTGGTTTGTGTATTGCTTCAAGTCTATGTAGGAAAGGATAGACCTTTGATTCAACCTCCTAGACAAGGAAGCATTGTAAAAACAGATCAAAAACAGGTCTATCTTCCAGAACTAATCCAGTCTTTATTTGATAAAGAAAAAACTAAATGATTCGTTAAATAGAAAGGTTATTATGACAAAAACATTTACCATCCGTCCGCTAAGCTACACCAACTTTACCAACCGTGAGTTTGAAAGTCTCATGGTAGATACAGGTCAACTACTAGAAGCTTTTGCTAAGGCTCATAAGGACGAGCCTATGTATGGCAAGCATCTCGATTCCTTCAGGAGCAAGCTAGCAGACTTCCAAGGCCAACTCGCTATCGTGGAAAAGAAAGAGGCGATGAACCTGACCGAAGTCGATCGAAATCGTGACAGTGCCCTAGTCGGTCTCTTTACTCTTCATCGAGGCTTTGCTAAGATCAAGGATACCAAACTCAAAGAAGCCCATGAGACTTTGAAACCAGTCTTTGCCAAGTACAAGGACATTACCAAGCACAGCAATGATGTGGAAACAGCAGAAATCAAGAGTCTGCTCAAAACACTGAGTGAAGAACCCTACCAGACAGCAGTGACCAGTCTAGGACTAACCCCTATGCTCCTTGCAGTTACTAGTGCGCAGGAGGAATATGATAAGGTGGAAAGTCAGGCGCGTGCGCATAAGTCTGCTAAGGAAGTTGGCAAGACCAGACAAGTCCGTACCGAAATAACCAGCATCTACGACCTCTTTATGCGCTATACCGCAGCTAGCGCAGAAGCCTATCCTGAAAAAGAACACCTGACCAAACTCCTTAAAGACCTCAATACAATACGAGATAGTAAACGACGATTGAGTGGCTCGGGTAAGAAGGATAAGAAAGCGAAAACAGAAGAAGCGACACAAGTGGCAGGATAAAGACAACCCCTTAGAAATCCATTTCTGAGGGGATTTTGATGTCTGTAGAAATGTTTGGAAGAACTAAAATTAACTGGTATAATAGATAAAGGCAAATATAAAATGAAGGTTTATCTATGAAAAAAAATTATATTGAACATGAAGTAAAAGTAAAACTCATGGATTCAATACTCAATAATGATGGAGATTACCAATGGTTTCTAGATTATATTGAAAATAATTTTGATAACGATGATATTGATTCTTGGGAAAACTTTGAGAATAGGTATGTGTCTTTTTCAAAAATAATTGATTATTTCTCTAAAATCCAAAAGATTGAAGATAAAGAATTGAAAACGGATTTTGTTCTGTTAAAAGATATTATTTTGATTTCTAGATTCAAATTAGATTTAATTACGTGGTCACAATTATCTATTAAAGTCCAGTCAAATTTTGGAAAAATATTAGCACTAGCACTATATATAACTAAATTGATGAGTTTAAAAAATCAATTAAATGATGAAATTAATTTTGGGATTTTTTCGATTAAGAATTTTTGGCAGGTGTATAATTTAGATGAAGTTATTGAGCGTAAAGAATTGATTTACGATTATTTAGAAAGTATTTCAATAAAAAACTTTGACAGAGAAAAAGAAATTATTTCTTCTAATTTAAATCATGAGGATACAACTTGCTCAATGCAATTCCTTGCTGTATTAAAATCATTAGCTTTTAATACAACTACATTTTCTTACAATTATAAAAAATATGAATACAAGGTGATTACATGGCAAGAGAGAGTTGTATTAGGATTTGTAACTCGTCCACTTGATGTCTTATTAAAAGATGAGGATTTTAATTCACGTTTTTCAGTTGAACAATTAAAAAAATTAATCGATTATTTCCATGGTGATGGAGTAGTGCGATATATAATTGAGACTATAATTTATGAAAAATTCAATATCTTGCCTTCATCTATGGTAGTTGAAAACCATATACAGTTACTGCTCTTTAATGTTTCTATGAAGTCTGATTTTGAACTTTTTAACTCAAGTTCAGTATTATTTTTATCAAAACTTTTTAAAGAAAAAGATTTTAAAAAGATAAGTATCAGTAATTATTTGCGTTATAAATTCATGCAAGCTATTCAAAATGTTGAAGAACCAAAACAAATTGAAAAATTAAAAGCTTTAGGTTTCCCAACTAGCAAGCAACAAAATGAAAGATTAAAAAGTTATTCACGTGATCTTTATAAATCAATTTCTAATGTCCAAAATAATGCTGATTTAATTTGTTATTTTGATAGTGTATCACTTGTTGTGTATTTAGATAATGAGTATTTCTTTCAAATATGCCAAAAGTTTCGGGAAGTCGTAATTGAGAAAGAAGAAACGCAATCACTAGAAACGGCCAATATGTTTCTAATGTATATGAAATTTTTATACTTTCTAAGTGATAATCTTGGTGAACATTTAAATAAAAATTTGTTAATAAATGAAATTATTTCTATTCAAAATTTGTGGGAAAATACTTATTATGAACAAGAACTTAACAATATGCAAGAATTTACTTATCAACAAGAAATTTCGAATACGGAGATTGATAAATTTAATTATTTATTAATAAAACATCCATTTTCTATAGCGAATCAATGTATATTAGTTACAGAAGAAAAGACTATCCAAATTATGGAATTAGCTTCTGAAAATGCATTGATATATTTTATGAATAGAATAATAGTTGACCCAATATTTCCTAAAGATAGTTCTGATATAGTATTGGATAGACATGATGTTGACCAATTACTAGAGAAATACGTAAAATCAATTATTGATAATAAGAGTTATAAGTTTCGTAATATTTTAAAACCAAATAAATATATGCTTGCTTTACATGAAAATTATATCCGAAATGTGACTTTTTTAACTACTATTTTTAATAGAACAGAGGAACTGTATCTTTATTTAAATAGTTGTAGCAGATTTAATTTTATTGAATTTGATAAAGAGATTAAAATTGCACATATTACTCAATTATTTCCGTTGCTGGAAGAAAAAATTAGAGAACTTGCGAGACTGTCTGGTTATAATCCTTTTAAGATGCAAAAGAAGGAGTTTATGAATTACAGAGATCCAAGTTCAATTCTCAGAGAGATAATTACTGAAGTTTTTAATCTTACAGATAGCTTTGAGAATATTCCTGATTTGTTATTTGTCTATCATTTTATGTATAATAGTAATTCACTCAATATTCGAAATGAGTGTATACATGGTAGAGATTTTTTAAGTGGTGAAAGATTGATTCTAGCATTTAAAGTTACAATGTTATCCATCCAGATGATTGAGAATAGAATTAAATTAATTAAAGAAAATTCAAGATAAATGAGAAATAATTTATGATAAAAGTAAATAAACCTAAAATAAGATTTAAAAATTTTAATGATAGTTGGAGCTTAAGAAAATTAAGCGACACTCAAACTGATTTTAAAGATGGTAATTATGGAGAAGCTTACCCTAAAGAAACAGACCTAACATCTTCAACTCAGGGAGTTCCTTTTCTGAGAGGAAGTGATTTGGATAATGGAAAGTTGACTCTAACAAATGCTAGATATATAACTCAATCAAAACACAATGAATTGATATCTGGACACTTGATTGAAGACGACATTGTAATTGCAGTAAGAGGTAGTCTGGGTTCGTTAGGGTACGTTGGACCTGATAATGAGGGATGGAATATAAACTCACAGTTAGCAATTATAAGAACCAGAAAAATAGAATTAATAGGTAATTATTTAATACAATTTTTATTATCAAATAGGGGTAATAAGGAGATTTCATCACATATTACTGGTACAGCATTAAAGCAGTTGCCTATTAAGCAATTAAAAAATATAAAAGTTCCTATTCCAAAAATAGAAGAACAATCCGCCATCGGCTCTCTCTTCCGCACCCTCGACGACCTTATGTCTAGCTACAAGGACAATCTCGCCAACTACCAATCTCTCAAGGCGAGTATGCTTTCCAAGATGTTTCCCAAAGCTGGACAGACAGTCCCCGAGATACGTTTGGATGGATTTGAGGGTGATTGGGAACTAATTAAGTTAGGTGAAGTCTGTGATTTGATTACAAAGGGAACAACTGCAAAATCTCAATCAGAACAAGGAAAGGTCAATTTTATCAAAGTTGAAAACTTGAAAGATAACGAAATCTATTCTGGTGTTAAAATTTCAGAGGAAGAACATTTGGGAACCTTGAAGAGATCTATATTATATGAAGGAGATATATTATTTTCGATTGCGGGTACTCTTGGTAGAACTGCAATTGTTAGAAATGATATTCTCCCGGCTAATACAAATCAAGCTCTTGCAATTATTAGAGGTTATAAATTAGATGCATATTTTTTATTAGTAGTATTATCTGGGGAAGTTGTGAAAGATTATATCCGAAAAAATCCTACAGTAGGTGCACAACCAAATTTATCCTTGGAACAAGTTTCATCTTTAAAAATACAAGTTCCTTCCATAAAAGAACAACAAGCCATCGGCGCTTACTTCTCTAACCTCGATAATCTCATCAATTCTTATCGAGAAAAAAATTCTCAGCTTGAGACTCTGAAAAAGAAACTCTTGCAGGATATGTTTATTTAAGGAGACGTTATGTATAGCTCTATTAAAGAATTAATTGAAAAGTTAGAATCCGAAAAGAAAAGACTTCAAGATAACTTTAGTCAATTGGCTGATTATGAAAAAGAAGTATATAAGAATCAATACCAGCAAGTAGATGAAGATTTTTCTAACCTTATTGATTTGATTAACAACGAGCTAAAAGATGAGTCTTTATCTGATGATGTAACTGAAAAGTACAAAAATCTACGTAATACTTGGTTAGAAAGTCTATCGAATTGTTATGGTGGTGATGTTTATATGTATGAAACAGCCTTGCCTCAACTTTTAGAGAATTTTAAAGTAATTAAACTTTTCTCTTTTATTTCGAAAGTGGTTTCTACAACAGTTATTATAGGAGCTAATGGAGCGGGAAAATCAAGTCTTATTAATGAGTTAAGAAAGAATAGTATAGATGAGATGTATGTTTTACCAGCTCAAAAAATACTATATTTTGTGTTTAACACTTTTGGTCGCGATAGTATCAATAAAGACCAATATATATCAAATTTGAAAAACGTAGAAACTAAATATGATACTATTCAAATACAGACTAATAAGATTGAAGATGATTTTTCGGGTGCTTTTACTAAGCTGATAACACTGTGGGTAAAGGATTATGCAAAGGTAGTGACTGATAATTCCAGGGGAGTAGAGGGGGTGCCTGTTGCTTTATTGGAAAGAGTGGAACAAATATGGAATCAAATTTTCCCAGAGATAACATTTTATCCTGAACCTAATGATAGAGTTTTAGAAGTTGTAAGAAATGGGAATAAATATAGTATAAATGGCCTTAGTGATGGGGAACGCTGTGTATTATTTTATATTGGTAACGTTCTTCTTGCTCCAGAAAATAGCTATATTGTTGTTGATGAACCAGAAACATTCCTTAATGCTGCTGTCTATAATGAATTATGGGATTTGCTAATATCAGAGCGACCGGATTGTCAATTTATTTTTGCTTCACATAATATGGATTTTGTCCAATCAAGAACTAATGCTACCTATGTGTGGTGCAAGAAATTTGAAGCACCTTATGATTTTGATTATGAAATATTGGAAGACTCACAAGAAATGCCTTTATCCTTATTAACTGAAGTATCTGGGACAAGAAAGCCAATATTATTTTGTGAGGGAACTAAAACGAGTATAGACTATCAGATTTATTCCAAATTATTTAGTGAATTTTGTTTTGTAAAACCCGTTCAAGGACATAAACAGGTCATTCAACATACAAAAGCCTATAATAATTTACAACATATACATGGTAATATAGCTTATGGTATTATTGATTATGACTGGATGGAGGAGATAAGAATTGAAAAATATAAAAGAAAAAATATTTTTGTTATACCATTTAATGAAATAGAGATGCTTCTAGTAGACGAAGCAATAGTGAAGTCAGTTTTAGAATCTGAAGAACAGGATAAAGAGCAAAAATTTAATAGACTCCAAAAAGTTATTATTGATTCTTGTACAATAAATAAAGATAAAATAATACGTATCGCCTTGAAAAAAAGACTAGATGAGTTTATGGAAGGTCATTTGATAGAAACAAGAGAACCAACCGAGGATGATGCACTAGCATTTTTAGAAAATTTATCAGAAAAATTTGATATAACTGTAACATTAGGAAATATAACTAAAATTGTGGAAGATAGCATAGCTTCTTCAGATTTTTCGACAATTTTAAAGATTTGTAACTTAAAAAATGAAATAATTGCTTCTAAAGAAATTAAAGAAATAGCTTCTAACTTTAAAGAAAAAGCTTTAAGTAGTATTGCAATGAATAATGATTTACAAATTACATTACGTCATAAATATTTTGAAGAATTGGAAGCAAAACTATTGAACCATTAAATTAATTTTTGATATTTTGAATTAAGTAAAATAGAAAGAAACATTATGGAAACAACACAAACTTCCCAGTCGCTCTACCAAGCCCTGTGGAACTCAGCGGATGTTCTCCGCTCTAAGATGGATGCTAATGATTACAAGTCTTATCTCTTGGGCATGGTCTTTTACAAGTATCTGTCAGATAAGATGCTCTTTTTCGTGGCTGAGACCATGGAAGAGGGGACAGATAGTCTTGAGACTGCCCTTGAGGTCTATCGCAACTACTACGAGGATGCGGATACTCACGAGGATCTTCTTGCAGTTATGAAGGACGAACTCAATTATATCATCAAGCCTGAGTTGACCTTTACGGCTCTAGTAGCACGTGTCAATGAGGGGACTTTCCAGCTGGAAGATCTAGCTCAAGGTTTTCGTGATATCGAGCAGAGTGACGACCTCTATGAAAATCTTTTTGAAGATATAGACCTTTACTCTAAAAAGTTAGGGGCCACTCCGCAAAAGCAAAACCAAACGGTGGCGGCAGTCATGAAAGAGTTGGCTGTGCTAGACGTTGCTGGTCATGCGGGTGATATGCTGGGGGATGCCTATGAGTATCTGATTGGTCAGTTTGCGACTGACTCGGGTAAGAAAGCTGGTGAGTTCTATACACCTCAGCCTGTTGCAAAACTTATGACTCAGATTGCCTTTTTAGGTCGTGAGGACCAGCAAGGCTTTACCATCTATGATGCGACCATGGGCTCAGGCTCTCTCTTGCTCAATGCCAAGAAATACTCTCATAAACCGCAGACAGTTGTCTACTTTGGTCAGGAGCTCAATACCTCGACTTATAACTTGGCTCGGATGAACATGATTCTACACGGGGTCCCGGTGGAAAATCAATTTCTCCACAATGCCGATACACTGGATGAAGACTGGCCAACTCAAGAACCGACCAACTTTGATGGGGTTCTCATGAACCCTCCATACTCAGCCAAGTGGTCAGCAAGTTCTGGCTTTCTGAATGACCCTCGTTTCTCTCCGTTTGGGAAACTGGCACCTCAGTCCAAGGCTGATTTTGCCTTCCTCTTGCATGGGTATTATCACCTCAAGCAGGATAATGGGGTCATGGCTATCGTTCTTCCCCACGGTGTTCTTTTCCGTGGAAATGCGGAAGGAACTATTCGTAAGGCCTTGTTAGAAGAAGGCGCTATTGATACGGTTATCGGGCTACCTGCCAATATCTTCTTTAATACCAGCATTCCGACCACGGTTATCATTCTCAAAAAGAACCGTACCAACCGTGATGTTTACTTTATCGATGCTTCTAAGGAGTTTGATAAGGGGAAAAACCAGAATATCATGACGGATGCTCATATCGAGAAGATTCTGGAAGCCTACAAGTCTCGTGAAGAGATGGACAAGTTTGCCCACCTAGCAAGCTATGAAGAAATTGTCGAAAATGACTACAACCTCAATATCCCTCGCTATGTAGACACCTTTGAGGAAGAAGAAGTCGAGCCACTGACAGACATCGTCAGCAAGATTAACACGACCAATCAAGCAATCCAAAACCAAACAGCTTCTCTGCTTGAAATGCTCGGTCAACTCCACGGAACCACACCAGAAGCTGATGCAGAACTCGAAAAGTTTTTGCAAGAGTTTAAAGGGTGATAAGCGTAATTAATTCGCTCATATTCCGCTCATAATTCGCTCATTTTTAGGATACAACTTTGTTTCCATATTTCCTGGAAACTATTAGAAAGTAAGGAGAAACATGGAACAAACTAATCAAAAATCCCAGTGCCAGCAACTCTGGGCTAGAAACAAATACCTGGTCTTGAGCCATTCCAGCAATATTTACAATGAGATTCGTCAATATCTCAAGAATGAAGAGGTAGAGGTAAGTCATGTTCAAGAACTGATCGACCGTGCTTGTCAAATCCCAGAACACAGAGGTCAGGTTTGCAATGCCTTTCAGCATATTTGGGGATATTTCAAAAAGAAAGCGACAGATGATGAGCGCAAGGACTACATGCTCTTGCTGGATCGCTACCGCTTTGGTCAGGCTTCTAAGGAAGACTTGATTGCTAAGACTCGAGACTTGCTGGATCGCTATCCCAATACCTATTTGCAACATTCGACTTTACTGAAAGGAGACTCTCATGAGACTTTGGCATGAGGCTTTGATTTCACAACTTCCCCGTCCTCAACTTTTGGGGCAACATCGAGAGTGTTGCGCCCTGCGTGGCAATGGATGGGGCAGAAAACATGCGACGGTGGACTATGTCTTCACTCACTCGCCCTATCATCTCTATGCTTATCATCGCTTGATCATGGAGGAGATGGCAATCCGTGGCTACAATGTCAGTCCAGAGTGGCTGGACAAGAACTACCGTGGCAAAATTTGTCCTCCCTATGAAGACTTGCCTGAGGAAAAGTTGGGGAATCCCATCTATAGTGAGCATAACGCAGGATACTATGAGGAGTGTCTGGCTAATCTCCGTGAGAAAGGCATTGAGCTGGAGTAAAAAATCTAATTAATAGTGTATTGAGAATTGTAAATCATATATATCTGTGTGACGAAAATCAATAAATTAAAATGTTTATTGAAGTTATTTAAATTTGATAATATAGAATAAAAGGAAAATTCAATTATGGAATTGACAATATTTGTTGATGAATCAGGGAATACTGGTAATCATTTTTTCGAATCTAATCAAAAATTTTTTACATTGGGATTTGTTATCGTACCAAATAGTAAAATTGAGATGCAGTACAATCTCATTAAGGAGTATAAGGAAAAATTATGTTTAACAGATGAGTTGAAATCTTCTAATTCAAATTTTAATTCTGAACTAAATATAAAAAATAGATTAGAGTTTTTTAATGATTTAAAAAGTAACGGAATTTACTTTGACTTTATGTGCTATGAAAAAAATATGGTCTTAGCTCAAAAAATAACTGAATGGCTATTTGATCCAAATAATAATTGCTTTATGAATAATAGAATCACAGAACCTAACTTAGGAAGGGGGGTTCGAAAAAATATTGCTGAACTATTATTTATAAGTCTATCTGAAGAACAATGGGCTGAACTTGGTGATAAATTTAGAAGAACAAATAAAAGAACTAAAGTGAGATATCTTACAGCTGATGATATTAGGAATTTGATAATGTGTTTAAAATCAGCTATAGAAAGATATAATAAAGATTTTGCCCAGTACATAGTGATTGAAGAGTTTAAAATTGATTCTATTCTAGAAGAAATTAATTGTGAGAAAGATTATTTATTATATGAGCCGTCATTATTTTCTGCTTTAAATGATATTCTGAGTTGTTTTGAAGGAAAATTAATAATTGAATCTGATTTCCAACTTAAAATTCAAGTTATTCATGACAAGAATTCTAATGATAAACTACAGAATTCTTTATATTCGCACTTGAAATATTGCGTAGATAATATTCCTTTTCTGACCTTAGATTTTCTTTTTGTTGATTCTAAAGATGAGGAGTTAATACAAGTTGCTGATTTATTTGCGGGACATATTTCGAGAATGGTCAAGAATATAGATAGTTATTTATCTATTGAGGAATCACGAAATTTTATTTTAGAGTGTATAGATAACAAAGATTCGAAATTTGCTTTTTCATTTCAAACATGGGAGAGTATTCTCAAAAAAGCAAAAGATGAATATCAAAGTAATGACTTGACTTTAGAATTAGGTAAGTGGAGAAATTTTGTTAGGAAATACAAGTAGGTTTATAGCTAATTAATATTTCTAATTATTACAAGAGACTGAACAAAGGAGTTTTATTAGAGAAAACCACCCTATAGTCTTTTCTAATAGCAAGCCATAGTCACTGGTGAGAATCATCAATGGCTCGTTTGAGCTTTCCAACTAAAATATAGCCACAAAACAAGCTATACAAAGGCTTTGAGACGCTGGTCTCAAGTCTTTTTCTTTTGACCAAAAGAGTGATATAGTTTCAAACTATATCAAAGCCTAATTTTTTACAATTATACAGACAGATTCTTTTCTGTTAAGATAGTTTCAACAACAATTTTTGGAGGACGTTTATGTCAACGACTATCATTGGTTTCCCTCGTTTGGGTGAATTCCGCGAATTAAAATTTACAACTGAAAAATACT
>ERZ773042.2106-NODE-2106-length-11112-cov-3.637605_pt1 | contig 11112 bp, 2 predicted proteins | sample MGYA00511664_ERZ773042 | MGnify/ENA primary metagenome ERZ773042 (study PRJEB29015, sample SAMEA2737984) | human oral metagenome | biome: human oral; feature: human-associated habitat; material: dental | place: China | collected 2036 ... | reverse complement strand
ATCCTGCCCTCACTGAAGCTCACGGCGGGCATTCGCCATGACAGCAATTCCGCGTTTGGCAGCCACAACAGCCCGAGCGTCAGTCTCGGCTACGACATCGACCCGATGACGCACGCCTACGTTTCCTACAGCGAATATTTCCTGACCCCGACACCGAATCAGCTCTATGCGCCGATCTATGGGAATGCGAAACTCAAACCAGAGTCGGGCAATACGAAGGAGATTGGCGTTGCACGTGACTTTGGCAGGGGGCTCAGCCTCACGGCGAGCTACTTCATGCGCCACTCGAAGAACCGCATCGGCTATCATCCTGTGACCTATCAGAACATCAATGTCGGAGATGAGGACGCACATGGATGGTCGTTGCAGCTTACAAAACGCATGGATTCCCATTGGCGCACACGTCTCGGATATACGCTGACGCATATCGGAAAGACGGAGCAGCGCGGTGTGAATGTCGATGGCTATCTGCCGAAAGATCAGTGGAACATCGGACTGGACTACCGCAACCGCGATTTTGATTCCTCGCTTCTTGCACGCGGTATAATCGGTCGTCCGGGTCCCGTGAACGGGGCATTCCCGATCGACAATTACTGGGTCGTCGATCTCGCGATGAACTACCAGATCGCTGACGCGACAAAGATTTATCTGAAGGCGAACAATATCTTCAATCAATTCTATGGTGAGCATTCCAATGTGAAGTGGGGAGGTCCCGGACAGTGGTGGACGGCACCCGGCCGCAACTTCATGATCGGGATCGAGCAGAGCTTCTGACGAGCAGTATACCTGTATCAGAATAATAAATTTCATAACCGTAGGAAGCAGAATGCGGGGAATCCGGTGCGAATCCGGAGCTGTTCCGCAACTGTATGGGGAGTCCTGCCATCGTACGTCTCTCACAAAGAGATGGGAGGATGATGAACCGAGTCAGAGTGCCGCCTGTTTCCATATCTTAACGTCACTTGCGCGATACAAGATGATGCAGCTGGAATGTGTGTCAGGATGACATCGTTATCTTTGCACAGATTTTGGGTGCTCTTTTGTGTCGCGTTTTTTAATGCTCGGAAGGAGTGAGAACAGAGTGCTGCACAGAAAGCTAGTTGGCTTTTAGGGAATCGCTGCTTATGGCGATTTGCTTGACAGATGCAGATGGTGTATCCGTCTGCATGACACGAAAGGAGATTATTCGACATGAAGAACACAGCGCGTACGAGGCGGTTGGCGCTCGGGATCGCCGCAGCCCTGCTCGCCGGTGCATGGCAGGTGCCGGCGTGGGCAGCGGATCGAGGCCCGATCAGAGAAGATACGACGCTGACTGAGGACACGCAGGTCAAGGCGACGAAGAGCAATCTGGGACTTGCTACCGGTGCTGTCCAGGCAGATGGGACGCGTACGATTGATATGGCAGGGCATAACCTCGGTCTTGATATTCGCGATCTGAAGAAGCCCGATAATCGTGGATCCGGCATCTATATCCGCAGCAAAGCGTCGCTCACCATCGACAGCGATAGGAACAATCCGTCAGCATCGAATCGTCTCATCACCATTGCTGCACATGGCGAGTGGCAGGGTGCGGGTCGAAAGGGCGGTGCGACGAGCGGCATCCGCTTCGATGAGTATGCGAGAGGGCCGATGCGGTCAACCATCAATGCGGATGTGGAAATCAAAGAGTTGTGGGCAGGCAAGGAGGAGGTGCGCGGCATCTGGGCGCCAGGGCAGGCGACGCTGAACCTCAACGGTACCTTCACGATAAAGCCGGATGCCAATCTCTATCACTACTGGACAGAGTTTGGGTTGGGTCCTCAGAGCTCGCCGAACATCTACGGCATCCATGTCCTCGGCAAGGACAACAACATCAATATCCGCAGCGTGGACATTGAGCATCAGAAGATCCAGCGCGGCATCCAGCTCGGCTCGGAGTACGACGATGCGCCGAACAGCATCGTCCGCATCGGCGGCGGCACGTTCAAGGTGGCGGACAACAAGGCGCGTGATCAGTGGCTCATGTGGCTGCGCGGCGCGGGCAAGGTCTATTTCGGTGTCAACGAGGACGGCACGGATGCAGGTACGACAAAGACGGTGCTTGCAGGCTCGATTCATATGGAGGAGAGGAGTGGCAGACAGGGCGAGGTGTATCTCGGTCTAAATGGAGTGGATTCCAAGTGGACGGGCGGTACCGAGGCGACGACAAAGGGCAGCACGACGCTCTATCTGAAGAATGGTGCGACATGGGATACGTCGAATGGCGGACGCGGCACACGGCTTGCCAAGCTCTCGAGCACGAACGGAAATGAGGGGCATATTTTCCAGAATGATAAGGGCACGCTGACGATCGACGAGTATGAAGGTCGGCAGAAGATCTACTATCAGCATACGGGTGACGGCACCGATGCCTCCCACTATGCGGCGGGCGATACGCACATCAAGAAGGCGGCGGCCGGATCCTTTGTCACGATGGTGACCGACCGTACGGGTGTTACAACGACAGATCCGAATGCCGTGCATCGCACGTTGAATGCACTCGCGGGCAAGCTCTACTACGATGCGGCAAAGAACGGTGAGAATAAACTCACGGGACGGGTCATGCTCGCCGAGGGTCTGACCGCATCGTCGGCATCGCTCAGTGTCGAGAAGATGAACTTCTCTCAGACGGATGGAAAGGGCAGCGCCTCCGGCACGGCGGCAGATCCACTGCCTCCGGTCACACCGGGCGGCAGCGGCACAACACCACCTGCGCCGCCATCGACGGCATTGGATACCGAGCAGCAGATCGCCGAGCTTGGTGCGGCGAGCGCTGCCCAGAGTGCTCAGTGGAAGTCGCAGAATTATAGCGATGGGAACGGAAACTATACCTTTGACCGGGATGTTGTCCTCCGTGCCAAGGCGGGGAGCAGCCCGTTAAAACTGAAAAGATATTTTAGCGGCAATATTCTCCTAAGCTATGAGACTGCATCCACCGGAATGAACATTGATATGAAAGGGCATAAACTGACCCTTCATACATTGGCAGACAACGGAACAAGAGCTCCGTTTGCCGTTGGTATTGCTGCCATTGGCAACACCATGGAGATCAAGAACGCGGGCGGCGTAGACATCAATATCTCCGGCACCGGTCGTTCGATGGGAGGGATCTATGTTTCGGGAAAAGGCGATACAGCCGGAAAACTCGTCATCTCCAATGACAATAACCCGGATCATGCCGTGAAGATTCGCAATACCACAACAGGCGAAAAATCTCCTGCCATTCGTGCAAAAACTAATGGGCTTGTTGACATCAAGGGACTTGTCGATCTTGAGCAGGAGGGCGACTATCTCCTCGAAGCGGGGGCAGGCGGCGAAATCCGTATCGGCGGCGGACGCATCATCGCCAAGGGCAATACAGGCGGAGCCGTGACCGTTGGTACAGCGGGTAAGGCTTATATCAATGCAGCAGTCGATGGGGATGGCATAAAAGCGACATCCACAGAGCGCGATGTTCAGATCGAAGGAAATGTGACGGTTTATGGGGATGATTCTGTCTTTGGTGCGGCACTGAATACGGAGCGTTCCTACCTCAAAGGGATGATCTTAACAGGTTGGGACAGTCGGGAGAAATCCCATCTCCTGCTCGCGAACGGTGCGCGTTGGGAGAATCAGGCGGTAGGCGACCGATATGAAAGCAACCATGACGGGAGTCATGTGACACATCTGACGGCACAGAATGGCTCGATTTTCCAGAAGGACAGCAGACCGCTGACCATTGACCACTACGCCGGTACGGCAAAGCTCTTCTATGCGCATACGGGCGACGGCACCGATGCTTCGCACTATGCGGCGGGCGATACGCATATCAAGAGTGCGGCATCTGGTGCAGAAATCACTATGGTGACGGATCGACAGAATGTCAATACGGCGAACGAGGAACAGGTCTACAAGACATTGAACGCCCTGGCAGGCAAGCTCTACTACGATGCCGCAGGCAGCGAGAAGAATCTCAAGGGCAAGGCGATGATCGCCGAGGGATTGACTGCCTCTTCCGCCTCCGTCAATATGCGTGATATTACGTTCAAGTCCAATGGCCAGGGTAGTGTCAAGAAACCGGAAACACCCCCCACACCACCACCTGCCACCGGAGGCAAGCAGATCGCAGAAGGTGCATGGGAGGGCGCGGCGACGGAGCAGTCGCATTGGGATGCAAAGGGTGTCCGCACGGGTTCCACCTACAATTTCCAAAGTGATCTCTCGCTCGCGCCCAATCTGGCGGACAACCCTGTCAAGGCGCATAATGAATACAGTCGCTATGATTTTGCCGGCATCCTCTGGGGCAAGGACAAAAATGGCAATATCAATATGAATGGACATGCACTCTCTATCGACACCGGCAAGGGCGATGCCCATACGCAGTCTGGTGAGCGGCGCGGAAACGAGTCCACGGGCATTCTCGTGAATGGCGGCACACTCACGATGAAGTCGCTTGGCACGACGACGATCAAGGCGTATGACAACGGTATTCATCTGGTTGGTGACAGCACAAAGGGCAACGCAAATCTCCACATCGAGAATGCGGGCGATACGGCACACACCGTCAAGATCGAGTCGAAAGACAAGGGGATTTACCTTGAGAGCTATAATGGCGCGGCGCGCCTTTCGATCGACGGTATGGTCGATATAACGGCACCGCGCGGCATTGTCGTCGATGGAGGAGAGCTCAGCATCGGCGGCGGCAAGATTGTCTCCAGCGGTGCAGCGGCGCTCTATGTCAACTCGCCGGGCAAGGCGTACATCAACGCCAAGCTGGACAGCGATGGCAATGTTGTTCCCATGCACGAGGGGCGTGATGTACAGATCTATGGGGATGTGCAGGTAAAGGCAGGTTCTGCCGCCGCCCACATCGGTCTTGTCACGCCAAACTCTATTTTCAAGGGTCTCTATACAACAGATCTCTATACGTGGCCCCAGAATAACTGGGAACTGGCAAAGGGTGACGGCTATCTCGTCCTGAAGAACGGCGGTACTTGGGAGCATATCAAGTACGGCGATGTCATGCAGGATAAGAACGGCAAAGCAGAGGTAGGCGACAGCCGTGTCAAGCGGCTGAATGCCGATCGCGGTATCATCCGTCAGAAGGATAAGCGCAAGATCCATATTGATGAGTTTCGCGGTAACATGAAGGTCATTTACGTGCATGAGAACGACGGGACGAAGGCTACGGACTACAAGGCGGGCGATGTAACCATCGCCGCAGCGAAGCAGGGCTCTTTCATCACGATGGTGACGGACAACAACCGCATTAACATGGCGAATGAAACGCAGGTCCGAAGTGTGCTGAACGCCTTGGCGGGCAAGCTCTACTACGATGGAGCAACCTCCGGTCTGACCAATCTCAAAGGCAAGGCGATGATCGCCGAGGGGCTGACCTCCTCCTCAGCAGAGTTGAAAACATCCGAGATCGTTTTCAAGAAGGAGAATGGTCAGGGCAGCGTGAAGACGGATACGCCGACACCGCCGCCCGTGCCGCAGCCCGTGGACACAGAGGATCAGATCGCGGAGCTGGGGGCTGCCGGTGCAGCACAGACGGAGAAGTGGAAGCAGCAGAAGCTCAGAGACGATGCCGCAAACTACACCTTCGCCAAGGGCGCTGCGCTTCATGCCAAGGCATCGACGAGCCCGTACGCCATTGACGGCACAGTGGGCAATATCCTCTTTGATCGCACCGGTGGCAGCATTGACATGAAGGGGCAGAAGCTGACGCTCACATCGACGGCGGACAGCGATACGAAGCGTGCTGGGGGCATTCATCTCGTGGGCGGCAGCCTTACCGTCAAGAATGCCGGGGCGGTAGACATCAGCATCAGCGGCAGCAAGAATGCGGCGAGTGCCATCTATGCGGAAGGCAGGGATGGAAAGGCGGCGAATCTCGTCATCAAAAATGGAGACGCGCCGGAACATATCGTCAAGATCCGCAATACGGCGAGCGGCGATAAGGCGGCCGCCATTGTGGCGAAGAAGAAGGGCGCGGATGCACGCGTCACGATCGAGGGGCTCGTGGACATCGAGCAGGAGGGGGCTGATCTCCTCCATGCCGACGGCGGCGAGATCCGCATCGGCGGCGGCACCCTCATCGCGCGTGGTCCCAATGCAAAGGCGGTACAGATTTCCAAGGGGGGCAAGGTCTACATCAACGCGGAAGATGACGGGGATGGTGTAAAGGCAGTCTCCGATACGCGCGATGTGAAGGTGGAAGGCAACATCGTAGTCGGCAACGTGTTTAACGGCGGTACGTTTGGCGCGGCGCTTGCCACGAAGGATTCCTACATCAGGGGGCTCATTGGTACAGCGGGGTATAATGCCACTACGCGGCTCTTCCTCGGCAATGGCGCACGGTGGATCAATGAGTCTGTGGGCAGCGGCAGTGACCGGCTCGATGAAAGCCATCTCACGCACTTGAAGGCAAACAATGGTGCCATCTTCCAGAAATCCAACAAGAACATCACGATTGACAACTTCTCGGGCAGTGCGAAGCTCTACTATTCCCATGTGAACGCCGGTACGGAAACGGAGGACTATGGCACGGACAAGGGGCATCTCGACTCGTCCAAGTTCTTCGGCGAGACGCACATCAAACATGCGGCACCGAATTCTGAAATCACCATGGTGACGGACAGCAACGGCATCACGATGTCCGATGAGACGCAGGTGCGTAAGGCGCTCAACGCTCTGGCGAGCAAGCTCTACTACGAAGGGGCAAAGAACGGGGAGAAGAATCTCAAGGGCAAGGCATCCATTGCCGAAGGTCTGACGACCTCCTCACGGACACTGCACACAGGTGATATGGCTTATTGGGAATCCAACGGGCGTGCCTATGTGAAGTCCACGGAGACGAATCCGCTGACGGAGGAGACCGTTCACAAGCAGATCGCCGAATCCAATTTCGATGCGAACGAGACGAAAGCCTACTGGAAGGCGAAGGGTGTCTATGACGGCAAGGGGAACTATACCTTCCGCAAAAATATGAAACTCATCACCAGTGCGGCGGACAACCCTGTCATCTCGGCAAAGGACAATAAGTTCGGCACGATCTACTGGAACGGCGACGTTGACGGTTCGATCGACATGACCGGACATCGCCTCGACATTCAGGCGGGTCCCGGTGGTCACGGCCTCCTGCCGGGCCAGGGACCGAACGCCGGTTGGGAGCGCACGCCGAATGCCATCACCGTCTACAGCGGAACATTGCGTATCAAGAATGTCAAGGGTATGACCATCGAGTCTGATCCCAAGGGCAGCCTGTACGGGCGTGGCATCTTCGTCATGGGCTATCCGGGGAACCCCTCTCATCCGAGCGGGCACGGCAAGGCAAAACTCGTTATCGAGAATGACGATGATCCGGCGAATGCCGTCAAAATCCGTGTGAAGAATACGGGTGAGGACTTTGGTGCGATCGAGGCACGCAGGAATGCGGGAAGTGCAGAGGTTGACATCAAGGGTCTGGTTGACATTGACTCGCGGATGTGGCGTGCGATCGAATCGCATGGTGCACGGATCTCCATTGGTGGTGGTATCATCAAGGGGAAGGATGTCGCATCCATTGCTGCCTACTCACGTGGCACGGTATCGGTCAACGCCAAGCTCGAAAACGGCAAGGTCGTTGCGACCTCGAACACGCGTCCTGTGCAGATCACAGGCGACATCAGCGCAGAGGGCGGCGGTCACGTTGTCCTGGGGCTGAACAATAAGAACTCCTTCTTCAAGGGACTGGTATCGACCGACATCAACGGCATTATCGACGGTGTACTGGGCAAATGGGGCTACAACCCCGGCGATGTGTCCATGCTGCTCGCCAATGGCGCTGAATGGGAGCATAAGCAGGTCGGCAGGGGCTACCATCATAAGAGAGAGTCCAACAGTGCCAAGGGTATCTCCATCGACAGCCGCGTCACGCGTCTGCAGGCGGACAAGGGCATCCTCAGGCAGAACGATCCGCACAAGCTGACGATCGACACCTACACCGGCAATATGAAGCTCATCTACCAGCATGTTGGTGACGGTACGAAAGCTGAGGATTACACAGCAGGTGATGTGCACATCAAGAAGGCCGAAGCAAACTCCTATGTTACAATGGTGACGGACAGCAACGGACTCAACCTGACGAATGAAACACAGGTATATAAGGCGCTCAATGCACTTGCTGGAAAGCTCTACTATGACGGTTATAAAAACGGTGAACGGAACCTGAAGGGAGAGGCGACGATCTCCGAGGGGCTGACCGCATCCTCCAAGACGCTCAAAAGGGCTGATATGGACTGGAAGGAATCGAACGGACAGGGCTCTGTAAAGATGCCGAAGCCGCCGGCACCGGGCACCGATCCGAAGCCGCCGACGCCGGGTACCGATCCAAAGCCGCCGACGCCGGGCACTGATCCGAAGCCGCCGACACCAGGACCCAACCCAAAACCGCCGACGCCGAATCCCAAGCCGCAGCCGAAGATTGAGTATGGCGATTACGAGACGAAGCTGATGAGCGGGGTCAAGTCCGCAATGACGGCATCGTCGATGGCATGGCGTGCAGAGGCGAACGATCTCATGAAGCGCATGGGCGATCTGAGGCTCTCGCCTGAGGACGCAGGTATCTGGGCGCGTGTCTATCGCGGCAAGTCGAGCAGCAACAAGGATAATGCGAACTTCCGTATGAACTATTCGACCATCCAGGTCGGCTACGATAAGAAGGTCAGTGACTCTTGGAGGGTCGGCGTTGCGGGCAGCTATATGAGCGGCAGCTCGAGCTATGCCAGCGGCAGCGGGAAGAACAAGGAGGGAAATCTCGGTATCTACGGCACGTGGACGGGTAAGTCCGGTCAATATGTCGATGTCATTGCCAAGGTGGGCAGGCTTCAGAATGAGTACACGGTCTACAACGAGTACAGTCACTATGTCAAGGGCGACTTCCACACATGGGGCAGTTCGGTCTCGGCAGAATACGGCAGACGGATTGCTCAGAAGGGCGGCAGTTTCTTTGAGCCGCAGATCGAGGTGATCTACAGTCATCTGCAGGGCGTCAACTACGTCGGTTCGACGGACTACGTAGGACAGAGCATGCATGTGCGGCAGGGTGCGATGAACAGTCTGATCGGACGGATCGGCCTCGGATTTGGTCAGGAGACGGAGCGCAGCACATACTTTGCAAAGGTATCGCTCTATCATGAATTTGCGGGCGATCTGTCGACGGACTACTCAGACGGAACGAATTCGTGGAAGACCACACATCAGGAGGGCAAGGATACCTGGATCGGTGTGCAGCTCGGCGGCACGCTGAAACTCAGCGACCGGTCGAATGTCTATGGCAACTTCGAGAAGACGTTTGGCGGCGATATCAAGACGGATTGGCGCGTGGATGCCGGTATCCGCTGGAACTTCTGATTGGAGATGCAGGGCGCTGCGGCGGGCAGATGAATCTTGCCCGCCTAGCTTCCTGTGTATGAACAATGTAATAGAAATAGGAGGAATACATATCATATGAGCGAAAATAAAGTAGAGGCACCGGAAATGGTTGTCGGGAATGCAGAAGAGTCGGCAGTCGCAGCAACAAAGGCAGCGGCATTTCGCACGTATATCGAGAAAGAGAACATCGGCGGCGTGCAGGAGCACGAGGTCGGGGACGCTGTGCATTCGCACGTCTTTCGCAGCAATCTCCCCGTACAGGGACAGAGCCTGCCATTCATGATCCTGATCGATGACAGCGTCTACACGCTGATCCAGGTGGAGATTGCCGCGCAGCTTGTGACGGCGGAGAAGAAGCCGGGCGTTGCGGTATATCTGAATGACCTGAACGATCAGTATCGCATGCTGAAATATGGCAGTGATGAGATGGGCAATGTACTCCTGACCTGCAGCATTCCGTCCGGGATCGATCAATTCGATCCCTCACTCATCGTGGCGCTCTTGAACCAGATTCAAGGGCATTTGAACGCTGTGTATCCGGATGTTATGGCAAAGCTGTGGAGCAAAGAATAGGGCGCGCCGTGTGAGATCTTTCGGGATGTACAAGCAAGATTGCCTCGTGATATATCAGTAATGTAAGAAAGCTGTCGGGAGAAAGTTTCCGGCAGCTTTTCTCTTTTGCAAAAAATATTTCGATAGATATTTTCATTAGATGAACAGTGTGGTAGTATAGTAATACGTCGATTATGTTTCACGAGACGATGGAGGGAATGCAATGGTTGACAAGAATACGGGAGCACAGGATTTTGCAGGGACGATTCAGGAGATTGTCGCGGAGCATAAGAAGAACGAGCTCTTCACGAAGCTGCACGGCGGTGAGCCGTATGCCGCTGAGCTGAACGCGCTGATCGACTGTGTGAACGAGGAGCTGGAATACCAGAGGTTCCGTCTGCGCACGGTCAACGAGGCGATTAAATCCGGTATGTGGTACATGAAGATCAATCCGGATTTCAGCATCGCCTATGCAATCTGGTCGGATGAGTTCCGCCGTATGATCGGCTTCCGAGGCGAGTCGGACTTCCCGAACACGATCGAGTCGTGGAGCTCGCGTCTGCACCCCGATGATGTGGAGGGGACGTTTTCTTCCTTTAACGCCTGTATCCGCGATCTCAGCGGACGCACGATGTATAATGTGGACTACCGCCTCAAGATTCACGATGGCAGCTACCGTTGGTATCATGCCTCCGGCAATGTCGTACGCGACAAGAACGGGCATCCCGAGGAGATCATCGGGGTCTTTGTTGACATTGACGCGGAGAAGAAAAAGCAGGAGGAAATTGAACAGAACACGCAGCGTAAGGAAAAGTTCTACGGTGAGCTTGAGACGATGCTCAGCAGCCTGTATGGGGCCATTGATGCGATTACTACGAGCGTGAGTCAGACGACGGAGCGCACGCTCGAGATCACAAATGTGCAGGCGGAGATCACCCAGGCAGCAGAGGATACGCGCAGCCAGACGGAGAACACGCTCAAAATGTCCGAGCTTGTCATGACGATCTCGAAGCAGACGAACCTTCTCTCACTGAATGCCTCCATCGAGGCTGCACGCGCGGGCGAGGCAGGGCGCGGCTTCTCCGTTGTGGCGGAGGAGGTCAGAAAACTTGCCGACAGCAGCCGCGATGCCGCAAGTAAGAT
>ERZ773042.2105-NODE-2105-length-11113-cov-3.495840_pt1 | contig 11113 bp, 10 predicted proteins | sample MGYA00511664_ERZ773042 | MGnify/ENA primary metagenome ERZ773042 (study PRJEB29015, sample SAMEA2737984) | human oral metagenome | biome: human oral; feature: human-associated habitat; material: dental | place: China | collected 2036 ... | reverse complement strand
CTGACTCTCTGACCTTATACCTATAATCATCCAAGCGAACAGTCATGTGCGGCTATAAGGGAGACATTCTATGCCACATAGATGGAGAAATAGATATGCAGCGGGAAAAAACTTGCTGTTCAAGGGTATAGATACTTCAAAAAATACGGCAAGGCATCAGAAGGTTTCTTTCTTGTGTGGAGTCTACTTGCAGCGATGATTATTTTAGGTTCTTGGATATGCGCAGCAACCTTCCCAGAAAAGTGACAAGTTCATTTCAGGTATACCAACCTAGCAAGGACGAACTCATGTAGGAAAACCTTATCATTCCTTTGATTGTGGTTACTATCATCTGGATAAGGTGATTGGTAAATTAAAATGTAATAAGGGGGTGCTACATTTGGATAAAAGAACAATAGAAATTAGTTCCATTGAAATTATGGCAATCTTGGGATTGTTGATTTGGTTGATAACAATACTTTTAAGACACTATTATTCAATCAATTCAGTTGTACCTATATTTTATTTTACACCCAGTTTTGGAGGGGCGTGGATTGCGACAGCTATGTTAAAACAGCTCTTTAGTCCAGTATTTGGTGAAAGTAAGGCCTTCTCAAATATTGAATTTTCTCAGAAAGTGCTGTTTTGTATATGTGTTTCCGTCATATTCATGTCTTTTATTAACGAGCTATTGCCATGTATTAATACGAGTGCAGTATTTGATTTATACGATGTACTTGCTACGATACTGGCAGAAATCATAGCTTTTAGCATCCCTGTCATTCGGAAAGAAAAGATTTTAATAGAGAATCGTTGATGCTGAGAGATTTGGTGAAACACGTGATGAAGGTCTTATTGTCTGATAGATCTCAGATACACGAACCAATAGATGGGCTTCTCGCCCCATCAAGGCTCTCTTGTCTTAATGCGTTTCCAAAGCTACTATAGTTTTAACAATTTGCCGGGGCCTTTGGCAAGCGCCGGTACGAGAAGGGATCAGGTGCATGAAGAACTAGCGATACTCATAAACCCGAATACATGTAACGTCGCCGACGGCTATCACGGGTGTAGCATCGCTTATTCATGTCTTAACACACGCTAAATAACGATATCTTTGCAGTTAGATATATTCAAAGGTAGATACAGTTGAAGCTTATAATTTGCATGCTGCTCCGCATAGCCTTCGGCAGAACCGAGGTAACATGCAGCTTAATCTATCGAATATTGAATATACCTATCCGTTGGCAGTTGAACCTACTATACGCAATGTAACCGCTACGCTTCCTGCGGGCTGGACTGGTTTTGTCGGCGATAACGGCTCCGGAAAAACAACACTTGCGTGTATTGTATGCGTCCTTCTGCGACCTGACGCGGGAGTTGTAAGTCCTTCGTTTTTCTCGACATATTGCGATCAAAGCACAGAGGAACCTCCGGGCAATCTCGAAGACTTTGCTGTGGCCTACGATCGGGCGGCGATAAAGTTGAGAAACGAGTTGTCCATAGGAGACGACTGGCCTTGGCGGTATGATACGCTCTCGTGCGGACAGCAGAAGCGGCTCCAGGTTGCGTGTGCGTTGTGGTCCGCTCCCGATGTGCTTGTTGTTGATGAGCCTACCAACCATGTAGACGCGTCCACTCGGCAGGCTTTGTTTGTAGCGTTGTCAAAGTTCAAAGGCGTTGGAGTACTCATTTCACATGACCGAGAACTTCTCGACGCACTTTGCTCGCAATGTCTGTTCATAGCAAACGGTGCGGCCATCATGCGGCCTGGTGGGTATTCGCAGACATCCTCGCAGGTCGCTTTAGAGCGTTCGAGCGCAATTCATGCTCGAGAAATAGCGCAAAAAGAAAAGGCGAGAACAGAGCGAGAAGCTCAGCGCCGCCGAGAAGAGGCGTCTCGGGTACAAGCGCGTAGGAGCGGGAAGGGCATTGCGAAAAACGATAGCGATGCGAGAGCAAAAAAGCGCCACTACATTGTTTCCGGTCAAGACGGGAAGGCGGGCAAATTGTCCGCTCGTATGCAGGACAGGCTTGAAAAAGCTGAGGATGACGTTGCTGACAGTAAGGTTGAAAAACGATATGACGCTCACGTGTGGCTTGACGTTGAACCGAATAAGCGAAAGGTCCTTTTCAGGATGGAACCTGGTCATATTTCCGTTGGTGAGTCTTTGCTCAGCTTGCCGGCGCTCTTTATTGGAAATACAGATCATATTGGACTTGTTGGAGACAATGGATCTGGTAAGACTACTTTGGTTAAGAAAATTATCGCGAGCATTTCTGTCGATACGAGCTCCATTGATACAAGCCTTATCGACACAAGTTTCATGGATGCAACCTTTGCAAATACGGGTCGCGCCGATACAAGGGTACTGTATATTCCTCAGGAACCCGATGTATTGCAGAAAGAAAAAACGTTAAAGAAGATGAGAGAGCTTTCAAGTGCTCAGCGGGGACAAGTACTTTCCATTGTGGCGCAGCTCAACTCAGATCCAGATTGTATTCTTGAGGGAGATACCGTAAGCCCGGGTGAAATGAGAAAGCTCATGCTTGCGTTAGGGATTTTGGAATCACCTGAACTTCTTGTGATGGATGAGCCAACGAATTATCTTGACCTTGGATCCACAGAGGCTCTTGAGCGACTGCTGTCCGTATATCCTGGGGCGCTTTTACTTGTTTCACATGATGCATCATTGGTAAGTTCGGCTACGTCCATAACTTGGAGAATACAAAAGTCAGATGATGGCTACGAGCTTACGGTCGGTTAACGTATCGTTTTTATGTGACGGACTATTGTAATAACAGTGCAAAGGACGGCACTGTGACGGAACAAAAGCAGAAGACAGAGCTTGACCTAAACATTCCTCCTAAGTCTGAATAGTGAGCAATCACTATTGCTTTCGGAACTCTGAAGGTGTCATGCCCGTTTCGCGTTTGAATGCGGCAGCAAATTTACTCGGATTGCTGTACCCAGCCTCACATGCCGCAATCGAAACGCGTTTTCCCTGCATGAGCGTCTCCTTGGCTAAGCGGATTCGCTGTCGACGTGCATACGAAGCAATTGTCATGCCGTACATTTTTTGGAAATAACCGTTAAGCGTGGTTGCGGAAATACCCATCTCAGAGGCTATATCTCGCGCGTCATGAGGCTGGGTGGGTGAGGATTCTATTAGATCGCGCGCTGTCTTTGCCATGTGCAACTGTGTCGGTGTGAGCAGCGTTTGCGGCTTAGCCAAGTTGTAATTGCGACGAGAGAGCGCCCAAAGAAGCTCAAGTACTGCGAGTTTTGCTTGTACCCAATCGCTTGATTGGGCTGCAGAACTCGCACGTTTCATCTGGGCTATAAGCTCCTTGTCACCTGAAAATATTGCCGACGGACCTGCCTGACTCCATGTATAAACTACGTCGTTGTCCGGTTCACGCAAAAGACTAAATTCAGGTTCATTGAGAACCTCGGCGCATACGAATACTTCGATGCCAACGTATCGTGCAAGGGGATAGCGAAACGAACGAGGCAGCTCGTAGCTTCCATTTGACGTATGAGAAAAGCTCACGCATACATCGGTTTCACTTACTACGGCAACACCTGCGTGAGGGATATCGGTCTCGCAACGACCTTCGATGCAGTAGTTAATTGAAAGCCACTTGTCGGCATCCGAGTTTTCGGTACTTCTCGGAACTGAATTGGTCTTGGTGACGTTTTTAATATGCTCCACAATATCGTTTCCGGAAAACTGACTTCCTGGCATCATGCTTGGGCATTCTTCGCATGCAAAATCTACCAAACACACCACAACATGAGGAGAAAGTACGTACCCCGTCATCGTACCTTTTCCGATAGGGTCGGAGAGCTTCAGTTCCACCATACGCTCGTTTTGGAAGGAAAGCGTCATACCCTTGCGGATAACTAAATCGGATAGCAATGAGTTTTTCATGGATTCCTGCCTTGTTTTTCGTTAACAATACATCTGAGATATGGAGCTATTTTAGGATAAATGGAGTTGCATATGTCTAACTTCTTGGATATTCTCCTTAATTAACAGGTGTTTAGCAATACATCTTACATGATTAAAGGAAATAACATGAAACTCAATGAGATGGAAACGGGACAAAAAGGGGTAATCACATCCGTTTTGGGAACGGACCGCTTCGTGTCACGCGTAACGGCCATAGGGCTTACCGAAGGCTGTTCCATTGAAATGGTGCAGAATGCCAAACGGAGGCCGCTTCTTGTGTTTGAACGAGACAGTGTGGTTGCCATTGATCGTGCCGATTGCAAAAACATCGAAGTGGAGGTTCTCTCATGAGCTGTGAGGCCTGCGCAAGTGTGAAGCCCTCTTGTGAGCACTGCTCGCATGGTTCGGTTGAATTTACGAAAAGCGGCGATGCGTGCATAGCGCTTTTAGGGCAGCCGAACTCGGGCAAATCAACCCTGTTCAATGGTTTAACGGGATCTCGTCAGCATGTGGGCAATTGGCCGGGAAAGACGGTTGAACGTAAAGAGGGCGAGTTTTGTCGCGGTGATGCAACGTATCAGGTTGTTGACTTGCCTGGTGCGTATGGACTTGCAGCGAATTCGCCCGAAGAACAGATAACTGCGGATTTTGTAACATCGGGAGTGGCTGACGTAACCCTTGTGATGGCTGATGCTTCCCAACTTGAGCGCAGCCTGTATATGCTGGCTGACTTTGCCTGTATTGCTCCTGATGTGCCCTGTGTGCTTGTACTCAATCTCATGGACGTCGCTGAGCAACAAGGTAAACGCATCAATGCGAAGAAAATTGAGCAGCGCCTCGGCATTCCTGTTGTGCCATTCGTGGCGGCTGAAAGTTCAAATTATGATGTGTTGCTTAAGGCCATCGATTATGCACTGAGTAAGAAGCCTCTTCTCGATACTAAGTTGTTGAACATTGAAAAGTCTCACCGTGCTGACACTATCCAAGGGCGTGGTGCGGCAAAGTTTGCGTGGATCGAGAAGATCATTGAGGGTGCTGAGACTGCGCCAAAGGCAATTCATACGCTTTCCCGTTTTGACCGTTTAGCCACTGCATCGCGCGCATCAAAACCGCTTGCCATTGCCATGATTTTAGTTGGCTTCGTACTTGCGTTCATTCCGGCGACGCCTATCATGCTTTTGGGTGGCGGCATATCCAGCTTGGGTCAAATGGCAGCAGCGGCGCTTATTAATGCAGGGGCTCCGGCGATTCTTGCCAGTATACTTTGGGGTGTTGTTGCCAATAGCTTGTGCTTCGCGGTTATGATGACAGGCTACGTTTTTGGCATTAACCTCGTGTTTCTCGCATATGAGGAATGGGGATACATGGCTCGTATCTCCTATGTGTTTGACGAAACGCTTTCTCGTTTTGGTCTGCAGGGCAAATCGCTCATGCCGTTTCTTATGTGTTTTGGATGTACCATGGGAGGTGTCTCAGGCGCGCGCGTTATTGACTCATGGGGTCAGCGTATGCTCACGATGATGATGGCTTGGGCCATTCCATGCGGATCTACGTGGGGTATTGTGCCCGTGCTGGCTGTGACTTTCTTTGGTGTAGGGGCTCCGCTTGTAATTGTTGCCATATTTGCGGTAAGCCTGTTGCTTATGTGGCTCATTGGTATTATCTTCGGACCGCATCTTGTTCCCAAAGGAGATCGATCCGGTCTCGTTATGGAGCTTCCGCCCTACCATAAGCCACGTGTGAAGAACGTGTTGCGTGGAGCGCTTATTAAATGCTGGAGCATGTTCCGCCGTGCATTTAAAGTAGTGGCGGTATTTACATTGGGAATTTGGCTGCTTACCTATACCGCAAGCGGCAACATAGAAGATTCCGCGCTTTATGCCATTGGTATAGCGATTGAGCCGGTGACACGTATCTTTGGTATGGGTTGGGAAACATTTACTGCCTGGGTCTGTGCATTGGCCGTCAAAGAGTCGGCTGTGGGAGTATTTTCTGCGTTGTTTGCAGGTGGATCGACTCCTAACGCGGTTATTATGGGTGCCGTTTCAGGTTCAGCGGCCGTAGCACCCAACATTGGTGAGCTTATCGCCGCGCGTATCTCGGCGCCAGAAGCGCTTGCATTTATCTTTGCATTTACGTTCAATGTGCCGTGTGCCGCAAGCTGTTCCATGACCGTTGCCGAGGCGCATTCACCAAAGTGGGTTGGTATAACTGCTGCCTTCTATATTTGTTCGGCGCTTCTTTTGGGATGTGCGGCCTACCACGTGGGATTGCTACTGTTTGGATAGGCTACATTTCAACACCGATGTGATCGTATTTTCCGGAGCAGCCTGAGATTTATCCAGCTGCTTGTCTTTACCTGCCTGATTAAATAACTTCTAGGAAATCCCCTGCTACATGAAGTGCCAATGGGATACAGATATTACCGCGCTTCTCGATAATCCAGCAATATAAGAGGTGTGAGAGAAAAGCAATACATAGCTGAACCACAAACAAGCCTGTCCACGGTCTGATCTGCATCTGAAAGGGGATATGCGACACAGAAAACATTGCTGCGCCAATCAGATAGCTGGCTTTTCTGCTGATGTGTGATGAAAACAGATGAGATTGAATGAAGCCTCTATAAACAAGCTCCTCCTGCAACACGACCCAAAAGATAAAATACAGCCAGCCGCTAACTGCGTATTCCCAAGGCATGTGGTATAGGTATACTCCAACCAGCAGTTCGATGACAAGTAGGCAAAGCATCACGATTCCATCGTGTTTTAGATGATCGAGGTAGAATCCAAGGCTCTTCAAGTCATGATTTTGCACATAAGCGACAAGAACCACTGCAGTGACGGGAATGATCCTCAGACCCCAATACACATACTCATTATCCAAAAATCTGCCCGTAAGATATAGACAAAGCATGTCCAGCGACCAAATCAATATCGCAAAGGCAATTCCGTTTTTGAACCGTTTATGATACATGCGTTGTTGTTCTTCTCAGAACATGCTTGGGATCCTTGATAACAAGGTACACGGTCCATGCTGCAAGTCCTACGATAGCAACGAGAAATCCGAGCATCGCGTCATCGAACATGACCGCAGCATCAACTATCTCGATGAACGGTTCTCCATCTAACAGGCGATACATACCATCGACAAGCCACATAAGCACGGCACCCCAATACATAAGAGCAAGAACGCCAAACCTCATGGAGTTGTCGGGAGCTTTTGCGTACCAAAGTACCGTAGCGACAGCCGCGCATGCAAGTGTAATAGCTAAGGTCATGGTTATGCCCTCTGAACCGTAAGAAGCGTTGTGTGCTTAACCGCATAGTCAGCAACAAGTGTGGTTGCGAACCAGACAGTGGTGACGAGGATGGCCATACTCACGCCAACCGTTGCCATTTCACCGAGCATGGCCGGTATTTCTTCCGGAGTATTCATAGCCGTGAGGAAGGGAGGAAACGGTACAACCTCGCCGTGCCACATGTGCTCAATGCAGAGAAGCAACACGCCGCCCCAAAGCATGTTCATGAGCCAGCTCAGTTTGCGTGTCCAGCAGATTCCATGTTGAGAAGGATTTGTCAGCTGGTTGCCTTTGGCATCGACAATGCCTTCTTGCTCTTCCTTCTTCTTAACTTTAGCGCGAATAGCTGTGACTACGATGGCTTCTCCACCGCTGACAAGAAAGCATGCCATGATAGTTCCTTTCTCCTTGGTCTCGCAGAGTAAGTTGTAACACATAATCAATCAGCGACACCATAAGTTGTATACGCAAAACATACGTGCAGACGAAAAACTCTTGATAACAATAATATGCTATTTCAGATGTGAGCGATAGCGAGGGGCGATGGCGGGCGGAGACTCAACCGCCATCGCTAGAGTCCGCTCTTTTTGTATTTCATTGCGAAGACAATTGCAGGTATCAGTACAAGCACTGATCCGCCTAACAGCTTCCAGACAGTTTCGTCAATCTCATTAAGAGAAGTAAAGTTGTCAGATGTCGTTGTGTTGGTCTCCTCGACTTCAGTGTTCTTCTCCGCCTCTTGACCATTTGGCCCACCGTTTCCACCATTTTGCTGTGAAGGTGTTCCTTCTGGCCCTCCCTGCTGGCCGCCGTCACTGGTATTTTTACTTTGGCCTGAATTACTGCCTTGGCTTGGTGGACCGCCACCCTGGTCAGGACTGCTGCCCTGGCCAGGTCCGCCACTTTGACCCTGTCCTGGACCTCCGCCCATGCCGCCAGTTGTGCCAACAGCCTGTGCAGTGCTTTCAATAGTAAGCTCGGCAGTTGTGTCGCCGTACTCTACGATGTACGTCTTTCCAACAACCAGCTGTGGGGAGCTGAATGCGATGGAAGAATAGGTGGTGGTTGGCGTGTAGGCCAAAATCTCTGTACCGTCCTGGTCTAACACACGGAAGGTAGTTCCTGCTTCTACCGTTTCGTCCAGGTTATAAAGGACTGCTACTTGGGTAGAATCGGCACTGAACTCTTCTGTCATACCAGATCCACCAAAACCAAGTACCGTACCACCTGTAACAATAGCTTCTCCATTGTTCTCGCTACCGTAATCGATAGCGTTGTTGGTATTTCCACCGGGGAGACTGACATTGATGGTTCCGCCATCAATGTAAATGCTGCCGTTGGAATCCAGTCCGTCTGCATCGTTACCGGTTGTATTGATAACGGTTACCGTACCACCAGAAATGCGAATGTAGGTTTCCTCCTCTTCAGTAGTCTCGGTCGTATTGTTCTTCTCGCCATTGTCACTTTGACCGCCCTGGTTACCGTTGTTGTCACCTGGAGGAGATCCTCCACTGCCAGGTCCGCCACCCATGCCACCGTTTGTAGTGGTACCGCCGTTAGCATTAATGCCGTCATCAGTTGGATAGATGGTGATGTCTCCACCTGTAATGTCGATGGTCTTTGCCTCAAGACCTTCATAGCAGGAGTTGACCAAAATGGCGCCACCTTCTGTGTAGATGAACGTGTCGCTGTGGATACCATCATCGCCGGCGTCAATAGTGAGGTTAGCCGACGTAAAGCTGAAGCCATCGTTGACATGAATACCATCTTGAGGTGCTGTGATGCTAATGTTGCCGCCTGTGATGACAAGGGAATCGTTAGCATCAATGCCGTGCTTGTAACCAGCAGTAATAGTAAGGTTGCCCGTACCGTTGATGGTTAGGTCGTCGTGTGCATAAATTACACCACCGGTATTGTCTGCCAGTGCCTCCTCGGAATACGTATCACCGCTGGTAAAGGTATTATCCGTACCCTCTGCAAGAGTGAGAAAGACCTTCTCAGCTTGATCAATTCTGAGACAGGCGTCATCACTGCAGGTGACGGTAACTCCGTTAAGACGAATCCAAACCTTGGAAGAATTGTCTGCCTTAACAATAATGCTGCCGTTATCCAGGGTGCCCGTTATCTCATACCAGCCACCGTTTGCAATCACCAGATTGCCGTCCTGAAAGTAAGCGCCGTTACCGCTAATAGTTCCATCCGTGCCGTTAAGTGTAATGTGGGTGGTATAAGCATTGTCTGCCCAATCCCCATCTTGATCGTTATCCGTAAAGTAAGCGTTTGCGGTGTAATTCTCCGCGTCCTGATCTGCTACAGATGTAATTCCCAGCTTTTTGCCATTCATGAAAGCGATAGTCAGAAGAAGCGTGAACACGAGAACGACCATTCAAATCTTGTTAATATTTTTATCCGTGGCCACGTTATCTCCTCCTTAACCCATATAGTCTCCGTTGTAGCTGACAAGAACCGCATTCTGAACGCCAGGCATGGTGGCCAAAGTGTTGATGAAGTCGGTGTTGTCGTTGTTGAGGCGAACCTCCAGGTTGACCTCTACGTTACCCTTACGAGCGGTTTTACTCTTTACAATGCATTTCTTGGTGTTCTGTGCCAAAAACTCTGTTGCTGCCTTCTCAGCATCGTTACCGTCAAGAGAAAGAACAACAATATATGGATTGGTGTTGTCCTTCTGGTTAGCAAATACCAGCAAAATGATGCCGATAATTACCGTGCCAAAAACTGCCAAAGGAATAGGGCCCGCAGCTAAAACAATGCCTACCGCAATGGACCAGAACAAAAATGCAATGTCCATTGGCTCCTTAATTGCTGTACGGAACCTGACGATGGACAGTGCGCCAACCATGCCAAGGGACAGCACAATGTTGCTGGTAACGGCTAGGATGACAAGAGTGGTAATCATCGTCAGTGCAACTAAAGTGACACCAAAAGAGGACGAATACATAACTCCTGCGTAGGTCTTCTTATAGACAAAGAAGATAAACAGGCCAACGCCAAATGCAAGTACCAGCGCAAGTACCATGTCTAAAATGCTGACACTCGTAACGTTCTGAAGAAAACTGGACTTGAAAATATCTGCGAAAGTCATCTCAAACTCCCTTCAATTAGCCGTAAACACGACATTGCGCGTACTTAGAAAACGATCCAACGCGGCGGTTTGGAAGGGTAACCGCATCTCTAATAATGGTGGGGAGAAACTCGTCCCACTTCACTTCAACCAAAATGGGTGCATCTCCCGCGGGAATAGTTACTACCTCAGGGTCGAGAAAATCGGTGCGCTCCTGACCAGTGCGAATGTCGTAATCAAGCGTGACGCGGACATTTCCTGGTCTAAAAATAAACGGCTCCCTAGTGTAATCAACAATGGTCTTAGGCTCCAGCTGCTGGTAGCGCATCTTACAGTAGAGCTCTTGTACCAGCGCCTGATCTGAAGCCATCATCCAATCCAGGTCTCCATCTACAATCTTTTGAGCCTCTTCTGCCGTTAGAGTGGCTGAATACTTAGTACCAAGACCGTTTCTCTTACTCTTCTTTTCTAACTTAATCAGTGAGGTATCCCAGTTATACAAACGGATACGGAACTTCTCTCTGACATTCACTCCATCGATTTTCTCGCGAAGTGCTTTGTCATCTGGATTGTCAAAGTACAAACTGCGGATGTGATACTTTCCGTCAATGACATGCGGATCGCGTTCCATGACGGCTCCGAGCCTGTGTCGCAGCGTTAAAAGATCTGCATAGTTGAGCACGTGCTTCCACTCATGCCTAAAGTTGGTTGCCATACAAATACCTCCCTTACGTTTGTGGGGCACATCGTAAGGGAGGTAGATTGAAGAAACATTGAATCGAGAAAGCCATTTGAAAATAA
>ERZ773042.2104-NODE-2104-length-11126-cov-4.698582_pt1 | contig 11126 bp, 15 predicted proteins | sample MGYA00511664_ERZ773042 | MGnify/ENA primary metagenome ERZ773042 (study PRJEB29015, sample SAMEA2737984) | human oral metagenome | biome: human oral; feature: human-associated habitat; material: dental | place: China | collected 2036 ... | reverse complement strand
ACGGAGTATTTCGGAGAGAAAGCCTATCCGCATCCTGCGGCTGTCATCGTAAATTACACCGGACTTTCGGAAGTGACAGGCTACGAGCCACCGACTTACAGCGCCGTAGGGACAAGCGACGGTATCGCAAGCTGGCGGACGATGAAATCAAGACTGGATACCATGTCTGAGATGGGCATCCCCACGGAGTTCCATTCCTACGACGGGCTGCCACATGGATTCGGACTTGGAACAGGAACTGTTGCCGAGGGATGGATCGATGATGCCGTGGCATTTTGGGAAGACCAGATGTGACACAGAAGAAAGCGAGGAATTCTATATATGAAAAAGCAAACAGCAGGCAGAGAACATTTGGGAGAACTGGCTCCTAAATTCGCCGAATTAAATGACGACGTCCTTTTTGGAGAGGTATGGTCGCGGGAATCACAGCTGTCGCTCCGTGACCGCAGTATGATCACGATCGCGGCACTCTTTTCCGCAGGGCTGTACCCGCAGCTGAAAAGCCATCTGATCCTTGGCAAGGAGCATGGCGTGACAAAGGAAGAAGCAATCGAAATTGCTACACAGCTGGCATTTTACTGTGGGTGGCCGAAGGCCTGGAGTACCTTCCCGATGATCACAGAGGTCTGGGGAGAGGAAGATACGAAGCCGAACCTTGCATTCCCCATCGGTGAGCCGAACACGGCGTTTGCACAGTATTTTGTTGGACAAAGCTATCTGAAGCCTCTGACGATGGAGCAGGTACCGACCTTCAACGTAACATTTGAGCCTGGCTGCCGCAACAACTGGCATATCCACCATGCGGACAATGGCGGAGGACAGTTGCTTATCTGCATTTACGGAAAAGGCTGGTATCAGGAGTGGGGCAAAGAGGCGCGTGAGCTGTATCCCGGTGATGTAGTCAATATTCCTGCAAATGTGAAGCATTGGCACGGTGCGGCAAAGGACAGCTGGTTCCAGCATATCGCACAGGAAATTTCCGGAGAGAGCACCGGGACTGAATGGTGTGAGCCGGTGGATGATGAACAGTACAATAAACTCAAGTAATCAAGGAGGAGCAGAATGGAATACTTTACACTGAACAATGGAATCAAGATGCCGATGGCAGGCATCGGCGTGTTTATGATGAGTCCCGCAGAGGCGGAAAGCGCAGTAGAGAGCGCACTGAAAAGCGGCGTCAGGCTGATTGATACAGCAAACGGATATATGAACGAGAGCGGCACCTGCAGAGGTATCAAAAAGAGCGGCGTGGCAAGAGAGGGCATTTTCCTTGTAACGAAGCTGTGGCCGACTGTTTATGAAAAGGATACAGCGGTAGATGAAACGCTTAAAAGGCTGGGTACCGATTACATTGACCTTCTCTTCCTGCACCAGCCAACAGCTAACTGGCGTGAGGGTTATAGGCAGATCGAAAAAGCCTATAAAGAAGGCAAGGTCAAGGCTATCGGTCTCTCCAACTTCCCGGATGATCTGCTGCGTGAAGCTATCGAAACTATGGAGATTAAGCCCCAGGTGGTGCAGGTGGAGGCGCATCCTTACTTCCCGCAGACCGAACTTAAGAAGATTCTTGCCGAAACCGGGATGGGACTTATGGCGTGGTATCCTCTCGGACACGGTGACAAGACTCTTATTGAACAGCCTGTATTTGGAGAGCTTGGAAAGAAATACGGCAAAACAAATGCCCAGATTATTCTTCGTTGGCATGTTCAAAGCGGAAATGTTGTGATCCCTGGCTCCAAGAATCCTGATCATATCCGTGATAACTTTGACATCTTCGATTTTACGCTGACTGATGAGGATATGGCAGAAATCGCAAAGGTGGATAAGGGAGTCCGCTATTATACGGCAACACCGGAGATGATCGCGGCATATCAGACGATGGAGTTGAAAGAGGATCTTTAAGGAGGGGTGCATCATGGCAAAGAATCTCGTTTTATACTTTTCCGTTTACGGTATTGCAAAAGCCGTGGCAGAGGAGATCGCAAAGCAGGCAGGTGCTGACCTTGTTGAAATAGAGCCGGAGACTCCTTACGACAGTAACAGAGATCACTATAACGCGCTTGCTGCCTATGCCAAGAAGGAACATGATGAGAACCTGCGTCCTGCGATCAAGAACGAATTAAATATCGCAGCGTATGACAATATTTTCATCGGTTATCCCATGTGGTGGTATACGTTCCCTATGATCATCTATACGCTGTTTGACAAATATGATTTCAGCGGTAAGACGATTGTTCCATTCAATACTCACATGGGTTCGGGTGACGGCGGCACTTATAAGACCATCCGAGAGCTTGAGCCGAATGCAACGGTTCTCGAAGGACTGCCTGTTGAAATGAAGGCTGCAGAAAGAGGATGCGAGGCGGCAGTCAGCAGATGGCTTGCGAAGGTGGGAATATGAGAACCTGGCTTATTACAGGCTGCTCTACCGGAATTGGAAGAGGCATAGCGAAGGCAGTGCTTCATTCCGGCGATCAGGCTGTCGTTACAGCAAGAGATATCCAAAATACAGGAATTTGAAACGGAATACCCAGATACCTGTGCGGCTTTACCTCTTGACCTGACGGATGAGAACAGCATGGAGAATGCAGTGAAGGAGGCATACAGCAGATTCGGCAAGATTGATGTTCTTGTCAACAATGCAGGATATGGCTATCGTGCTGCAATTGAGGAAAGTGAAGATGAAGAGATTGATTTGCTGTTTCGGACGAATGTATTCGGCCCGGTAAAGCTGATGAATCTGTGCCTTCCCAAAATGCGGGAGGATAACTCAGGAATCATCATAAATGTTTCTTCTATCGGTGCAGTAAGGGCAGCAGTCGGAAACGGCTTTTACTCCGCCTCGAAGACTGCATTGGAGCTTGTCAGTGATGCCGTAGAGAAAGAAACCGAGCATCTTGGAATCAAGGTGATGATTGTAGAGCCGGGGGCATTTCGCACATCATTCTATGATTCCCTGCATGGGGCGAGTCGGGCGATTTCCGACTATACGCCGTCTGTAGGTTCGATGCGCCTTGAAAATATGGTAAATAATCATGACCAGAAGGGCGATCCTGATAAGGCCGGAAAACTGATCGTGGAGTTGGTATCTTCAGGGAATCTTCCAAAGAGACTGCCTCTCGGCAGTGACGCAGTACGGATTATCTGGGATGAGCTTAAGAGCCGCCTTGCAGAAGTGGAGAAAACAGAAAGCTACAGCATAACAACAGATTATTGATGGAGATATTTATGAAGAACAGAATCTTAGGAAAAGACCTGGAGGTGTCGCCTATTGGTCTGGGTTGCATGGGATTTTCCCACGCATACGGAACTGCAACAGATGAGGACACAGCCATTAACGCGATTCGGCAGGCTGTGGAAATGGGCTATACCTTCTTTGATACGGCTGAATGTTATATCGGTGAAAAGGCAGATGGGAGTATCAGCTACAACGAGGAGTTGGTAGGAAAGGCGCTTGCTCCATATCGGAATCAGGTAAAAGTTGCCACAAAGTGCGGCGTTAAGCATGAGAACCGCCAGCTTGTCCTGGACTCACGCCCGGAAACGATAAAAGCATCCATCGAAGGCAGCTTAAAACGGCTTGGTATGGATCACGTAGATTTGTACTATCAGCACCGCATCGATCCGAATGTAGAGCCGGAAGAAGTGGCGGTCGTCATGTCTGGCCTGATAAAAGAAGGCAAAATACTTCACTGGGGAATTTCCGAGGCAAATGAGGAATATCTTCGAAGGGCACATGAAGTATGTCCTGTGACCTGCATTCAAAACCGGTATTCCATGATGGCAAGATGGCATGAGAACCTCTTCCCGGTTCTGGAAGAACTGAATATCGGATATGTGGCCTTTTCTCCGCTTGCCAACGGCATTCTGTCCGATGCCTTTGCAAAGGGTGAGCAGTTTGATAAAGCGGATTATCGCAGTGCTATGTCGCAGTATTCTGATGAGGCGTTTGAACAGAACAGAGAACTTCTTTCGCTGATCAGAAATCTTGCGGAAGAAAAGAACGCCACACCCGCGCAGATTTCCTTGTCATGGATGCTCTGCAAGAAGCCTTATATCGTTCCGATCCCCGGTTCGAGAAAAGCAGAGCGCATCAGAGAAAATCTTGGTGCGGTGGAGATCACCCTGACAGCGGAAGAGGTCATAAGCATTGATGAAAAACTGAATCACATGGAGATGTCGGCAGTATTCGGCGGCTCTCCTGTGAGGAAATAATGGAGGAAACGAAAAATGAGCATTTTGTTTATCAACGCAAGTCCGAATAAGAACGGCAACACGGCAAAGCTGGCGAAGGAACTGCTTACCGGAAAAGAGTACGCAACCTTAAATCTCATTGACTATAAAATCTATTCCTATGGTCAGGAATATCCGGATGACCAGTTTAATGAAGTTATTGATGCGATCCGCAAGGCGGATAACGTGGTCATGGGTTCGCCACTGTACTGGTATAACATCTGCGGTTTAATGAGGAATTTCCTTGACCGTTGCTACGGACCGATCGGACAGGGCGAGTTTGGCGGAAAGAATCTGTATTTCATCATGCAGGGTGCCTCACCGGAGAAATGGCAGCTTGAAGCATGTGAGTTTACCATGTCCCGTTTTGCCGGCTTGTATGGGTTTGCTTATAAGGGCATGGTAACGAATTCGCAGGAAGCAAAGAAAATAAATGTGGATTAATCGGTGGGCGGGGGTGATGTCGATATGAAAAAGAAAACATTATCACTCCTGCTTGCCCTTGTGGTTCTTTGCACTCTTACGGCCTGCAGCAAGCAGGAGACTGTGACATCTTCAGCGCTTGCGGATGAAGCAGAACAAAACATAAAGGAAACAGAAGCGCAGGCGGGGGAAAGTACAATGGAACCATTTACAAAAAATGCAAGAGATATACCGGAAGAACTGGAAGTCATCTCTGCGGAATATAGGAAGCCTGCCGCACAGGAAGGAACGCTTGTCAAGCTGAATTATGAGACATGGGAGTCCTTTTCCTATGAACAGCACAGTCAGAAGCTGAACAAGACTGCGTGGGTGTATCTTCCCTACGGGTATGATGAAAGTCAGGCGTATAACATCTTCTATCTCAGTCACGGCGGCTGGAGCAATGAAGAGACAGTCCTCGGAACAGACAAGCAGCCGTCAGAGCTAAAGCATGCTGTAGATCATGCCATTCAAGACGGTCGAATGAAGCCGATGATCCTGGTATGTCCGACCTATAACAACACCAGCGGACGGGACAGCTGGGATTACAGCCTTGCCCTGCAGCTGACAGATCAGTTCCACAATGAGTTACTGAATGACCTGATCCCTGCCGTGGAGGGTAAATATCATACTTGGGCAGACTTCGATACATCTCTTGAAAACATAAGAGCTACCCGTGACCACAGGGGCTTCGGCGGTTTTTCAATGGGGAGTGTGAATACGTGGCACACCTTCCAGTATTGTCTTAACTATTTCCGTTACTTCATGCCTATGAGCGGCAATATGGGAGACGGAGCATGGATCGATGCCGTGGTTCGTTCGTCTGACTGGACAGATGAGGATTTCTTTATCTGGACGGCAACAGGAACGGAAGACTTTGCGGCGTCCGGCTTTTCTTATCAGATAAACAGTATGGTGAATGAGTACAGCGATACGTTCCATCTGGCAAATAACGAGGTCGATGGAAACGTGTCTTACAGAATATATGAGGGCGGCACCCACGAACCGGAAGCAGCGAATCAGTATACCTTCAATGCGCTACTATGGTTCTGGAACGACTGAGGAAGGAGAATCAGGAATTATGAAAAGAATACGGATATCAAGCATGTTGTCTTTGGCGCTTGTTGTTATCCTGTGCATTGCGCTGACTGCGTGCGGAGGCACATCAGATATGGGATCAGATTCAAACACATCTGCTATATCTCAGACTGATTCGGGACAGAGCGATGACTCACAAAAGGATCAGGATACTGATACAAGCACACCGGAAATGCCCAGTTCCGGAACGTCGAGCGTATCTAACATCTCTTCGGTTGCAGATGTTCCTCTGATAACTCTGAGCAATGGAGTACAAGTTCCGTAACTGGGTCTTGGAACTCAGATTCAGCGGTTGGAGCAGGACAGGAGTGAAAGCGGACGAAAACTTTTGAATGATACTTCACACGATGCCGTAGTAGCAGCGCTGCAATCAGGATACCGTCACCTGGATACTGCACATGGATATTTCAACGAAACCGGCGTGGGACAAGCTATCGTTGACAGTGGAGTTTCCCGTGAAGAAATATGGGTCACCAGCAAATTGTGGCCGAGTGAATACGGCGAAGGAACCACAGCGAAAGCAATTGATGACATGCTGGAGCGACTGCAACTTGATTATCTCGACTGCATATATCTCCACCATCCTGCCGGGGATTATATGGGTGCGTGGCATGACCTTGAAGAGGCATATCGTGCCGGAAAGGTCAGAACTATTGGAATCAGTAACTTCGACAACTACATGGACGCTTTCAATCAGATTATGGAGGAGGCAGAAATTCGACCGCGCAGATCATGCAGATTGAGTGTCATCCGTTTGCGCAACGTCAAGAGACGAGGGCATTGGCGGCACAGTATGACATGCAGGTGGAGTGCTGGTATCCGATCGGACATGCAGATCCGAATCTCCTGGAGAATGAAACGCTTATGGCCATTGCGGAGGCTCACGGGAAAAGCGTAGTTCAGGTTATTCTACGTTGGCATATGCAGGAGGGTCTATGCGCTGTTCCAGGTTCCACAAATCCGGAGCATATTCAGGAGAATATTGATATTTTTGATTTTGAATTATCGGATGATGAGATGGAACAGATTCGCAGTCTTGATAAAGGTGAAAGCGGAAGATACTTCAATATCAATTATCAGCAGATGGGAGGGTTCTTTACAACACTCGGTGAATAAGGAGGTCTTATGAAGGATTTTCAATTAAGAAATGATACAAAGTTGCTGTATCGCAGCGATCCTGTGGAAGATATAGCAGGATATGTGAAAGGAAAGCGCGTGCTGTTCGTCTATGGCGGTGGCTCGGTAAAGAAAAACGGCTGCTACGATGATGTGAAGCAAGCTGTTTCTGACGGAAACGGCGAGTTTTATGAGCTTTCCGGCGCATCAAGGGAACTGTCCGATATTGAACGCGGCATCAAGATGGTCAGAGATAATAACATCGAGCTGATTATCGGTGCGGGCGGCGCACAGATCATGGATTGCTCCAAGCTGATTGCCTTCGGCGCCTGTCATGAGGCAGACCTTTGGGACTATGTGAAAGGCAGAAAAAATCCTTATGGGTTTGAAAAAATGCCATTGATTTTGATGCCAACCTATCCTTCCAGTGGTTCCGAATACGGTCTTGGTGCTGTGTCGGCAGATAAGCGCACGGGCGACTTTGGAACGGCATACGGTATTGCGGCTGATTTGGCGGTCTTGGTTCCAAAATACTCCATGTCACTTGGAAAAGAGATGACAGAGTATACTGGTCTTGTGACGCTTGTACAACTCTGTGCTTCGACACTTGGCGATAAGAATCCTGTATCCTACGACATTGGCATCTCTGTGATCAAAAATGTCCTGAAAGCAGTTAAACGCTTAAAGGATAATCCTGACGATGAAGAAGCCCGAGGCGTGATTCTCTACGGTGCATCCATCTCTACTTCCAGCAGGTTAGGGCTTGGAAAGGAAGAAAACTACGCCTATGAGATCTATGAAATAGAGTTTGTGCCGGAGGTGCTCTTCAGCGCAACTTACAGAAAGAGCCTGACATCTGTTTTCCCGCGTTTTCTGAAAGTGATGGCAAAGTACCACGAAGAAGAGATCTGCTCATTTTTACAGGACGCATTAGGATACAAGAGGAATGTTGCTGATTCTGCAGACAGACTTGTGACACTCTTTTCTGAAATGGGCGTGGATATGTATTTTGATGGGGCTGTGTCTGAGCAGGATGTTACGGACATTAATATTGAAACTACGCTTAGCACAGCCGAAGTAACAGCTATCATGAAAGAGTGTATGAGAAAGTAGACGGTGATGCAGATGAAAGTGTTATTGATAAACGGCAGTCCGCACCAGAAAGGATGTACTTATACCGCGCTTTCCGAGGTGGCGTCTGCATTGAATGAGGAAGGCATAGAGACGACAGTTTACTGGATTGGCAATAAGCCTATCGGTGGATGTATCGGATGTTTCCAGTGCGCGAAGAAACAGAAATGTGTGTTTGATGACAGGATAAATGAATTCACGGCTTTAGCGGCTGATTATGACGGATTTATCTTCGGTTCGCCGGTTTATTATTCCGGCATGAACGGGAGCCTGATGAGCTTTATGGACAGAGTGTTCTTTTCCGCATCTGCACAAAATCCGCACCTTTTCCGGTTCAAACCTGCCGCTGCGGTCGTGTCTGCAAGACGAGCTGGAACTACGTCGGCTCTTGATCAGGTGAACAAATATTTCTTCCATCAGCAGATGCCGATTGCCACTTCCCGTTACTGGAACATGGTTCACGGCAACACGCCGGAAGAGGTTATGCAGGATGAAGAAGGACTTCAGATTATGCGCTACCTTGGCAGAAATATGGCGTGGCTTTTGAAACTGAAAGAAGCCGGGGATAATAACGGAGTCGCATTGCCCAAGCAGGAAGAAACCAGACTTGCAACGAACTTTATAAGATAAATACAACGAAATACTGATTATTCAGACCTGTAGGTCATCTCTTCGGAGAGCCTGCAGGTTTTTTTATTTTCTTTTTCAAAAACGTCAGATTTGCCTCCTTCCCAAGGCTACCTGATAGAGGGCAGGGAAACAGACCCTCGGAAAGGAGCGAAAAGCCATGAAGCACAAATTGAAGATCAGTGTTTCAAAGCAGCCGCAGACGGGCGGGATCGTGACCTGCCGCAATCTCACGGTAAGGGAACGGCTTCTGAGATTTCTCCTCGGAGACAAACGCAGAGTGACCGTCCTGATACCGGGAGATTCCGTAGGCGAGATCGCCATCTGCGAGACAAAGGAAGGAGGAAGCACAAATGAGCAGGATCAAGTTACTTCTTGATGTGGTAAACGACATGCGTTCCCTTGCGGAAAGTATCCAGGCGGTCTGCGATGCTTTTGTATCTGACGAACCGGCTGAAACGTCCCAGACTGAAACGCCTGCCGCGGCACCGGAGGAATCACCGAATAAGCCGGAAAAGGCTGAAGCGGAGAAGCAACCGGAGATCATACTGGAACAGGTGCGTGGGGTTCTGGCGGATAAGAGCCGCAGCGGTAAGACCGCAGAGGTTAGAGCCATTATCCAGAAATATGGCGCGGACAGACTCAGCGGTATCGATCCGAAGGACTACCCGGCGGTGCTTGCCGATGCGGAGGTGCTGTGATGAAGAAACATTCCATCCTCCCTCCTTCCGGATCTCACAGGTGGCTGAATTGTACGCCGTCAGCGAGGCTGGAGCAGGAGTTTGACGACAACGAGTCGGAGGCAGCAAAAGAAGGAACCGCGGCGCATGCCCTGTGTGAACACAAGTTGAAGAAAGCACTGCGCATGAGGAGCAGACGCCCGGTATCCGATTATGACTCCGATGAGATGGAAGAATGCTCCGATGCCTATGTGGATTTCATTATGGAGCAGGTCGAAGAGGCAAAGCAGCACTGCAAAGACCCGATCGTCCTGATCGAGCAGCATCTGGATTTCTCCTGCTATGTCCCGGACGGCTTTGGCACCGGGGACTGCATCATCATTTCGGATGAGAAGCTTCACATCGTGGATTTCAAATACGGCATGGGCATCCTGGTCGAGGCGGAGGACAATCCGCAGATGAAACTGTATGCTCTGGGCGCTCTGGAACTCTACGATGCCCTCTATGACATTAAAGAGGTGTCCATGACCATCTTCCAGCCGAGGCGCGAAAACGTCAGCATATGGACGGTTCCGGTAGAAGAACTCAAAACCTGGGCGGAGAACGTGCTGAAGCCGAGAACGCAGATGGCCTATAACGGCGAGGGCGAATATCTCCCACAGGTTCGTGCGGGTCGAGCGGTGCACGACGTCGGAGATTCCCACGACGGGGCTGGTGGCGGGCAGGATCCAGGTGGCCGTGGGCCGCGGGTGGTCGACGGCGCTCATCAGCCAGGCGGTCGGCCCGCCCAGTGCGAGCAGGACGACGACGGCCAGGGCCAGCGCCCGTGCCGCCGCGCCGCTGCGGACGAGAGCGGCGGCTCCCAGACCGATGCCGCACCAGGCGCCGGTGAGCGCCGTGAGGAAGATCAGGAGCAGGATCAGTGCGGACCAGGTGGCTCCCCCCAGGGCCGTGGCCGCGATCAGCAGGGGTGCGACCGGGGTCCACGCGGCCAGTGAGCGCGCCCAGGCGGCCAGCAGCAGCTCCCCGGCGCCGGCCCGCGATCCGGGGGCGGGGCCAGACGCGGGCTGCTCTGGAGCGTCTGCGTGAGCGCCGGCCCGCGATCCGGGGGCGGGGCGCCGCGAGCCCGCGGAGATCCAGGGACTGCCCACGAGCGCGGCGATGACGCCCAGGAGGGTGAGGACGTCGAAGACGAGGGTGGCCAGGAGCCGCGTCGTCGAGAGGTCGTCGGAGACCCAGGCGATGGCGAAGATGAGGTAGCCCCAGATCGGGAAGGTGACCGGCATGAGCAGGAGGAGGACCGTTATGAGGATGGCGAGGAACCAGCCCAGGACGATGCTCCTGAGGGGACGGGTCCGCCACCACGGGCGCAGTTCGGCGCGGACGACCGTGAGGGAGGGGAATCGGCGCATGGGGACTCCTCGGGCTCGGCGCGGGCGGCGGCGTACTCGGCGCGGGCGGACGGGGCGGGTGCGGCGGATTCCGGCTGGCGCCCCGCGATCACGGTACCCGTAGGACGCCGGTGCGCGGCAGGGCAGAACTCCCCGTGCGCCCGGCGGTTCGGGTGGGCTCCGACGGGCCCGGACTGCGACTTTCTCGCCGGGAGTCGTGGTCCGCGGGCCGGGGGCGGCGCGGGTTGGTGCGGGCGGTAGCCGTCCGAGGTTGGCGGGAGGGGGTCGGCCCGCTTCCTCGCCGAGATGTGCATTTTGCACTCGAAATGTGCGTTTTGCACTCGAGAATGACGGTTGGAACTGGGCGGTGTCAGGTGGTGGTTGCACC
>ERZ773042.2097-NODE-2097-length-11151-cov-12.716114_pt1 | contig 11151 bp, 4 predicted proteins | sample MGYA00511664_ERZ773042 | MGnify/ENA primary metagenome ERZ773042 (study PRJEB29015, sample SAMEA2737984) | human oral metagenome | biome: human oral; feature: human-associated habitat; material: dental | place: China | collected 2036 ... | reverse complement strand
TTTAGTTTTTAAACTAATAATTAAATTGTAATCATTACAAATACATAATACTATAATATACCTATCTTGTCAAGTATTATTTTTAAAAATTTTTATTAAAGTTTTTCTATCAGATATTTTCTTATTTTGCTTGCCTCAAAGATTTTAGCAGATAGTGTTTATGACTTACTTTCTAAACCTGAACTTATGAAAGAAGTACAAGAAGAATTTAAAAAGAATAAAGAAGCAAAAATATAGAGTTAAAAAATGGTGCTGGTAAAAAATTACTAATACCATTTTTTATATAGAAAAATTAGTTTAAGTCAGAAATATTTTTATAAAAAAAATATTGAAATATAAATATATTTATGATATATTTATATTAAAAATATCTTATTTTTTTATACTTATATTCCTAAAAATACACATATATACCAGATATTAACCATAAATAATAAAATTATGGAAAATATTAAGAATAAAAAATAGATAAAAAAGAGTGAATTAAATTAAGTAAAATTTAATATAAATAATATGGGAGGAAAATTATGAAAAAATTATCTGTATTGGAAATTTTGGGAATGTTATTCTTGCTATTACTTTCATCACTATCATACTCGTCAACATTTACTACAAAAAGAATGAGAGCAAATTCCATAAGAATAAATGCATTAGAAATAAATAAAATGGAGGCATTGAAAGAAGAGCCACCAGAAGAAATGACAATAGTCTTAGATGACAGAGCATTGAATTTTGATTTTGATAAATCATTTGTAAAGCCACAATATGATGAAATGTTAACAAATCTAAAAGAATTTATAATGAAAAACGACTATGAATTAACAATAGAAGGTCATACAGATTACATAGCAAGCAATCAATATAATATGGGACTATCAAAAAGAAGAGCAGAGGCAGTAAAAGTAAAATTAATTGAATTAGGTTTAGATCCTAGCAGAATAGTAGCAATAGTACCAAAAGGAGAAGAGGAACCAGTAGCAGACAATAAGACAACAGAAGGAAGAGCAAAAAACAGAAGAGTTGAATTTAAGTTAGTAAAAAGAGGTTCAAAAGGAGAAAAAAATACAGAGGAAAGTAGAATAATAGATGTAAAAAAAGAAGAAGTAAAAGAATAATATAAGGGGGAAAGAAAATGAATAATAATTTAGATAGAATGGAACAAAGTCTTCGTTCAATAGCAAAAAGATACAAAACTATAAAATATTCAATAGGTTTAGCAATTTTATTTTTAATGATAGGTGGAAATGCATTTTCACAAGAAATAAATGGTGCAAGCAATACAGCAAATACAATTCCTACAACAGAAGAGATAAATTCTAACAAAAATACACTAAGAAATTCAATAGGAAATTTACAAGAAAAAATAAAAAGTGCAAGAGAAGAAAATAATAAAAAGATAATAGGAGAGAAATTAGAATTAATTCAGTTAATGGAACAAGGAGATCAAGTAGTAAAATCTCCATGGAATTCATGGCAATTTGGGGCTAATTATTTTTATAATAATTGGAGAGGAACTTTTGAAGGAAAAGGGGATAAAAAAGAAAAATATCCATTTGAAGGAGTGTTCACAAGAAGTGATGATTTGTTTTTAAGAAATATACATCCTGATAGTAAACATTATGAAATGTATACTTCTTCTTTATCAACAGTATCACATTCTTTGTCAACATTTTCAGCAGGAAGTAGTACTCCACAAAAAACCTTTGCTGAAACTCCAAAGCCAGTTGGAAAGAATCGGACTTTGGCTACAACTTCATCAAGAGGTAGAGATGAGGATTCTTATGGATTAGCAAATTCTAGAATAAGACAAGAAGATATTTCAAAAATAGAGTTAGGTGTAACAATTAGACCAAGACAAGTTAATAAAGATTTAATTACAATACAAGCCCCTGATAAACCAGTGGTTAATAGACCAGTAGTTACACTACCAGAAAGCCCAAGTGCCCCAGAAGCACCAACACCACCAACATTAAGTTTGACTCCGTTTGAGCCAGTGGCACCAAAGAGTCCAGAAGTTGAGTTAGAAAAAGCACCAATTTTTAATATAAGATTAGGTTCTTTTAGAAATCATATGACGCAAAATAATAATGCACTTGATGGAGATGAAGATGGAGGAGGTCTTAAAGGAGATAAGGCTAATGCAAAATCATATGAGCATAATGGAAATAAAGAAATAGGAAATAGTGACTTAGGAACTTATGCTACTAGATATGCTTGGGGAAGTCCAAGCAAAGCATTGAACATTAAAGATGGTTTTGATTCAGCAATTTTAAAGGTATACTTTGATTATGGAAAAGCTGATGGAAGTGCAACAGGTGGAGGAACTCTTACAATAAAAGAGGAAGTTAATAAAACAATAGATTCTATAAATAACTTAAATGATGATCAAAAAAGACATGAAGAATCAAAAAATAGAAAATGGAATACTGGAAGATTTTTAACAGGTGGTTCAAGATTTGCTAGTATGGATAATGCTGTTAATGCCAAAATAGTGAATAAAGGGAGAATAAATTTAGCTGGACCACTTGTTGTAGGTTTTGAAATACAAAGTGATACAATAGGTTCAGGGGGAAGAACAGTTGAAAATGATGGAACAATAACAGATGAAATAGAAAATAGTAAAGAAACTCCAAATTTAGGAGGACTTAAAGTAGGTAAAGTGGATGAAGATGGAAAGACTATTGAAGGTATAGATGAAAATGGAAATGTTGTTGGTAGAGTTAATCGTGAGGATTATGAAGAAGAACTAACTTTACCACCTTTTGCTAGAAAATATCCTGTAGGTGATACATTAAAAATTAAAAGAACTCCTGATATTGTAGACAAAAACGGAAATATTAAAAAACCTGGTGGATATACAGGCTATAAAGTAGGAATGATTTTAACTTATGAAAATAATGATGATAGAGATGGCTCATTATATTCTTTAATAAATAATAAAAATGGAAAAATAAAATTTAATGGAGATAAATCTATTGGTATTCAAATTTTTGCCCCTCGTTCATATGATATACGAGTTGATATAAAAAATAGAGGAATAATATCAATTGGTGGGATAGAAAGCTATGGAATAAAAATATCTTCAAGAATTAAAAATAAGGAAGCTAATGCACCTGCTGGAACATTTATTGGAAATGATGAAGGAGGAACAATAAATGTATCAGGAGGTAATGGAAGAAAAAGTTCTCTATCAGCTGGTATAGCAGTTATAGAAGATCCAAGCTTGTACCTAGATAGTGGAGAAGGAGGTGCGAATAGAAGTGCAAATAATCAAAATCCTAGAAGAGCATATGTAAGAGCATATAAAGATTATATAAAAAATAAAGGAACAATAAATGTTAGTGGTGGAACTGGTAATACAGGAATATTCTTAAATTTGATGGCAAACGATGATATTACAAATGAAGGATTAATAGATATTTCAGGAGTAAAAAATATAGGAATGAGAGTTACTCAAGGAGAATTACCTGCATATGATGAACAAGGAGGAGGAGAAGCTCAAGCTGCTTCTGCTGTACCTTTTGCACAGGGTGATGATACAGATGAAGAAATATACATTCCTTACTATAGTTCTAAAACACCAATTGCCTATAATAAAAAAGATATAAAATTATCTTCTGGTGAAGAAAATATAGGAATGGTATCAGAAGGAGATTCTATAGCAGATAATACCGAAAAAGGAAAGATAACAATTGCTGGTGGAAATAAAAATATAGGAATGTTATCTGAGCATTATGAAGAGAAAGAACAGCCAGCATCACTGAAGCCAGTATCAAAAAAATTTGGAAAAGGTTATATAGTAAATAGAGGAATAATAGAAACTGGAGATAATTCAACTGCAAAAAATGCTATTGGAATGGCAATAAAAAATGGAACAACTGGTGTAAATACTGGTTATGGGAAAATTGATTTAAAAGGTGAAGGCTCAGTAGGTGTATACAATGATAACTCAAATTTTGAGATGAGATCAGAAGTTGCAGGAAAATCAGAAGATGGAAAGACACCTAGTATAAGTGTATCTGGAAAAAATACTATTGGAGTATATGCAAAAGGAAACAAGAGCACAACTAAAATAAAGAGTGGAATTATCAGTGCTGAAAAAGGAATTAACCTTTATGCTGATAATTCAGTTATAGAACTAGGAAGAAGAAATGGAGAAGGTGGAAATGGGTATTTTCAAAATTCTCCTCTATTAGAAACAAAAAACGTAGCTTTAATGTTCTATAATTACAGTCTTAATGGTAATACACAAAAGGCAAATGGAGCTTTTCGTTTAAATAATAGTGTAAATGGTACAGTTGAAAAGGGTGGAACTGCTTTTTATTTAAGAGGAAGTGATATAAATAATAAAGCTAATTTCTTAAATGCTATGTTTACAGATGTTGAAAAAAATGGAAAAGTTAGTGCTGATGGAAAGAAACTTTATTTAACAATGAAAGAAGGTTCTACTTTATTTGTTACTCAAAATGATAATATAGATAATGTAACATCACCTCAATCTTTAAGTGCTTTATCTGTACATGGATTAAACAAGTATGGAAATAGAGTTGAGATAAGTAGTAATTCATCACCATATTATAAAATAGAATCTGCACTTAGAAATAAGTTATTGGTAGATAGAGATGTCAATTTAGACGATAAAGCAGAAGCATATAATAGATTAGAGTATCTTTCATCTTGGGTAACTGTAAAGTCTGGAATAAATATGAAATCTGGAACTGATAAGAGAATTGCAATATTTCAAGCAAATATGAAAAGAGAAAGAGGGTCTACTCTTCCAGCACCAAAAGCAAGCGATATACAAGTTTCGAATAAAGGAAATATCACTTTAACAGGTAAAAAATCTATAGGATTGGCAACAAGTTTTGGACTTGTTACTAATGAAGGAAATGTATCTGTAACTGGTGAAGAAAGTGTTGGAATGTATGCAGCTGATAGTTCTGTTGCTAAAAATACTGGAACTATAGAAGTAGGTACAAAGAGTACAGGTATTTATGCTGAAAATGACTTAAAAGATAAAGGAAATTCAACAGCAATATCAGAAAATAAAAATATAAACATAACAAACACAGGTATAATAAGAGGTAAAGCTGGTTCAACTGGTGTTTATGGGATCTATGCTAAAAATGATAAAGCAAATTACAGTAAAGCAACATCAACTATAACACATAGTGGAAATATAGATTTATCTAACTCTACATCAAGTGTAGGTATATATACTGAAAATGGAGAATTAACTTCAAGTGGAAGTGTTTCTGTGGGAAAAAACAGTATAGGAATAAATGCTATAAATTCAAAAGTTGAGTTAAGTCAAACTGGTAATGTAAATGCAACATCAGCCATAGGTGTTTTAACAAGAAATGGAAACTTAAAGTCAAGAGCTAATCTAACTGTTAAAAATGGTATAGGAGTAGATGTAGATAAGTCTAAGGTGGATATAGAAGGAGGTACATATAATTTAGATAAATCAGTAGCTTTTAGAATAGGAGATTTGACTGGTGGATATTTTAAAGGAAATGCTGGAAATATAAATATAACAGGAAAAAATTCAGTTGCATATTATTTAAAAAATGCTAATTTGACTTCTAATTCTAATTTTATTGATAATTTAACAGTAACTTCTAATAATAATAGTTACACTTATTTATATGCAGAAGATAGTACATTGAATTATGAAAATCAAAAAACAATAAATAGTGATGGTTCAACATTTATTTATGCTAAAAATACAGATATAACATTAAAAGAAAATACAGATATTAGTTCTAGTAAGACAAATGTAACAGCTATCTATTCAGAAGGAACTGGTACAAAAAATATTATAAATAAAGGTAAAATAAAATTATTAGGTGGAAAGTCTCTTGGAATATATTCAAAAGGCGATAGAAAGCTAGAAAATTCTGGAAATATAGAAGTAGGAGAAAGATCAACTGCTATTTATGCAGAAAATATAAGTGATATTGTAAGAAATACTGCTAATATAAAATTAGGTACAAACAGCACTGGAATATCAGTAACAAATGCTAAATTGAATAATACTGGTAATATAGAAAGTGGAGGAGTAAATTCAATAAAGAATATTGGAATATATTCATCTGGAAATAAAGGACTTACAAACTCTGGTAATATAACATTATTAGGAAATCAGTCAACTGGAATATATTCAGAAGGCTCAAATATTATTAATATAGGAAAAATATCAGTTGGTAATTCAGCAGATGCAAAAAATCCAAGTATAGGAATTTACTCTAAAAATGGTAAAATAGAAAATTCTGGAGAAATAAGTACAGGTAATAAATCAGTTGGATTATATGGAACAGATGTTGATTTAAAGGCAAATACCAAAGTAACCTCTGGTGATGAAGGAACTGGAATATATTCAACAGGAGGTACAGTTAACTTAGAAAATAATTCTCAAATAACTGTTGGAAATAATGGAGCAACAGCAGTTTATTATGCTGGTCAAAATGGAAATGTTATAAGTAATACAGATAAATTAAATGTAGGTAATAATTCTAGTGTTTTTACTATTAGAGGTCAAAATAATAAAGTTGAAAGCAATAGTACAGGAACTGTTAATTTAAGAAATAATTCAATGTACATGTATTCAACAGATTCTAGTGGAAGAATAACTAATAGAACAAATATTGCATCTTCTGGTGATAATAACTATGGTATCTATTCAGCTGGAAAAGTTGATAACCATGCAAATATTGATTTTTCAAATGGTATAGGAAGTATAGGAATGTATGCTTATTATCCAAAGAATGATAGCTATTCTTTATCAACATTGGGAACAACACCACCTATACCAACAGTTACTAACCACTCAGGTAGTAGAATAAATGTTGCTAAATCTGACTTATCAGATTCAAAAAATGAAAGATATGGTATAGGTATGGCAGCAGGATATACTCTAACTAATGGTAATAGAGTAACTCAAAAGGCTATAGGTCATATAGTAAACTATGGAACTATATCTGTCACTCATGCAAATAGTATAGGAATGTATGCAACAGGTAGAGGTTCTATTGCAGAAAATAGAGGAAGAATAGAACTAAGTGGTAATAAAAGAAATATAGGAATGTACTTAGAAAATGGTGCAGAAGGTTATAACTATGGAACTATAACAACAGTTGGAAGCAATAATAATGGTCAAATTGGTGTGGCAGTAACAACAGGTGCGACAATACATAATTATGGAACAATAAATATTAATGCAGAAAATGGAATAGGAATCTATAATTTTGGTGGAGGAATTGTAAGAAACTACGGTAGATTTGTTATAAATGCTCCTACTCAAATAAAGACATTGGATCAAGCTGATACAAGTAAAGGGCTTGGTGGAGTAGATATAAGAGTTAGAAAAGATGATAAATCAATAGCAGATATATTTGTAAATGGTAAAAAGGTAAACCCTACTTTAGTACATAGACTTCCTAATAATGCACCTAGTAGAATACCTACTTCTTCAATAGGTATCTATATGAGTTCATCTGGAATTAATCCAACAAGACCGATAGAAAATCTTGGAGCATTAGCGAGATCAGGAATAAAATCAGCTGATTTAATTATAGGTGTAGAAGCATCAAAATATACAAATTCTAAGTATATTCAATTAGGTCAAGATATTATAGAACCATATAACAAGATGATAAAAGAAGCAATGAGAAAAGGAATTAGTAAATGGGAAATCTATTCTGGTTCATTGACTTGGCAAGCAACAGTTACACAAAATAAGGCTGACCAAACAATACAAAATGCTTATATGACAAAAATTCCTTATACAGTGTATGCAAGTGATAAAAATACAACAAGGGATACATATAACTTTACAGATGGATTGGAACAAAGATATGGTATTGAAGCAATTGGTTCAAGAGAAAAAGAATTGTTTAATAAATTAAATAGTATTGGAAACAATGAAGGAATTTTATTGAAACAAGCATTTGATGAAATGATGGGACATCAATATGCAAATCTTCATCAAAGAGTTCAATCTACTGGGGATATATTGGATAAAGAGTTTACTCATTTAAGAGAAGATTGGGCAACAGCATCTAAGAAATCTCATAAAGTTAAAACTTTTGGAGCAAGAGGAGAATATAAAACTAATACAGCAGGAGTAATAAACACAACAAATGATGCTTACGGAGTAGCTTATGTTTATGAAAATGAAGATATCAAATTAGGAAAAAGTTTTGGTTATTACACAGGTCTTGTGCACAATACATATAAATTTAAAGATATAGGTCGTTCAAAAGAAGAAATGTTGCAAGTTAAGGTAGGAGCATTTAAGTCAATCCCATTTGATTATAATAATAGTTTAAACTGGATAGTATCAGGAGATATTTCTTATGGTTATAATAAAATGCATAGAAAATTCTTAGTTGTTAATGAAATATTTAATGCTAGAGGTAGATACAATACTTATGGTGTAGCAATGAAAAACGAACTAGGAAAGGAATTTAGACTTACTGAAACTATATCTTTAAGACCTTATGGAGCTATAAATCTTGAATATATGAAAGTTGGTAAGGTTAAAGAAAAATCTGGTGAAATAAAATTAGATGTAAAAGGCAGTCATTATACATCAATAAAACCAGAACTAGGAATTGAAGCTAACTTTAAATATACAATGTTAAGTGGAAAAATAATAACAGCCAGATTAGGAACTGCTTTTGAAGATGAATTAGGAAAAGTAGCAAAAGCTAATAATAAAGCAAAAGTAGCTGATACAAGTGCAGATTGGTTTAATTTACCAAAAGAAAAAGAAGATAGAAAAGGTAATATAAAAACTGATTTTAGCATAGGAATTGAAGGAGAAATGTTGGGAGGAACTGCTAACATTGGTTATGATACAAAAGGACATAATATTAGAGGAGGATTAGGAGTTAGAATTATATTCTAATCTAAATTATAGCACTAATCCCTAGTGCAGGTTTATATAGATTATTATTTCCCTAAAAAAGAAGGTTGAAAGATCAACCTTCTTTTGTTTTTTATTATTCAGCATAAATCCAAAGAACAGCATCCTGTGATAGTCCTCTACTATTTTTAAATTTTTCTCCACCTGCATTTAAAGCAGCTATTCCCCAGTAACCTGTATGTACTGGTGTAAATGAAAAGTAACCATTTGCATCAGTATACAGTGTCATAGTAAGTTTTTTATCTTGTTTTAAAGTATCAGAAAATTGAGAATTTTCAATATCTGCATTCAAATACTCAATTACAACTTTTATATCAGAAGCAGGTTTTCCATTATTATTAACAACTTGCCCTTTAAACATATTATCTTTCCAAGTTATAGGATTAGTAAGAGGTATAATTTCTGGATAGCCTTCAATAAGTCTATTTTTCCAATCAGTTTCTTCCCCACCCCTATTAGTGATAACTTTTGTTATTTGTTGCATATGAGTACCTTCTCTTTCTTCAAAGTAAGGATAAGGTATGAGAACAAATGCCCAATCACCATTATCATTTGCACCAAAGTTAAATTTATAGCCAGAGCTTTGATTTCCTTTTGTACCAAACTTTATAGGAGAAAGCACAGATTTTAAATCATTTTTATTACCTCTATGTACAACAAAAAATTCTTCCACAGCTTGAAATCCATCTTTATCATCTTTCCCCATATTCAAATTTTTAGATTTTGCTCCATTTGCAACATGTTCTGTAAAAAATATTTGAAATGGAACTGTTGATTTTCCACTTATATTTAAATCAGGTGTATAAATCAACTGAAAGTGTGAAAATGCACTAACTGATATACAAATAAAAAGGCATAGTAATAAAAACTTTTTTAGCATAAATACCTCCCTAATTAAAATTTTAATATAACCATTTATTATATTATAGACTATTTTTTCTTATAAATCAAAGTTCCAATATATGCTGTTAAAGGAACTGCTATTAAAATTCCTATACTTCCACAGATAGATCTCATAATTTCAACAGCAATATCTTGGAAATTTAAAATTCTAATAAGTGGATATTCATTTGCTTGAATATAGATAAGTAACAATGTAAATATAGAACTTGCAATATATGCAAGTATCAAAGTATTAATCATAGTGCCTATAATATCATTACCAATATTTATAGCAGATTTAAACATAGATTTTTTAGATATATTTGGATTAGCTTCATGTAATTCATTGATAGATGAAGTTATGGAAACTGCTACATCCATTACAGCTCCTAAACTTCCTATAATAACCCCTGCTGGAATTAACTCTTTTATCTTGATTTTTTTTAAAAGATAAGCACAAGATAAAAGATCGGAGTCTAGGAAACCATTAAGACGCATTGTATATGTAAATATATATGAAAGTATACCAGCTATTAAAACTCCACTTGTAACACCTAACAAGGCAACAACAAATTTTTTATTCATACCTACTGTAAAATATATTGTTACCAGTGATGAGAATACAGCAGTTATTATGGCAAAAAGTATTGGAGAATAACCACTATATATTGCTGGAATAAAGATTTTTATAATAAAAGCAATAGTTACTATCAAAGCAAATAAAGCCTTTAACCCATTTTTTCTTGCAATTAAAAGAACAAGAGCTATAAAAGCAATGCCCATTATATATAACTCTACTCTTTTATCTACATCAGAGATATAATATTGTAATTGCATTTCATCATTGCCATAATTATCAAATGTTTTATAAACTACAACTCTATCTCCAACTTTGGCATTGATATTATATTCATCATCTTTGTAAATAGGTAAGTCAATTTCTACAACCTCACCTTTGTCATCACCTTCTAAAAGTTTCACATTAAATTTTTGTAGCTTTGCTACACCTTCTTCATCAGATTTTTCTTCAGAAACAAGAGCAATAATTTTTCCAGACAGATACTCCTCTTTTGTTTCGTTTTTTTCAGTTGTAACTTTATTTGAAAAAGTAATAATAGAACATAACAAAAACATAATAAATACAAGAAATTTTTTCATAATCCCACCCTTTAATTAGCTCAATATAGAAAAACAGTTCGTTACTAGCCAGATTTCTTAACAGATAAAAATTAAGAATTCGCTGTAAATTTGGCAAACTCACTTCGTTCAAACAAGCCAAGATTTACTCGGCTCATTCTATTTAATTTTTATCTTAAAATCTGGAATGTAACTCACTTATT
>ERZ773042.2095-NODE-2095-length-11160-cov-2.362810_pt1 | contig 11160 bp, 19 predicted proteins | sample MGYA00511664_ERZ773042 | MGnify/ENA primary metagenome ERZ773042 (study PRJEB29015, sample SAMEA2737984) | human oral metagenome | biome: human oral; feature: human-associated habitat; material: dental | place: China | collected 2036 ... | reverse complement strand
TCTATCAGCTAGGTATATTACAACCTTATTTCGCTACACTTACAGAGAAGGACAAGCAACTAATGAGAGCAGAGACCGAGAAGCGACTTCAACAAGAGCAAAATAAGGCTAAGGATAAGAAGGAGTTTAGTGCTATTAAGGCACTGTTAGAACAATATCAGAAGGGAATAAGCGACCCTGAGGGTAAACTGAGGAGCTTTAAGAAGGAAGATACTTTGAAATTCTTCTACGACTACCTCATTACGCAGGGCAAGGAGCTTTCAGAATTATTAACACCTAAAAAACAATGAAACTCATAGACCTATTCAGCGGTATTGGTGGCTTTTCGCTCGGCTTTCAGCGGGCAGGCTACCACTTTACAGAGCATTATTTCAGTGAAATCGATAAACACGCAATAGCAAATTATAAACACAATTTTCCAAATGCAAAATACATCGGAGATATTACCACTCTTCACGGAGGAGATTTTACAGGAATTGACATTATCACTTTCGGTTCGCCTTGCCAAGATTTCAGCCTTGCTGGAAAGCGTGCCGGACTCGCAGGCGCAAAAAGTAGCCTTATCGAGTACGCAATTGCCCTCATTGCTGACATCAGACCAAGTGTTTTTATCTGGGAAAATGTTAAAGGAGCTTTCAGCTCCAATGCTGGCGCAGACTTTTGGGCAATTCTCCAAGCGTTTGCCAACATTGGGGATTATACACTCGAATGGCAATTGCTTAATACAAGCTGGATTTTACCCCAAAATAGAGAGCGGATATACCTTGTCGGACATCTTGCAGGAAGAAGTGAGTGTGGAGTATTTCCTATCGGAGAAGATGATTTCGCTTTTACAAATAAAATCGGAAGGTCAGGAGGCTTGCACTCTGATATGACGGTAATACAAGCAGGCACTTACCGCACTCACAACGACGGCAAGGGATTTCGTGAAGTGAAAAAAAATATAGCACCTACTATCACAGCAAGAGCAAGAAAAGACGGTAGCGGTATGCCCGTAATACAACTTAATCCATCTACTGAGTCTAATGGCAGGCAACCCTATCAACAAAATAGAGTTTTTGACGAAAAAGGAATAAGTCCAGCACTAACAAGACACAATTCTGACTTTATTATAAAACAACGCCCACGAGGTAAAAACAAAGGCGCAGACCTAACTATTTTCCCTACAATATCAAGCAACGCCTTTCAAGAGAATAACCTACTGGGAGGCGTACGCCGCCTTACCGAAATAGAATGTGAACGCTTGCAAGGATTTCCGGATAACTGGACACAATATGGCGACTACAACGGCATAATAAAACCAATAGCCAAAACACAACGCTACAAACTCATTGGTAACGCCGTAACAGTGGATATAGTAGAATTGATAGCAAAACGATTAAAATTTACAGAACAATGAAAAAACAATTATCAAAAGAAAGAGAAGCAGTAGAATTATTCGAGTACGCTGCACGTAACCTCATCAAGGAGTTTTGTAACAAGCAAGACCTACAATTTGAATTCGATAATTACGATGTAGGGGGAGGTATTATATGTCTATCGGACTACTTCTTCAATATCGAGGATATATACTTCGATATGAAGAACGACAAGCCGAAGGGTAAGATACTGCAATGGTACGATTATGTACTAACGAGAGAGTCCAATATCAATTACCGCTCCTACTGTATGGGAATGAGAGAGGAATTAATAACTAAAAAAAATCAAAAAAATGAGAACAATTAAAAATTTATATGTAAAAGTAACCTATACCGTAGGTTTAGAAGATGTAGAAGTCCCCGATGAAGTATTTGAACAATTAGATAAGATGGCAGACTATGGATTTTCTGTTGAAGATTGTGAGAGTAACAAGTATCCAGAAGCATTTGATTGGCTCGCTTACAACATAAGAGAAAGAGATGCTTTGGATTGGGCATACGAAGTGGAAATTGACTAATAACATTAAATTACAAAAGAAAATGAGCACCCTACATTTAACCTTAAAGAAGAAATGGTTTTATATGATACTATCGGGCGAGAAAACCGAAGAGTATCGTGAAATCAAGCCCTATTGGACAAAGCGGTTTTACTCAAAGAAGTACCATTACATCTGCTTTCGCAATGGGTACGCTTCCAACGCCCCGCAATTCACCATTGAATTGAAAAGTATAACCCCGAGTATAGGTAAACCCGAATGGGGAGCAGAAGAAGGTAAAACCTACTTTGTGCTATACTTAGGAAAGATTATTAATACTAAAAATATCGACAAATGAAAACAATCCAAGAACTCGTGCCACTTATCCAAGAGTGGGCAAAAGAAAGAGAAATCTATAAGCAACTAACGCCCTTTGATGAGCTCCTCAAAACACACGAGGAAGTCGGCGAACTCATCAAGGCGTGTTATGACAGCGACCGCATAGGCATACGCTATGCCATAGGCGATGTAATGGTTACCCTTATTAACTATTGTAATTTAATAGGTGAAGATTTTGTTAATCTTTATGAAATATCATTGAAACAAACAAAACGCGTCACAACTAAAACTATATCAGCAGTTAATGCTAATTCTTACATTGCTAAAATGATAACTGATGAGATTGTAAGTTTTTGCAAAAATGAAATAACCTACACTTTTTATAAAATATCGGACGTGCTTAACGAATTGCGCCTTGTAACTGAATTAGAAGGCACAACCTTAGAAGCCTGCCTGAACCTCGCTTACAACAAAATCAAAGACAGAACAGGAAGAATTATTAACGGAAAATTTATCAAAGATGAAAAATAACGAATACCCCACTTGGCTCGTATCCTTAGATATAGCCCAAGAGCTCAAAGGAATAGGATTTGATGAGCCTTGCCACGCTTTTATAAGAGAAGATGATGATTATATTCAGTGCTACACCAATAATCTTGGAATACATCGTGTAATAAACAACAGCAAACTGACCAGAATAACCAATGAGTGTGTATCACTCCCTACTTGGGAGCAAGTTTTTGCTTGGTTCAGAGCACGTGGCTACAAGATAACCTTCAAGGATATTAACATCGGTACGCAATGCGCATTCTACCACTTGGATATTAAGGAGGGGCACACGTTTAGCCACTTTGCGAAAAAGTATGAGAAAGCCCGTGAAGGACTGGTGCTTAAACTAATTGAAGTACATAAGGAATTTGGTAATAACATTAAACGAAAATAAAGATAGATTAAAATGATTACAAAATTAAGCGAATTAAAAGAAGGCTCTCTCATTCTGTGCAAGAAGGAAGAAGATAATACTTTTTCTCCCCTGCTATTATCAGAAGAGCAAGCAAAAGCCTTAAAGGCATTCCTAATTTCTTTAAGCCAAGATGAGCCTCTGGTATCATTAGGAAATTATACAAGACTAATTGATAGAAAACCCACTTTTACTTGTAAGGTTACAATTCCAAAGATTAATTGGGAGGAATTCCTGTAATTTTTTCGAGAGGCAAAGACATTTTTTCATTCTTTGCCTCTTTTTTTTCAAAAAAATATTATACGTAAAACACTGATTATATGGTAGTTATACGCTTTTGTTACAGATATAACAAAATAAATGAAAAAAAATATGCAAAATATTTGCGCAAATAAAATGTTTGCCGTATCTTTGTACCGTAAAATTAAAGCAAGTAATAACAAATTAAAATTCAAAAAAAAAATGAAAGTTACAATTAAAGATATCTACAACCAAGTATCTTACATCAACCCAAGTGTATCAACTATCAGCTCAATTGGTAGTTTTGTAGAAGAAAACAATCGCCAAGTTGCTAATTCTTTCAGAAGTAAATTAATGGCATTCTTACCTACATCATCATTAGCTTACAAGATTATTTCTGAAAATTTAAAAGATTTTTTCAGTGAAAAACAAATGTGGGTAATTGCTTACGAATTACAGAAGAATGCTGAATACGTTGCTAAGTTACAAGCAGAATTAGATATAAGAGAAAGAAGAGCAGAAGCCAAAGCAGCCGCAAGTAAAGCAAAATTGAACGCTAACAAAGAAGCAAGCCAAGAAATATTAGACTTTGTGAAATCAAGCAAAAAACTTTTGAAAGACTATTACGCTTTTGTAAAATCAAACAAAAAGTATTCTAAAGAGTACTACTCTAAGAAGTTCACCTTAGAGAGTGCAACCGAATTTGTAAACTTGTAAACTTGTAAAATTTAAAAACAATATTAACACTTAAAACGCTTAGAACAATGAAAGATTTATTCAACAAATTAGCAGAGAGAAGAGGCGATTATTCAGTAAGTGAATTAATGCCTATTGTAGATGATTTAGCATCTCAAATCGTAGCATTAGAACCTTGCATTATAGAGGTTGATAAACAGTGGTCAGGTTATGGCACTTGGAAATCTAAGGGCTGGGCTAATAAAGCATACTTCGGTGAAGAATTAGCCAATATTATAGTTAAGGCTCTCAATGGTAGAATAACTCACGATGAAGATTATGAGTTTGATTTGAAAGATTTTGAAGAGGCAATAAACGGGCGCATTTATGAATACTTATATTAAGTATTTTCAAAAAAAGCCCCTAATGTAGTGTTAGGGGCTTCACTTTGTAAAATTAAAACAATTCTAACGATTTAAACAACCCTTAGAAATGAGGGGCAAAAATACAAATAATATGCAAAAAATAAAACGATTTGAATTAAAAATGCCAAAATTCTTATTGGCATTCGAGCCTGAGCAAATGCCCAAAGGCTTTCACTTTATTTACTCGCCTCATTACCTATCATTAATATTGGTAATTAGAGAGCGCACGCAACAAGTAGCACTTAAAGATGAATTTGTGCATAAACCTCAGAAGTTATATATATGCAATGAAGATGAGCAATTCAGGCTCATAATGATTCAGAATAACGTAAAGATAACAGGAGGGGAATTAGCCCCCAAAATATCAGAAACAAAATTCTTAGATGAAGCGTGGGAATGGTATAATACTAATATGATAACACAAGAATAATTATGACAGCACACGACAAAGTAATATACATCATTCAGCAATTGGAATTATCCGATAGCAAGGTAGCACGCGCGATACAGAAGAGTGTATCGGCAGCATCACACAAGCGATTGCGATTAAGAGACAACAAATTCACTGAGGAAGATTATCAACGGATTCGTGATTTCTACCTCGAAAAACTCAAAAAAATAGAAATGTTATAAATATAACAAAATATTTTTCACCAACAAGACGGGCATTTGCTCGTCTTTTTTGTTTTTAGATATTTTGATTTTCAAACGTTTGAATTTTTGCAAGTATTTTTGTTTAGCTTAAAATACAAATAGGTGTCTGATTACCAAATAATTATATCAAAAAATATTAGGAATTGTTTAATATGTTTTATACCTTTGCACTACGAATTTGAATAATTATGAAACTTCAAGAAAGCACCTTACAAACCGCTTGCGTGCGTTGGTTCAGATATCAATATCCGCACCTTATTATTTACGCCGTTCCTAATGGGGGAAGTCGCAACGTGCGTGAGGCACAACGTCTCAAATCAGAAGGCGTATTAGCGGGGGTGGCTGATTTAGTAATAATGCTCCCGCAAGGTAAAAGCCTTTACATTGAGATGAAAGTAAAAGGCAATCGCCAAACTGATAACCAAAAGGACTTTCAGAAGAAAGTAACCACGTTAGGGTATGTATATGCCGTGTGTTACACCTTTGAGGAGTTTGTTAAGGTGATTGAAGAGCATACACTTTTAGGAAAAATAAAAAAAGCATTAAAAGAGAGTATGGCTAAACTCTAAAAACAAAAATACAATAATTCAAGAAAATTATATACAAAAACAACTGTTAAATTATATATCTGAATGATACGCATAAAACCAAGCAATCGCAACACTAACAAACATACTGAAAAAGGTATGCAACTACTTAGCACCTCCATTGATGAGGTAGGGGTAATTGAAAGCATATCAGTAACCAAGCAAGGCACAATCATTTCAGGTCACGCCCGCAAGGAAAAGTTCGATGAAAAAGGACTTGTACCAAAAGAAATTACCCTTGCTGAAAATGAATATCCTGTAATTGTGCGCAATGATATTGAGGACAATACAGATACCTACTACAAAGCCCAAATACTGGCTAACACCACCGCACACCAAAACTATAACATTGACCTTGAGGAGGTAGAAGCAGTAGCAAGTGAGTACAATTTAGATATAAATACATTAGGCATTGAAATAAGTGAAGCAAACAATGATGAAGATTTTATCGAGTATGGTGATGATAATGTATATACCAAGAAAATCAAATCACCTCACTATGAAATAACCGAGGATAAGCCCCACTATTCCACCCTTACCAATGATAAAAAAACGCAATCCCTTATTCAGGAAATCCAAAAAGCAAATATAAGCAAAGAGGACAAAGACTTTTTAATCAAAGCAGCGCATAGGCACACCGTCTTTGATTATGGTAAAATAGCCGAGTATTACGCTCATTCCGATAAAGAAGTACAAGAACTAATGGAAAAATCCGCATTAGTGATTATTGATTTCAATAAAGCAATAGAGTACGGTTATGTGAAACTCTCTGATGAAGTAGCCGAACAATATAAAGATGATTATGATGAATGATAACTTTTGCATATTTATACTCACGCACGGTCGTCCTGACAATGTTCTCACCCTTAAAACCCTCAAAAGGCAAGGCTACACAGGTAAGGTGTATATAGTGATTGACAATGAAGACGAAACCGCACCTGAATATTACCGTCTTTTTGGCAATAAGGTAATAATATTTGATAAGGAGGCAATAAGCAAAACCTTTGATAATGCCGATAATTTCAATAATCGCAAAACAATAGTGTATGCCCGCAACGCTTGCTTCTCCATAGCAAAAGAATTAGGCATACCCTACTTTATGCAGTTAGATGATGATTATAAAGATTTTAATTATCGTATTGATAGTAATAAAGATTATGCACTAAAAACACCACAAATTAAAAGCCTTGACAGACTATTTACATTATTGCTAAAGTATTACCAAAACACCACTGCCAAAGCGATATGTATTGCACAAGGAGGAGATTTTATAGGAGGTGCACAAGGAACTTTTGCTAAAATGAAATTATCACGAAAAGCAATGAATTCGTTTATATGTAGCACGCTACGTCCTTTTACTTTTTTGGGGCGGATTAATGAAGATGTAAACACATATACATATACTGCAAGTACAGGTAATTTATTCATAACTATACCCTTTGTTAGTTTAAATCAAAAACAAACACAATCTAACAAAGGAGGAATGACCGATACCTACTTAGAAAGTGGCACTTACATCAAGTCCTTTTACACAATTCTATTCCACCCCTCAAGCGTGGTAATACGGCTAATGGGTGATAAACATAAAAGACTACATCACCATATCAATTGGAGTAAAACAGTGCCCAAAATAATTGACGAAAAACATAAGAAATATGAATAACACCCCAAAACATAGACAACAATGGATTTTAGAGGAACTTAAAAAGTATCCTCTGTTGTCGTTTGGGGAAGCTTGTCAGTTGTATGTCAGTAAATGGCAGAAATCTGAAAGAACATTTGCAAGAGATTGGGAAAGTGCCCAAAAACAACTGCAAACCTATCAAAAAACGATTAATGAGGAGTTAACAAGGCAAGTGATAAGCACCGAAGTAGAAGCGCGTAAAAAAGACTTATTCGCAAAAATAGACGCCCTGAAAATCCTTGCCGATATAGCAAGGGGCAAAGGTAGGGAGATTGACGGTGAAAAGTTCTTCCCATCTTATCGGGAGCGCATTAGTGCTATTACACAACTCTCAAAGATGGAAGGTTGGGAAGCTCCAATAAAGCAAGAAGTCAAAGGCGATTTTAGCGTTACAGAAGTAAAGATAGTATGGGAGGGCGAACCTGATGAGTAAGATAATAATCACACCAAGAGGCAATCGAAAGCAATATGAATGCGTTAAGATGTGGTATAATGTAACAACGGATGAAATTCTATATGGTGGCGCAAAAGGTGGTGGCAAATCATTCATAGGTTGCTCACTTATATTAGCCGACGCTCTAATGTATGCAGGCACGCAGTATTTCATAGCCCGTAAACAATTGAACGATTTGAGGCGGTTTACAATACCGAGCATTCACGAAGTAATCAATGGGTGGGGTATACCGCAAGAAGCGTGGAAGTACAATGGGCAGGATAATTACTTTGAATTGTATAATGGCTCACGTGTATTGCTATTAGATTGTAAGTATTTACCAAGCGACCCGCAATATCAGCGGTTAGGTTCAATGCAATTTACCCGTGGGTGGATAGAAGAGGGCGGAGAGTTCGATTATGATAGTTATTCGAATTTGAAAATATCAATCGGGCGGTGGAAAAACAGAGAATACAATTTGAAAGGCAAATTACTGATAACCGCCAACCCTTCTAAGAATTTCCTATATAAGGAATTTTACACCCCCTACAAGGAGGGTACGCTTAACAAGAGAAGAGCATTCATTCAGGCTCTGCCGTATGACAATAAAATGTTACCCAAGGAATACATTCAGAACTTGGAGAATACCCTAAGGGGTGCTGAGAAGCAACGACTACTCAATGGGCTATGGGAATACGACGATGACCCGAACGCATTGTGTGATTACGATAAGATATTAGCGATATTCAATAACGACCAATTACCCAAGGAAAGCACAATGTACCTAACAGCCGATATTGCCCGCTTTGGTTCAGACTTGTGCGTAATAGGCGTATGGCAAGGCTGGGAATTGATAGAAGTATATACACTGGCAACTTCGGCAACTACCGAGATACAAGCGCTCATCAACACGCTACGAATGAAGTATAATATACCCAAGGGAAATTGTATTGCCGATGAGGACGGTGTAGGAGGTGGAGTGGTAGATAACACGGGCGTTGTAGGCTTTAAGAATAATAGCACACCGTTCGAAGAGAATGGGCAGCCTACCAATTACAAGAACTTGCAGACGCAATGCCTGTACAAGTTAGCCGAGCGCATTAATAGTAATGGTATATACATTAGTGCTGAGGTATCAGAGCGCACCAAGGAGATGATAATTGAGGAAATCGAACAAATCAAAAGCGACAACAAGGACGGGCAAAAGCTATCAGTAATTAACAAAGATACAGTGAAGCAAGCCATAGGACGAAGCCCCGACTATCGCGATATGTTACTAATGCGTGAATACTTTGACTTGAAACCTAAGAGAACATTTAAACCTATATTCAGAAGATGACATTATACGAATTTCTACAATTGTCCGAAGAAAAGCAGAAGGAGCTTTTGCCTGCTTTGAAAATTTTAAAGCCAATACCGAACTACACAAGCAGGCGTTGGTTTAAGAAGCACACGCACGGAGTGAAAGAGAGCATTACCGAATTAACCTTTGGCGAAGTGAACAGTATCAAGAGGCAAACGATGAGCTTAAATAGCATTGATAAATTAGACGTGGTGCTAATGGTATATAAGGAAGAGCCTTTGCGAATGAATGTGTTTCGATTTTATGGCTGTTTGCGATTCCTCACTTTGGAGGCAGAAAGGGTAATGAGAATGGAGCAAGAGCATTGGAATACCGAACCTACCGAGCACGACATTAAACTACAACAAGCAGGAGTTAAAGAATTAGAGCAGTTCGGTGATTTGCCGATGATAGATAGCCTTGCAGGGGGTGATATTCTTAGGTACAACGACATTGAGAAATTAAATTACTTGGAAGTACATTATATCTTGTGGTATAGGGCAACGCAAGCGAATATACAGAATAGATTTCAGAAGATAATTATGAATAAGTAAGGATATGAAAGAGATATTACAACAGATAGCCACGAGTAACGGCTGGCACTTTGATTATGGGCGTTCGGATTTTCATAACTTGGAGACAGAAGCTGGTAAGGAATATTACTTCTTTCTCGACCCATTAGAAGAGAGCGTAATGTTTGATGATTATGCCGAACCAACGAAGTACACCTATAATGGGCGCTTTATGCTTTTGAAGCACTCAGACTTTGATAGAGTGTATAATTCACAGAGCGAAAACGAACAAGTAGAGGGCAAGTATGAGAAGTATATTAAGCTTTGCAAACGAGAGGTAATGAAAATTGCCAAAGCCTTTTGTGGCGATTACACGATTGAGGGCTGGCGAATGTTTGAGATTATTAACTTGTATGATAACAACTTCGATGGCGTGTTGGTGACTTTCCAAATTAGTAGTGAATAATGGAAGAGGCTGTTAAGATATTACAAGAGGAATTGGAAGCCTTAAAACTTGACCTAATTATTAAGTATAAAGAACTTGGTATGCGAGCAAGTGGATTATGGGAGCACACGCTCGAAGTAAAGGCTACGGCTACTACCGGCGGGTTGCGTGGAGTAATTACAGGAATGGATTACACCTACTATATGCAACACGGGCGCAAGGAGGGGAGAATGCCACCTATACAAGCCATTGAGCGTTGGATATTGGCAAGAGGATTAGAGCCAATAAAGGACAAGATGAGCACTACCTCGTTGGCGTGGGCGATTGCCAAGAAGATAGCACGAGAGGGAACTAAGAGATTTAAAGGAGGCGAACAACCCCCATTTATTGACGCTGTAATAACACCCGAGAGGGTACAACAGATAATAGAGAAGGTAGGGTATAAGTACTTGGCTACTTTCACAAGTGAGATTATTAACTTTTTAAACGAGATAAGAAAATGAGCTTAAAAATTGAAAACAATTATGCCTTTGGGGCATACAGCAACGAAACTATTATATTAGAAGACGCTTCGGGAGGACAAGGTGAATGGGAATTGGAAGATGGAATAATTTTAAAAATAACGCTATCATCAAACAATAGAAAAGATTTTGTTATAAGTATTCCATACCAAGAAAATGAAGGCACTGATTTATATTTACCAAGTTATTTTAAATCATTATTTCTTTTGAAGGAAGATACTTTTTCATATGGGAAAAATTTCGCAATCGTGAACATTAAAGTAGAGGTGGACAAGAAAGAGATTGCCACTGGCACTATTTTCGTTTTGCCCGCTGTGGAATCTCTTACAGAGGATATGATAAAGAATAATTCCCGATTAGGAGAAAGCAAGAGTGTGACATTTTTCAAAGATTATCCGCAAAAAGACTTGTATATTGAAAAAAGTGAAGGAGATATGCCTTTTGCTAT